>Ga0123355_10010039_pt1 | contig 14466 bp, 11 predicted proteins | sample TergutEmb28metaG_3_FD_89872 | JGI IMG/M metagenome (GOLD analysis project Ga0123355, IMG submission 89872) | Embiratermes neotenicus P1 segment gut microbial communities from Petit-Saut dam, French Guiana - Emb289 P1 | ecosystem: Host-associated > Arthropoda: Insects > Digestive system > Gut ...
CGACGCGCCGATCCGGCGCATTGCACCACGACGAAACCGACTCATTTGGAGTCCTCTCGTTCCGGGATTGCCGGCTGGGGGCCCCAGGATACGCCGATCGCCCCGGGCTGGAGCCGGTTAGGCGAGGCGTGCGGCCGGCGGGCGAAGCTGCGGCGAGCCCGCCGCGGTCGGAGCCTCTGGCGGCCCTGACACGGGCGCGGGCGGCGGCGATGAGGCTCGAGCCCAGGCGGCCTGGGCCGCGCGGGCGCGGGCGGCGTCGATGAACCAGGTGAACACGCGCGCGAAGCGGGGGTCGATGCGCCACTCCTCCTGCAGCTCCCACTGGACGCCGAGCACGGGCGCACCGGCCAGCTCGATCGCCTCGATGACGCCGTCGGGAGCAACGGCGGTGGCGACGATGCCGTCGCCGAGCTCTCCCAGCGCCTGATGGTGGAACGAGTTCACCGTGGCCCGCGTGCCGCCCAGCGCCTCGGCGAGGATGCTCCCCTCCGCGATCTCGAGCTCGTGCCGCGGGTGCTCGGGAATCGCCTCCGCAGCGCCGAGGGCGACCTGCTCCATCCGCCGCCAGGCGTGCCAACCGGGGTCCGACGGGTGGTCGCGGAAGCGCTCGGACAGCCGCACGTCCTGGATCATCGTGCCGCCGCGGACGACGTTCAGCACCTGCATGCCGCGGCAGACACCGAGGATCGGCAGGCCGCGGGCGATCGCGGCGGCCGCCAAGGCGAGTTCGTACTCGTCGCGGCGCGGCTCAACAGCGGCCAGCAGCGGATCCGGCTCCTGCCCGTATCGCGAAGGGTCGATGTCACGCCCCGGCGCCAGCACCACGGCATCGACCCGGTCGAGCGCCGCATCGATCGCCTCGGCCTCGGGCAGCTGGGCCAGCATCACCGGCAGGCCACCGGCGCTGTGAATCGGTCGCTGCACACCGACGCCCCCATAATCGCCGAAGTCGTGCATGCTTACCGAGATGCCGATCAACGGCCGGCCGAGATCTGAAGTCACGTTGAACATATTTGTATAGAGCGCTATAAGAGCCTACTGTAAGCGCAGCATCACGACCCTCCGGAGGGAGCGCATGTCAGAGAAGATGTGGAACGGAGAGCCCTTCTGGGGACTCGGTTACGAATGGGATCCGGACTGGGTTCTGACCGACCGCCAGCGCGAGCTCCGCGAGCTGCTGATCGAGCTGTGCGAGAAGGAGATGCGCGCCAACGCCAAGGTCTCCGACGACAACCTCGAGTACCCGCGCAGGAACCTCGAGCTGCTTGGTGAGCACGGCTTCCTCGGCCTCACCGTCCCGACCGAGTACGGCGGGCTCGGCGAGAGCCACGTCGCCTTCCACATGACCTGCGAGACGATCGCGCGCTACGGCTGCGCGTCGACGGCGATGTGTTACGTGATGCACATCGGCGCCGTCAACACGATCATGTTGCGGCCGACCGAGTCCCTGATCGACAAGTACATCCGCCCGCTGCGCAGCGGCAAGATCGGGACGCTCTCCTACTCGGACCCGGAGACCGGCTCGCACTTCTGGTACCCGATCTCCTCCGGCGCGGAGCGCACCGACGACGGTTACAACGTGCGCAAGAAGGCGTCGTGGACGACCTCCGGGGGCTTCGCCGACTTCTACGTGGTGCAGACCACGAGCCCCGACTTCAGCGGTTACGACGACCTCTCCGTGTTCGTGATCGACGGCGATGACGTCAAGGCGCAGCCGTCGACGTGGGACGCGCTCGGCCTGCGCGGCAACCAGTCAGGCCCGATCCAGGTGGACAACGTCGCGATCCCCGCCGCCCAGATCGTCGGCCCCGAGGGTGACGGCGCCGCCTCCAACGACGAGGCCGTCGACCCCTTCTTCCTGATCGGCTCGTCGGCCGTGTGGAACGGGATCGCGCTCGGGACGATTGACATCGCCAAGCGCCAGACGACGCGCAAGAAGCACGTCGACGTCGGCCTGCGGGTCGCCGACTACCCGACGATCCAGGACTACGTCGGCGAGGCGATCATGGACACCAACGCCTGCCGACTGTTCGGGTTCTCGGTCGCGCAGGCGATGGACGGTGTCACCGACAACAACACCAAGCAGATCGCCCCCGGCGAGTTCGCACGCGCGAACTTCCTGCACTGGGCCTGGCAGATCAAGTTCGAGGCCGCCAAGAACACCGCGCACACGGTCGACAAGATGCTGCACGCGTGCGGCGGCTCCGGCTACAAGCGCGACATGGAGATCGAGCGCTACCTGCGCGATGCCAAGGCCGGCTGGGTCATGGGACCGACCAACGAGGTCCTGCGCCAGTTCGTCGGCAAGGCCGCGCTGCTCGGCTTCGACAGCCTCGATTACTGGAACCAGACCTACAACAACCGCGCCGTCGAGAACGAGATCCGCAAACTCGACGACGACGGCAAGCGCAAGCTTGCCGAGGAGCTGCTCGCGCAGGTGGAGAAGGCCTCGACGCCGGCCTGAGTCATGATCGAGACCTACCCGGTGAGGCCGGGCGGCGCGACGGTGATCGAGCTGGCCGGCGACGACGAGGTGCGGATCGTCGACCGCCACGGCGGCCAGGTCGCGGAGCTGACCGCCGTCGGCGCACCGCTGGGTCCCGAGCCGGACGCAGACGCCACGGTTATTCGTCGCGGCGGCCCGCTGGCCGCCGCGCTTGCCTCGCGCGGACTCGACGTGAACGAGGCCCGCTGCGTCCGGCTCTTCGGCGCCGAGTCGGCGCCGGGGTCCGAGGTGGGGTTCGTGGCCGAGGGTGACACGACCCTCGTCGTGGCCGCCCCGGGTGGGCGGCTTGTCGACGGTGAGGCGGGGGCGACCGAGCTGCAGCTGCGTGTGACGCGCGCGGCGCCCACGCAGGGCGCCGCGAACGGTCGCCTGCTCGAGCTGCCGCCGCCGCTGGCCGAGCCGCGCCTCGATTTCCGCATCGACGCCGCCACCGCCCAGTCCTACGAGGTGCGCGCCGGCGAGTACATCCAGGTGATCGACGTCCAGGGCAAGCAGTGCTCAGACTTCCTCGCATTCCACCGCGGCAAGCTCGAGCGCGGCGTCGAGCGCGGGCTCGACGCGACCGTGACGCGCACGCTGATGGGCAACGCCTACCCGCAGCCGGGCCTCTACGGCAAGTTCTACGACCTCGACATGGTGCCGCTGGTCGAGGTCGTCCGCGACACCGTCGGGCGGCACGACACGTTCGCGCTCGCCTGCCAGGCGAAGTATTACGAGGACCTCGGCTACCCCGGGCACATCAACTGCACCGACAACTTCAACGGCGCGGTGGCGCCGTTCGGTGTGGGCGCACGCAAGGGCTGGGAGGCTTTGAACTTCTTCTACAACACCGCGTTCGACTCCAACATGCAGCTGGTCTCCGACGAGCCCTGGTCACGGCCGGGGGACTATGTGATGCTGCGGGCGATGGACGAGCTGGTGTGCGCGTCGTCGGCCTGTCCCGATGACATCGACCCATCAAACGCCTGGGAGGTGACGGATATCCATGTCCGTGTGTACCCGCCGCAGAACAAGTTCTCAGTCGCGATCGCGCGTCGCGTGACCGCCGACGCCGAGCCGGTCCTGACCCAGGAGACGGCATTCCACACACGCACCTCCGCTTTGACGAAGAGCTTCACCGAGTACCGCGGCTACTGGCTGCCGCACTGCTTCAACAACGAGGGCGGGATCTCCGAATACTGGGCCTGCCGCGAGCGCCTGGCGGTGATGGACCTCTCGCCGCTGCGCAAGTGGGAGGTGCTCGGCCCCGACGCCGAGACGCTGATGCAGAACCTGGTGACGCGCAACGTCCGCAAGCTCGCGACCGGCCAGGTCGTCTACACGGCGCTCTGCAACGAGACCGGCGGCATGATCGACGACGCCACCGTCTTCCGGCTTGGCCAGGACAACTTCCGCTTCGTCGGCGGCGACGAGTACGACGGCGTCTGGATGCGGAAGCTGGCGGACCAGCTCGGACTGAAGGTCTGGATCAAGCCCTCTACCGATCAGCTCCACAACATCGCGGTGCAGGGCCCGCTGAGCCGTGAGGCGCTCGCCGACTTCGTGTGGACGCCGCCGTCGCAGACACCGCTTGAGGAGCTCAAGTGGTTCCGCTTCCTGGTCGGCCGGATCGGCGGGTACGACGGGATCCCGATCGTGGTCTCGCGCACCGGCTACACGGGCGAGCTGGGCTACGAGGTGTGGTGTCATCCCTCCGATGGCGAGGCGGTGTGGGACGCGGTCTGGGCCGCGGGGAGCTCGCGCGGGATGCTGCCGCTCGGGCTCGAGGCGCTCGACATCCTGCGGATCGAGTCCGGGCTGATCTTCGCCGGCTACGAGTTCGACGACCAGGTCGATCCGTTCGAGGCCGGGATCGGATTCGCGGTTGCTTTGGATGGCGACGACTTCGTCGGTCGTGACGCCCTGGTTGAGCGCTCTGAGCACCCGCAGCGAGTGCTGGTCGGGCTGGAGCTGTCCGGGAATGAGGTCGCCTCGCACGGCGACGAGGTGTGGGTCGACCGGCGGCGGGTGGGCGTGATCACGAGCGGGACGCGTTCACCGCTGCTCGGCAAGTCGATCGCGCTGTGCCGGATGGCCGTGCAGTACTCGTCGCTCGGGACAGCGGTCGAGGTCGGCAAACTCGACGGACTGCAGAAGCGGATCCCCGCGAGCGTCGTGCGCTTCCCGTTCTACGACCCCGAGAAGAAGCGACCGCGGTCGTGACCGAGGTGATGAGATGAACGAGCCCAGCGGCATGGCCCGCCTGACGCGGGTCGCGAAGGTGACGGCGCCGGCTGGTGAGGCTGGGCTGATGCCACCGCCGCTGCCCTTGCGCACGCGGCCGCCGGTGCCGCCCGGCGCGCCGCTGGCGCCGCTTCAGGGGATGGCGCGGCTGACGCCGCGGGCGGCCGGGGCCGAGGCCGCGGCGCGGGAACTGCGCCAGGTGATGGGACGCTTCGCAACCGGCGTAACGGTGGTCACGACCACGCACCGCTCGACGATCCACGGGATGACCGCGAACGCGTTCCTCTCGGTGTCGTTGCGGCCGCCGCTCGTGCTGGTATCGCTCGGCCGCTGCCGGATGAGCGAGATGCTGCCGCGCACGGGCCGCTACGGCATCAGCGTGCTGGCCGCGGACCAGCAGGAGTACGCGGCGCACTTCGCCGGCCAGCGCGTGGCGGCCACGCCGCCGGAGTTCGTGTGGGAGCAGAGTCTGCCGCTGCTCGCCGGCGCGCTGGCGCACGTCGGCTGCCGGGTCGTCGACGTTCACGCTGCCGGGGACCACGTGCTGTGGATCGGCGAGGTCGAGCACCTCAGCCACCGCGACGGCGAGCCGCTGCTGTTCTATGCGGGCCGCTTCGGCACCCTGAGCGAGGTCTCGGATCGGGCCGCGTCGGGCGGCTGACGGTCGACCGGGCCTCGTCGTGGGGCGGCTGACAGTCCCTGTGGCCCAAGCGGACCCCGCGCACCGCTCCGCGCGTACAAATTTGTTTAAAACGCGTTGACCGTGTTTGTACCTAATGGTATAAACGCGACACCAGGCGGTGGTTAAGGCTCCGGCCTCGGAGCCCAGCCAGCGCGTCGCGCGAGTGAGGGAGGACCGAGCTTTGGGAACTGCCACCGTTGAGGAGGTACAACTCCTCAAAACGCTGCGCTGGTGGGACGGATTCGTCATCGCCCTCTGTAACCCGGGGTTCCTGCTCGGCAGCCTCGGCTTCACGCTCGGCATCTTCGGCGTCGCCGGCTCGATGATCCTCTGGGGCCTGTCGGCCACGATCGGCATGCTGCAGGCCTGGATCTACTCGGAGCCCGCCACGATGTTCGGGCACCGCAGCGGTGGCATCTCACTGTACGCGCACGAGGGGTGGCGCAAGTACACGACCCTCGTCGGACCGCTGTCGGCCTTCGGCTACTGGATCGGCTGGTCGGTCGTGCTGTCGATCTTCGGCAAGATCATCGGCGACCTCGCGACGTCGCAGTGGTGGCCGCACTCGACCATCGCCGTCGGCTTCCTGGGCAACACGCTGACGCTCTCATCGTTCATCGCGATCGGCTGCATCATCTTCGTCTGGGGCTTCAACGTCTTCGGGCTGCGGCCCGCGGTCTGGCTCACGTATGCGTGCGCCGCGCTGCTGATGGTGCCGCTGGTGCTGTTCATCATCGTTCCGTACTTCACCGGCAATTGGAGCGGCTCGAACATACATGCCAGCTTCACCGGCCCGTGGAGCGGGATCAAGCTGGCGGTGGTGTACATGTTCATCCTCGCCTGGTCGGCGTACGGCACCGAGGTCTGTGCGACCTTTGCGCCGGAATACAAGTCGATCGACGAGACCCACCGCGCCCTGCGCAGCTCGGCGATGTTCATGCTGCTCGTCTGCGTGCTGCTGCCGCTCGGGCTCGGCGGCACGCACGGCGTGATCGCAGGCCTGCACGCCGCGCCCGCGACCGCCGAGGGCCAGTTCTACACCACCGCGATGAGCACCCTGGTCGGCCACGGCGCCGCCGCGTTCTTCACGATCTGCATCATCTCCAGCCTGCTGCTGTCGATGACCTCCTCCACGTCTGACGCCGGCCGGGCGCTGTACGGGATCTCGCGCGCCGGGATGACGATCAAGCAGTTCGGCGTGCTCAACCGGTTCCACGTGCCCGCCCGCGCGATGGCGATGGACCTGTTCGTCAACATCATGCTGGTGCTCGTGGTCAAGTCGAACCTGGCGATCCTCTACATGAGCAACATCGGATACGTGCTGGCGCACGTGTTCGCGCTCAGCGGCTTCCTGCTGTTGCGCAAGGACCGGCCCAACTGGCCGCGACCGATACGGATCGCCAACGGCTGGCTGCCGGTCGTGGCGTTCCTGTGCGTGCTGAACGCGTTCTTCCTCGTGGTCGGAGCACTGGCGCCGCACCTCAACGGGTACGGGAGCTGGACCGACTTCGCGATCGGCGTCGGCATCCTGTTCGCCTCGCTGCTGCTGTTCATCTACCGCCACGCGGTCCAGGATCGCGAGCATGTGCGCCTGCGCGAGGACGTCCCGGACGTTCCGGACGAGGAGGAGCGGGCGCTGCTGACCGGCGGCACGCCGCCTGCCGCTCCGACGCCTGCGGTGGCGTGAGATGAGCACGATCCTGATCGGATACGACGAGAAGGAGGAGTCCCGGCGTGCGCTGGCGCACGCCGCGGATCTCGGTCAGGCACTCGGCGCTTCCCTGGTCGTGGCCAGCGTCGCGCCGATCGTCGCGAGCGCCGGCGGCCGCTCGATCGGCGCCGACCCGACGGAGACGTCCCTGGACCACCGCGCCGACCTCGCGGTGGCTCGGGACTACCTGGATCACCGCGGCATCAGTGCTCAGTACGTCGAGGCCGTCGGGCACGAGGCTGACGGCCTGATCGCCGCCGCCGAGACCTATGGGGCCGACATGATCGTGGTCGGCTCCAGGGATGTCTCGCACCTGCACCGGCTGCTCGGACACAGCGTCTCCCGCGCGGTCGCGGACGACGCCAAGTGTGACGTGCTGATCGTGCACTGAGCCGCGCCACGGCCGCCGCCACGGCCGCCGCCCCGGCCGGGGCGATCCGGCTCAGGCCCCTCGCCGCGCGATGTCAGTCGATGTTGTTGACGTTTATGCCGATATAGGGGCATAACGTCAACAACCCCCCACGACGACACCCAGGGCCGCGATCAGCGGCTCATGAACTCGACCTCGATCAGCGGCTCATGAACTCCACCTCCACAAGCGGGGCGCCCGCCAGCCAGTCAGCGAGCGCCTCCTGGCGGCCGATCCCGGTGAGGATCTCGCCCAGCACCCGCTCGCGCTCGGCAGCCTCAACGATGGGACGGGCGCGCGCCGGCAGATCCTCCTGGGCGCTCTGCTTGAGATGGAACGTGAACTCGGGCTGCGCGAGCAGGTTCGCATACCAGCCCCGCTGCCCCGGCAGGCCGGTGATGTAGATGTGCCCGTCGAGGTTGTGAAACCAGATCTCCAGGCGCCGCGGCCTGCCGGAGCGGCGCCCGATCGTCGTGATGTCGACCGTCTGGTCCTGTTGGAGCGCGCTGCCTGCCCGGTCGCTGATCATCGCTGGAGCCGGTCGTAGTTCATCCGCATCAGCGTGATCACATCATCCACGTCGGCCTCGCTCTCGATGCGTCGCGCCGCCGGCCCGACGCGGCCGGGAAACACCGGATGCTCCGTGATCCGCCCCTGCTCTCTGAGCTCGCTCCAGACCTCGCGCGGGAACGAGAAATGGGCAGCGTGATCACCGTGGAGGTGTCCCACCTCCCTGCGTCCGAGCCGGAACGAGAACTCCCCGCGCCGGCCCGGTCCGGCCTCGATCCCAGGCCAGGAGGTGACCTCGTCGGTTATCCGCTGGCTGGCTGTAGGAGTCTGAACAGGCATCGTGCCTCCCTTGGATGCTCGATATTGGATTTCTCGCGCCACTCTATAAGTTCGAGTTAACTTGAAGTCAAGCCGAGATCGTGGTTTCCTTCGCGCATGGCTGAACCGCACCTCTCACGATGCCCGAACCGCACCTCTCACGACGGCTGAACCGCCGCTTCTCACGATGGCCGAGCTCCTGACGATCACCGAGGTCTCGCGGCGCAGCGGCGTCGCCGCCTCCGCCCTGCGTTTCTACGAGGAGCGCGGCCTGATCAACTCCGAGCGCGCCGGCTCGGGACACCGCCGCTTCCGGCGCCCGGTGCTGCGACGGATCGCCTTCATCGTCTTCGCCCAGCGCATCGGGCTGACGCTCGATGAGATCAGCGCCGAGCTCGCCAAGCTCCCCGCTGATCACGTTCCGACCAGCCGCGACTGGTCACGCCTCTCCAGCAGCTGGCGAACGCGTATCGACGACCGCATCGCCGAGCTCGAGCGCCTCCGCGCCGGACTCACCGAGTGCATCGGCTGCGGCTGCCTGTCGCTGAGCCGCTGTCAGCTCACGAACCCGGGCGACCGCGCCTCCAGGCTCGGCCCGGGTCCGCGCTTCTGGATCGGAGACCGGCCGCTCTGAGATGCTCTGGGGGTGAGCGACGCGATCGAGCTCGAGGCCGGAGAGCGCACTGTCCGCATAACCAACCCGGACCGCGTCTACTTCTCGGAGCGGGGCGAGACCAAGCTCGACCTCGCGCGCTACTACCTGAGCGTCGGCGACGGGATCGTGCGCGCGCTGCGCGAGCGGCCGTGCATGCTGCACCGCTTCCCGACCGGAGTCGACGGCGAAAAGGTCCACCAGAAGCGGCTCCCCAAGGGCGCCCCCGACTGGGTGCAGACCGTCCAGATCTACTTTCCCCGCTACGGGCGCACGGCCGATGAGCTGTGCGTGACCGAGATCGGCAGCGTGATCTGGGCCGTGCAGATGTCAACCGTCGAGTTCCACCCGTGGAACTCCCGCCGCGCCGACGTCGAGAAGCCGGACGAGTGGCGGATCGACATCGACCCGATGCCACAGTGCCCGTTCGCGCGCGTCAAGCGGGTAGCGGCCGTCGTACGCGATCTGCTCGACGAGCTCGGCGCGACGGGCTTCCCGAAGACCAGCGGCGGTAACGGCCTGCACGTGTATGTGCGGATTCCGCCCCGCTGGGGCTTCGGCGAGCTGCGACGGGCGGCGCTCGCCTTCGCCCGCGAGGTCGAGCGTCGCGCCCCCGAGGATGCGACCACCGTCTGGTGGCGCAAGGACCGCGACCCGGAGAAGGTCTTCGTCGACTTCAACCAGAACGCCCGCGACCACACGATCGCCTCCGCCTACAGCATCCGCGGCGTGCCGTCCGGTCGCGTGTCCACGCCCTTCAGCTGGAGCGAGCTCGACACGATCGACCCGGCCCGGTTCACGATCGCGACCGTCCCGGCGCGTTACGCCGAGCTCGGCGACCTGCACGCGGCGATCGACGACACGAGCTTCGACATCTCACCGCTGATCGCCTGGGCGGATCGCGACGGCCTCGAGGACCCGCCCGAGGGGCAGCTGTAGCAGGCTCACACGAGCGTCGTCAAGCGGCAAATGTGCGGCCGCAAAATGCCGCTGACCGGAATATTCCCCCTGACTCAATGTCGGCTGTGAAAGAGTCAACTCATCAGCAGGCGGTCGCCCTCGGGGCCGGCGGGCGCCAAGAGAGGAGAGGTCCAGAGATGCGAAAAGTGCTCCGCGCCAGCGGGTGTGTCTTAGCCATGGCTGCACTCCTGTCGGTGCTTCTCATGACGGCGTCAAGCTCCGCCAAGTCCCCGGGCGCCAAACAGAGAGCGAATACCGCCGCGGCCACCCCGGCGAATGTTCCGTACACGCTGCCGGTGCAGCTGCCGGGCGAGAAGAGCTCGCCGGCGGTCGACGCCCAGGCTCCGTACACACCGGCTGTGACGAACCTGATCGCGCAGCTGGAAGGCAACGGCACTCCAACGGAGTCACAGATCGCGAACGCGACCACCCTCTTGCACGGCGGGACGAATGCGACCTGCAACAACGTCGGACCGGACGCTGCGCCGACCGGCACCGACCCGTCGATCATGCCGATCTGCTGGACCGACGCGCAGGGCGTCAACACCTTCCAGGGCCCCAACGCAGAAAAAACGACGGGCCCGACCACCTTGATGAACCTCGCCTCATCCTTCGACCTGCATCTTGCCAACGTGTGGGGCCAGACCGAGGGCGCCGAGGCTCGCGAGTTGATGGTCACCGGCATGTTCGGTCCGCAGACCGACATCGACCGCCTGCCGAACTGGGGCCGCAACCTGACCACCACCGGTGAGGACCCGTTCCTGTCGGCGGCGATGGTCGCCGCCCAGATCAACGGCATCCAGGGCTCGGACGCGATGTCCGAGATGAAGCACTTCGCCGTCTACAACGGCCAGGACCAGAACTCCAACACGCAGATCAGCGACCAGGCGCTGCACCAGATCTACCTGACGCCGTACGAGTCGGGTTTCGTCAACGCCGGCGCCGCGGCGACGATGTGCTCCTACCAGATCTGGCAAGACACCTCCAACACGCTCCCGGCCTCAGCACCGGTGCTCGATCCCACGGCTCCCATGAGCCCGTATTCCAGCGGCAACGGCGGCGCCGCGAGCCTGCGGACATGGCCGCTGAACGAGTCGCACTTCTCCTGTGAGCAGCCGCTGACGATCTCCTACGCGCTCCACGACCTGTGGGGCTCGCGGGCGTTCGTGGGCTCTGACTACCCGGCGACGCACAGCGCCTCGGCCATCTTCCAGGGTGAGTCCCAGGAGGAGCCGACCACGACCGGATACTTCAGCGACTCAAACTCGCTGAGCACCTCGGCAGGCGGCTTCTTCGGCCCGCCGTCAGCGTTTGACGCGACCGGCGATACGTGTGCCGACGCCAACGGCAACGCGGTTTCGTGCACGGCCTCCGGCGCGACCCGCGTTGCGGGCATCCCGGGTCCGGGCTGCCCGACCACCGGTTGCACGCTCGCTGAGGCCGTGAACAACGGCACGGTTCCGCTGTCGGTGTTCAACCAGTCGGTCGCGTCGGTGCTCTATCAGGAGCAGCGGTTCGGGATGCTGGGCTGCAACCAGAGCCCGGTTGCCGCGTCCTGCACCAACCCCGGTGGCGTGGGCGGCGACACCAGCGGCACCGCGCCGCTGCCGAGTGGCCCGGCCGGCGGTGCAACGCCGGCGGCGGACCTCGGCACCAAGAGCGGGGACGCGGCCGTCGCCGAGAAGATGTCGGAAGAGGGCGCCGTGCTGCTCAAGAACCGCGGCTCGGCCCTCCCGATCACCTCGGCCGACGAGCAGGGCGGCATCCTCGTGACCGGCCCCGGCGCCGAGTACACGATCGCCGACCCGACCTCGGAGGCGTCCGTCGGCTTCGCCGACCGCGACGCGATCAACCCGCTTGAGCAGCTGCAGAATTTCAGCGGCGACCCGAGCGCGTTCTCCTACGTGCCGGCCAACTCGCCTTCCGGCGAGACGGTCCCCAGCACGGCGCTCTCGACCTCGAGCGCGAGCGTGACCGGCGGCCTGAGCCGCACGACCGGCCCCGGCTCGCCGACGACCGACTCGACCGTGAACTTCACGAGTGAGTCCTCCGGTGGCCAGCTGGCTCCCGGCAGCTACACCTGGACTGGATTCGTGTTCGTGCCGACGACCGACACCTACACGTTCCGCTTCCAGTTCAGCCCGTCGATTGCGGCTTCGAACGTGACCTTCGCGCTGGACGGCACGACCGAGAAGCTCGCCACGGCGAGCGACGTGATCGGCCAGGGCGTGACCGGAGCCCACTCGGCCGCGCTTCCGGGCTCGCCGACCAACGCCGGTGTGACCGAACCTGGCCTGACCAACGAGCAGTTCGCGGCCGGCCAGCTGGCCGGCGGCAGCTTCCACCAGGTCACGGTCACGTTCGACAACACGACCTCGAGCCCGGCGAGCTTCCGCTTCGCCTACTCCCGGCTGAACGGCGACATCGCCGACGCGGCGGCCGCGGCGGCGGGCAAGAGCATGGCAATCGTGTTCCTCAACGACAACGGGGCCTCGACGACGATCCCCAACCCGTACGGCTCCAACCCGGCGACGATCTCCGCTCCGGAGTCGCTGTCGGCGCAGAACACGCAGTTGGTCGACGCCGTGGCGGCGGCCAACAAGCACACAGTGGTCGTGCTGAACACGACCAACCCGGTGCTGACACCTTGGCTCGGCAGCGTCAAGTCGGTGCTTGAGATGTGGTACTCCGGCGAGGAGGGCGGCACCTCGACGGCACGGCTGCTGCTGGGTCTCGCCGACCCGAGCGGCCACACGGACATCACCTGGCCGGCCAACGCCACCGACACGATCTGGGGTTACAACGAGACCAAGCCGCTGTATTCGGGCGACACGCTCGGCCCACACCTGGAGCGTCTGAACGGCGGCGGGAGCTCCGGACCGACCAACGAGACGGAGGGCATCTACAACGGCTACCGCTTCTTCGACAAGGAGGGGATCAAGCCCAACTTCGCCTTCGGCTTCGGTCTGTCCTACACCAGCTTCGCGTATTCGAAGCTGAAGGTCCGCTCGGATGCGCAGGGTGGTCTGGACGTGTCGGTCAGGGTCAGGAACACTGGCTCGGTGGCGGGTGCAGCGGTGCCGCAGGTCTACCTCGGAGCGCCAAGCAGGAAGCCGGCAGGCATTCAGTTCGCCGTCAGGCAGCTGGTCGGTTTCAGCCGCGTGTCGTTGGCGGCCGGCAGGTCCGCAACCGTCAGGATCGCCGTCCCGCTGCGTTCCATGCAGTATTGGAACTCGGCCACGCAGCAGTGGCTGACGGCGAGCGGCCGGCGGACGGTGTTCGTGGGCGCCGCCGACCAGGGCTCGCTGCTGACCCAGCGGGCGAACGTCACGATCCCGGCCAGCTCAAACGTCCAGTGCGTGAATGAGCAGCTGAGCGCGGTGATGGTGCGCGGTAACGTCACGGTCCCGCATGGCGACTGGTGCGACATGATCGACGCCTCGGTCGCGGGCAACGTGACCGTGCATGGCACCGGCATCCGCATCGCCGGCTCGACGATCAGCGGGAACCTGACCGCGTCCGGCATGTCCGGCGCCGCAGATCCGCTCAGCAGTGGCACCGATGTCATCTGCAACTCGACCGTATCCGGCAGCCTCAGGATCAGCAACAGCGGCGGCAAGGCACCGTGGAATATTGGCCTGTGCGGATCGAACACGATCGGCGGGAACCTGGTGCTCTCGGGCAACCAGGCCAGGGCCAACGCGGTCACCGGCAACAGGGTCGGCCATGATCTCGTCTGCAGCTCCGACACAGGTGTGCAGGCGAGTCGCAACAAGGTGAAGGGATCGCGGGAGGGGCTCTGCGGCGTCTGACGCTCCGCCACGGCACCGCCGGCGTCACCCTGGCTGCGTTGGTAGCCGGGTGTGGGTCAGCCGGTGGTGCCGGTGCCCGGCCACCACAGCACCATGCGGCGTCGCCCTCCGGGGCGGCGCCGCAGTTGCACGCCGCGGGCCATCCAGTCCCGGTCGCGTCGGTTCGCTCCGCGATCGCAAAGCTGTACAGGGACCACCCGGGGGTCGCCACCTACTCGGTCCAGGCCGTCAGCTACGACTCCCGCTCGCGGGACCGAGTGCTCCAGGCCTGCTCCACCGGCGGCGCACAGGTGACCGCGCAGGTTGAGTCCGAGCGCGTGCTCGCCTGCGCCCCGCTGATCTTCTTCTACTACCACTACGGGCAGTCGGCCGGCGTCAGGCAGTCGACGGAGGTGGCGGATTCGATCTATTCGTATGTCGCCACCGAGATCCACGGACCCGCAGACGCGCAATCGATTCTCGACGGCGTGCTGCACGGCTGGGGCATCCCGGTCGCCGCACAGCCGGCGCAGGCCAGCCACACAACCCCGGGCGCGATGACGCTCGTGGACGCGGTGAACAGGGCGATGGGCGCCCGGCACAGCGTCCGCGTGACGATCGCGGGATATGCCGGCGGCACCAAACCGTTCGAACGCATCACCTCCGACGCGAGCAACAGCCAGGGCATCGAGCTCATCCACGCC
>Ga0123355_10010040_pt1 | contig 14465 bp, 13 predicted proteins | sample TergutEmb28metaG_3_FD_89872 | JGI IMG/M metagenome (GOLD analysis project Ga0123355, IMG submission 89872) | Embiratermes neotenicus P1 segment gut microbial communities from Petit-Saut dam, French Guiana - Emb289 P1 | ecosystem: Host-associated > Arthropoda: Insects > Digestive system > Gut ...
GCTGCTAGGATCTCTCGCATCGTTGTGGACGGAGGCACCTGGCGGCTAAAGTGGGAACGTCTAAAGGCAGGGGAAAGCAATGGCAAACTACCCCCAAGAACTTGCCCAGGATGCAGTGTGCCAGAGCCATACCAGTCACATGACTGGGCCCTGGTTCCTGCCAGCCCAGCCTTCAAGGCTGAATACTAATGAATGAATGAATCTGACTGTAAATACAATGGGGACAAGCAGCCTTAAGATCAAGAAATTGTTAAATTTGCTGTTCCCTGTATGTATCTAAGAGATGAATTCAAATGTTCCACAGTGCTCTGTGCCTCTCAAGGCATAACAGGACACAACAAGCAAATTAGTTAGCTCCGCATAATAGCAGCTAATTAGCTAACCCTGCACGAGTTCAAGTCGAAGTCAATTTCTTTCTCCATATGAAAAACATTACAACCAACATGACAATGGTGACTTTCCACAGTAACCATTGACAAACTGTGATCTACACATCACAAAACTGACAATGTATCAATCAAAGAACTTAAGAGATGTTAAATGTACATAATTACCACGAACAACAAAAAACAGTTCCTCGAACTGCAGTACAGGCAAGCTGCCAGCCTCACAGTATATGGAATTTAAATCCTCTCTTCCCATACAACAAATGTTAACTAATTTATGTACTAACATCAGAGACCTACATCTGTATGGTGCTCCCCTGCCCCCCTCCCCCTCACCCCCCCAAAAAAAATTATTTGGACTTCATAAACTAAACTTACCTTAAAACGATACGTAGTTGCAGACTGTAAGTCTGTAAACAGGAAGAGGTTCATAGTTTGTTCTGGGTGGATTGCTTCTTTTGTTGTGCTATTGTTCTGGACAATTAACATGTAATAGTGCACATGGTCCCTCATTTCTTCTGGTGGCTGAGACCAACCAATTGTGATAGAGTTGAATGTTACCCCTTTCACTGAGATCTCTGGCACAAAGTATGGATCTGAAGAGAAAACACTAGTACGTACAAGGCTGGTATTCATGGCACTGGAAAAATGAGGAGATGATCACACAAATGAAGGAGCCCAGCAAAATAAATTCATCTTACCTTTATCTAGAGTCTGGACCCAACCCTGCCATATGTTCTCACCACTCCAGCCCATGGCATTCTTGGCACTCAGTCTGACTGTATATGCTGTATTGGTTTCCGGGGTCTCTATTACATAGCTTGTGTTTCCTCCACTAATTGCTTTCGGATAGAAGGTCCAAGAGCCCGTACCATTTTTCATATGCTTGACAAAAATACAAACATTTCATCACAATTCCATATTTATTTCTGACACATATATGCATTGCCATGTGGTTAACACATATATGCAAACATAGTGAACTGAAAATAATGTAAGTGTAAGCATCTTTATGTTACTAATGCATTTGTAAGCACTTGTTGTACATGGCACAGTACCTGTCATTAATTCAGCACTATTATCTATATTTTATCACTGGAAACATGATACACTGGCCAATACAAATAGAACTCACAAGCCCAAACTGAAACACACACAGTGTGGTCAATTACTTTTTTAACAATGACTGCAATATGAGACTGCATTTATGACAAAACTTCTCTGCTCTTTGGATGAAGAGTACAGTAAATGACACAGTTCTCTCAAATTCATATGCTATGTGGGACAAATGGATACTTCTGAAACTTAAGTTGGGCTGCATGTTAAGCAATAATTTTAGCACAGCCACCAGCAACTGACATGGACAATATCGAATGGCATCAAAAGCAATTTCCTATGCTCCTGCTAGCTGGTGAGAAAAAGAAGCAAGGAACTTTCTTTCTTCAATGACTGTGTTAATATATTTACCTGAATAGAATACTGTTCTATTGGCTGATTTCCATCATCCACTGTCCAATTCAAGAAGATCTGATTCCGACCAACTGCCTTTACGAAATCTATTTTCACAAGTGGTTTATCTGGAAAGAAGACTCTGTCAGACATTTACAGTTAAGAACAGAATAACAGGATGAATATTTGGGAAAATTAGAGATCCCATTACAAAAAAAAAAAAAATCCCTACTACAGATCCATCAATCATAAATCCTGTATGGTGTGCTTTAACGTGATCCTCTATACTTTAAGTCAACACAAGCCCTTCTAGTACAATGTGATGTAAAGAGTCTAAAAGCTGGTACTGGAATGATCACTAATCATACAGGAGCTTGCATGATAAGCACACTCTATGCAGTACAAACTTCTCTGCTCCACTTATATCTGAATACAGCAAATAAATCATTCATATCTATTTTGTTCCTGAAACGCCATGACAAAAGTGTAGTTTTGTTACAATGACAGATCAGTTAGACACTGTCCAGAGTCTGACTAAACATGCAGCATTCTAAAACTGCATGTTTCGGTGTCTGACTCTAGAAAGGCACTGGGTAAAGTTAGAGAGGCCGCCTGACACAACACCAGCATTACTTAATGCAGTGACTCCCTTCACACCATTTTCTACCTCATGACTAGAAAGAGCCAGTCTTTGAAACACAGTGGTTTACAATGTTACATTTTAATGGGAGCAATAAATAACATCTAATTACAATGCCACAGTAATAACATACACATCTACATTTATACACATTTGTTCACAAAGATTCCTACTGTTCTTTGTACACAATGCTCTTATATAAACAAAGAAAAATCTTCAAAAGCAATGCAAAATCATGCCTTAACTCCTTTCCATAAGGCATTTCTCAGTCTCCATATCTGTTGAGCTGGGCAATTACCTTTCTTAGGAGCAGATAATTCCACTACCATGAAGTCACATTATCAGATACATGTAAATCATCAAAATGAATGATGGAATGTATGATTTACTACTGTACAACAAAACATAATAAAGAATCAGACTTAAAATATCATACAACAGCATTCTCGGGTACTTTTTGCAAATAAAAGTATCTGATACAGGTATAGCAGAATTCCTTGAATATGGCATCTACGAGAACTGACAAGTGCTGGGTTCCCAAACAGTAGCCACACTGATTATGTTCTTACAGGTAATTGGTTCTTCATTTCTTTGTATCCTAGACAGATGAAAACGCAATTGTGCGTGCAGTCATACTCACACTGTGGCTTTCACCACTTTCTAACCTCCTGCTTACTCCAAGTTTCTGAGGAACTGTTAAGGCTATGTAGGCTATGTACTTCCTCCTTGTTTACTCAATGTCCGATCTTTGGAAGCCATTATACTAGCAAGATGGGCTTAATGAAGACCCAGTAACACAAGATAAGATCATGTGATCACTACATGTACCAGATGTTATTGATGCTGTAACTTTTGGACCTGGGACTATTTTCCCCCCCAACAGCTGAAGTATCAGGATTTCTGAAGTATCAGCTTCTTGATTAAATAAATTCTACCCTTAATACTAACATTTATGTCTTGTAAGAATCATCACCAGCGACTCAGCATTGCAGGAAGTAGCAGTGAATAACAAATGCAGAGGACGCAAAAAAAAGTGATCACAGACCAGGTTCAGATGCTTGCCCACCAAGTAATGAAGGTGGATGGTGGTGAATGGGAACTTGGTACTAGTTTGGATATAGATTGGTACAGTGGAGGAAGTTGCCATCTGCCTTCAGTACGAATACAGTACTATCACAGCGGCTTCCTGGAGGGACAGTGGGAATCACAAACAACCTTGTTAAGAATAACTAGTCTCTGGGACAAGGTCAGAACATGGGACAGCCCAAATATAAGGGAGGATACTACCCACTCGAATGTGACATTATGATACCCACAGTAATAAAGATATGTACCCAAAACTAACAGGTGCACATCTCTGCTCACTTCACCCTGTGGTCCATACGCCATGCAACGGTATGTTCCATTGTCCTTGCGAGTTACAGGTCCCACAGGTAGCTTCAATTCTACAAGAGTGTAATTAATTCGGTCGACAACATTGTTGAACCTGGGAACAAATCATTCTGTACACTAAGAGAAATGTATGAGTACACTACTCTAAAAGAGCCTTTAAAAAAACCTCATAGGAGATTTGGAATTTTCACAGCACACAAGATTCACATTGTGTTCTCTTGGTTATAACATTGTGTAATCTGGTAAGTGGGTATTTACATCTTGGAACAACACACTGCCTCAATCATGAGCCAGAAAGATGGTGGTAGTACATTCTTCCACATCAGTGGTACTCACCTACAAATTACGCAGTGTCATACCACAGAAAAGCATAATATTGATATTGCAACACCAGCCACAAAACTTGACAATTATGAGGCTTTAGATTACAATGAAATTTTAGCACATTCCTTGTTGAGATTCTATTATGAACGCTCAATTTAAATGTCAACATATGAAGTGAAAGTCAACACATTTTGCTCTTTCTGAATGGGAGAAAAATAAATAAATACACGAACTAGATTCATTCCTAAATGTCAGTGTGAAAATACCTGCTCTCCCTAATTTGGCACTAAAATCCAATACAATTTTCACGTGATATTACGGACCTAATCAAACATCCAGTCCAATTTTAAATTCTCTGAACTGTGCATCGTGATACACACAAGTATCAATTGTATAGCATCAGCAACTAGACTTCTCATAGGATGCATGGTAAAATACTGTAAGCTGCTTGTACAGAACTCTTCTTGATGATGAACAATTACTTGTTCGAAACATGTCAAGGATAATTTAATTGAAATAAATTAAGAAAAAGTGTGCATCTTGTTGGTCTTGCTCACATACCCAAACTAATTCTCATAGAAATGGTCCTTTGAGTCACCACCTTTATCCTCATTTGCAGCATGCACATTCACAACAACAGCACGACACCAGCGACCTCTTAGAACTATACATGATATCCTACCACAATCTTTATTCTCTTACCTATCGATATTACACCTATGCATAAAAACCACTCCTTAACTGTTTTTAATTTTTATTCCACACAAAACAGTACCATTCCCTGCTGGTTCAACACTTCCCTTACAGCATAGCATCTGACCTGTATTCCCACTACATTTAACCTATACTTTACCAACTCTCTTGCGGTTTGCATCAGAGACTCTCACACTTCCAAATCTCATTTTCCATTGCTTATTAATATCATATGAGATAAACATTGAAACGATCTCAACTTACAATCAAAGAGACTATAATGACACAAGCAGTATGCCTTTTGTAACACCACTTGCTGAAGACTACAGTTAGCACGCAATGTAAATATCCAAAGCTTTTTGTTCACAGTTGTGCAAAATTAATGTAACCAGCCTGAAAGGTACATTTCTCACCTTACACACAAAATGATTACTAAATCAAAATTCACTAAATACCAGAAAATGACACAATGACTAAACACAAATTTGACAGGTACCAAAAACATATTTACTAATATAAGATTTCACTGCATTCCTACCAATGGAAAGCTAAGACTTTTTGCTTCAAATCTCCATATGATTCTACAACCTACTGGCAACAGGGACACGTTATTTAAGTGGCTTTGCAAATATCATATAAATATAGTAAGATGATGTAACAAGAAGGCAGCAGTGACAGGCTTAAATCTTACTTTTCAACACCTCCATCAAGCTTCTTCCAATCAAGAGATTCTACAGGATAGCCCTGAATACTGCAAGCCAGTTCCGCCACTTTTGACACTTCGACCTTCACTGTATTATTGCTTACATTCAGCACCTTTGCTGGGACTGAAAGTGAAAAGGCATACTGTAAGAACAGAACCATGGTACACTGGGCAAAATTGTATTTACAGATTACTTAATATGAGAGAAGTGGCAGCCAGTATCACACAAATTAAAAGATTAGCATCTTTAAGTTCATACAACAGCATGTTCCCTCACACGAAAGTGAATATACAACTGTGCAACTTGAAATACCACAGACATTCTAAAGGTGTATTTTGCAATTAAATTTACATTTACTTGCATCAAGCATACCAAACAAATCTGTCAGATACAGTACATAAACCTAACAGTCCCTTTTCCTCCCCCTCAGTCAGTCTTCCACTAACACAGTGCCTACTCAGTATACTCTTAGTCACAGTCCTGGTAACATTACTTAGAAATGCAAATGCTTTGAAGGTCTTGCCATTTCCCATTCCATGCAGATGTGGCAGCACTGCTATGAGGGAATGCACTGGCCTCTGCACACAATTGGTTCAACTGACATCTCTGGTACAGAGATGAGAGACAGAGTACGTGGTGAATCAGTTCACTATGTCCATGTCTGTTTGCAAACAGCAATGCACACTGCTTAAGCACACACTTTTCTACAAGCACTGTGATCCCAGCCTCAAGCGACACTGGTTATGTAACTATTACTCATAGCACAATGTTCTGACTGCTAGTAGCTTCGTTTACTTCCATGGCCCGTCTTTCACATCACATGTTGTGGCAAATTTATCTAATTATCTACCTGATTAACTCTCAAGCAATGTCCACACAATACTACCTGAAAAAGTGTAGCACTTCACATAGTGTTCCAGTGGCAATTAGAAACCTGAGTGTGATAAGAGAAAACTGCCAAGTGCCACAAGACTAAACCAGCTGTATTATGCAAGTGCATAGCTGAAGCACTCAAAATCATTCAGTTGAAGGGTTTTTGCTATTAACAAAGCTTCTAGATGACTCCAGGTTACAACCCAGATTTCCACCTCGGAAAGCAGTTATTTTGTGGCATATGTAGCTTACAAATATTCCATATTATTTTTGTGAGAATGCAAATTCATAATAAAAGATGCGCCACTTCAAAGTCACTCTGTATGGGATTTTACTGTTTGAAGTTTGATTCTTTACCTGTGAAATTAAGATAAACACTCCGCTCCATTTCACCAAATTCATAATTCTCTGTACTGTCCAGGGAGGCATGACATGTGTACTCGCCAATATCGTTACAGCCCACATGCAAAAAATGCATAGCAATGTCCTCCAGCTCTGCACACTTTACCGGGTCTCTAAAAACATGAACCAATCATTATAAAATGACAAAAACTGATATTTTAAAAGAGTTTGAAATGATTTAAAAATAAAACTGCACATAGCACTATATTTAAAATGTTGTCAAAATTCTTGTAAAGCATCATTAAACAATACAAGTAATGCAAATGGCATATATGAGATTGGATCCAAAACTCACAAGACAACCCTCCAGTAAATATGCAATACAATGTGGGGGAGGTAAGGAAGGGGGTGGGGGGAAGTTGCACGTCATGAAAATAAACAATAAAAACATTTATATCAAATACATTAAAATACATTATACTGTGATGGCAGAACTCAGGCTCTTGCATTCACATTGATTTACAAGCAGCCATTTACACTTTCTCATTATGGCTGCATGTGGCACGCTGGAGATGTGACATACAATCTACACGCAATAACAAAACGTCAAAGAATAAAATCATGCAAATTTAAAAAAACTTAATTATTTCCTAATAAAACACATACCTCATTTCTTCTGTGATGTTCTTCCCAGAAAAGGTCCACTGTACAGAAGCAGCACAAGGTTTCACTTTGCAGACAACAGTAGCATTGTTGCAAAATGTCAAATCTGGAGAAATGTACATCTTCAGAATTTCCAATGTTTGCTCTGAAACAAATAAATAAATAAACAAACAATAACTCTTATTATTACACCTTCCACATAACTGGCAATACACAGATAATTTACTTCAACAACTGCACTGGTAGAATATACCTATATGAAAGTTATTCCACATGTTTCGGCTGCGACACACAGCTATCATCAGGAAATACACACAATGGTCATGTTTAATTAGGAAAACACAACATTGCCGAAGGTAACAATATTGTGGTACATAGCATGCCAGTACAGAGTATTAAAAATGTATACAGTGTCTCAAATTACTTTTGTATTCACTGGCATTATACTCCAATAAACTTTTATCTGCTATCAATATCAATTCTCACTCCAAATTTTCATACTGTCTGCTTATTGGGAAAGAAGTTGCTTGGACACAATTTTTATGCTATAATTATACGACAAACCAAAAAAATGCATACTTATGAATATGTTCAATCACATATTATTATTCTTCACCAACATGTTTCGAGCACTCCTGTGACCATCATCAAGGTGCCATAACAAAAATACACTCAATATATCTTTATTAATTGAGTTGTAAATATTTTACATTATTTATTCTATATGTAACAGACAAATATATATGAATATATTGTAATATATTCTGGAATGTACATTTAACCCTTACCTTGGACAATGTTACAATATATTCCGAACTAAACGTGACCCTTATGTGCATTACCTGATGATGGTTAGGTACATCAGCCAAAAAGAGCCCAAATAATTTTATGTACATACACACCATTCTTGTCAGTAAACACAACTCTTGTGTACAACATGCTGAATCAACAGCCAAATGGCCAATAACAGAAGCAGTACAACATACAAACACAAACAGCAAAAACAATATGGAGGACACATATGAAAGAAATACAAAACAAACAAAAGAATACTTAAATACTTCACTAGGACACCTAATGACACACCTGGCACACAGACAATTTTTTAAAAATGCACTATGGTAAAACAAAGGAAAGCCTCAGAGGTTCCAAGCAGGTACATGAAATGAACAATATCCATGGAAGATCAACAGGATTTAGAATTAAAAAAAAACATTAATAACAAAAATGTTGGCAAGTTAATGTCTATTCTCACGCAAAGTGCGTAAACTAACTGTCGAAGAGCACTAGCATAAAAACAGCCAATACTGTTACGGGAAAAGAGTCAATTATAGCAAAGAGTGGCACACTGTTGCTGAATGCATTCAGATTTTTTGTCTGCTGAAGATACTGCAGAACACACTTACAAAACCAACACATTCACATTCATTTGTTGGTGAACTGACAATGGTTAGGAAATCAGCCTGCAATTTACTTAAACAATAAAAGGGATGCCAAACAAGAAACAGTGACGCAGCTAGGTTTCTTGGCACCCAGGGTATGTAGCTACAATGGCTGTCCCTACAACACATTATAAATTTTAAAAGAATCAAAATTGCTTACTGCGTTCCCATTTATTTGGTTCAATAACTTATAATTTGTTCAGCACAAAAAAAAATTCTTCTAAATTATAATATTTATTTTGTCACCCATCAGACTCTGATGTCTGGGGCCACTACAACCCCCCTGCCCCCTCCCCCCCCACCTGCAAACCCCCTGATGAGGAGTGAATGGAAATACTAGGATACAAATGAAAATTTAAAAATCACATGACCACAAACACACAACACGCCCTTTTAAAGGGATTATTACATATATTTAATACAAGTTTTGACGGACTAAGGCACACAGGCCTGGATATACAAAGTGAAATATTTGACAAAGAAAGTTCTTGGACAGCTGTCACATGGAAAACCAAAAAATGACAGGAAGAAAATACTACAAAGCAGACCTCGTGGCAGTAAAGTGTAAGAATATGAAAATGATAGAACTGACATGTGTTGAACTGCATGTCAGCACTGGCGAATTTTTCGGGTATCATCAACTCCGGGTTTTTATATGTTCCAACCTTCAGTACTATTGCATTCTATAACGCATGTATGGTAAAATTATTATGTCAGCAGTGGTGCTGAAGCAATGTGCAGGGTTAGGAAAAACAGTGTTTCTTGATCGCAAATACCGATCGAAGGGTTTATGGCGACTGCTTCCCAACACGGCGTTCAAGAGTTCGGTTTCCGGTGGCATATCAGTCACTTCTGGCATAATGGAAATGACCACTCACATGCAACCGCAGAATACACTTCTTGCGCGCCGATCGGAGACGACGACAGCGATAGCAAGGATCCAGGAAACACAGATCCACTTTCCTGTGGATTGCATGTGACTGGCTAACACACTTTCTAAAATAAAAAATTTGGCCCTTCACTACGTCCATCCGCAGACAGGTGGGAATTCTAAAATTCCAAATTATGCCTCCTTTACCACTCATACTCGGCTTACAAACTTCTTTTCGATGCATTTCACCTCGATGATAGTGTGCGCATTGTACCTGTCAAGTTTGACGTTAACTCCTACACTGATCTATACCGCAAGATAAAAGTGACATTTTAACTAAAACATACCGCTGAACATTAGAGTTAATTTTTACTCACCCTTTCCCTGCAGCGGTAGTACGAGGCGCGAACACATGCACAGAAAGACAATAATTATTTGCAATTCGTGGGCTTGGCTTCCCAACATGGCGTCTAACCGGTTGTAAGTTCCTACGTTCACATCAGTTTTACAGCAACACTCCAAGTACCAATTCATCCATCTCTTGACTATGCACTTTTCGCGGATCTTCCAAACACTTATTACTACAACATGTTACTCGATGTCGATGTAAAAAACATATTATATACACCTCTGCATTGCACATTCAACCACACTACAATTCCACTAGACCCAAGCAAACAGTGCACTCTACGAGCATGGGTAACTGCCCAAGACAATCGTACACATGGATTACCAACGGAGAACTACGTTATAGGTTGGCAACGTACATCGACGCAGACTGTGCTGCCATCACATACGCCCACCCATGCTTACTGTTCATGGCGAACAGTACAAAATGGTTTGTGGGCCTAACATATGTGTGGTGTCGGAAGTGGTGAATGCAAGGGGGACAAATACCCCTCCAATTTTTTTCCCACCTAACAATAGTTTTTGTGGTTAGATAATTTATGAGGAACAAATAAAAACAAATAGAATTACTTTCTAAACGATTATTTTGATGGTGTAGTGGGTTGTGGGGGAGGGAAATGTGCATTGATTGGTTACAGAATAAATACAAGGTGGTTCAAATATGACCGGGACTGATTTGTGTGTAAACAAGCCGCACTTAGTCCCGGTCATATTTGAACCACCTTGTACATCCAAATACCTAGTCATTTTGCCTACCCCCACACCCAAGAGTTACTAAAGAAGTTACATTCTGTGGTTACACCTATGGCTGCCCACTAGTGAGACGAGTACCTTAGGTTCAGGCGTTACTGTCTTAAACTATGGGTATACTGCAACACAATGTATGCAACTAATTGTTTCTCTGGGCACCACAGTGATCGTGGAATGTAGCAGGAGACATAGGTTTCCTGTGCTATAAAACTGTCATGCAAGATAAGTGAGGGAGGCTGTATATACAGGCATATGCAAATATTGGTAATCAATCTTTTTTTTCCTTATAATAAAACCAACTAGATGCACTAATTTCTCAAATAATTTTTGGAATAAAACTCTACATGTTTCGGACAGTTCCTCTGTCCATCATGAGAAGTTTTTCACTGTACACACAGCAATGGTATATGTCACACAGGTTTGTTGACAGTTTGTAAGCAGGCTCAGAACGGAAATTTTAAATTCCTCACGTAGTAACAGTGCCCAAAAGTAATGAAAAATGGTGCCTTTTTGTATGCAACCACAAACATGGATCATAACATAGCAACTCCTTTATTCATGCTCATTACCCTTACACCATATCCCATGCCAGGTATTCTGCTATCCTCAATACACACAGTAAGCCCAGTTCAGAATATTAAACATTTACAAACCATGGCAGTTATCATTTGAGAGCTGTAAGAAAATCAAAACAGTTTGGAGCAAGCAACTAACACCCTTAATGGATCACTTGCACGAAGTCTAATTGGTCTAGACTGTGTAACAACAGAAATGTTTTTCATAAACCTCATTCAAGACCATGGAAGGAAAGAACTGCATAATAGTGGCCTCTCAAAAACTACAGTGAAACAAAAACAACCCTGTAACACACAAATATTGATGGCAATGCAACAGGGTATAGATTGAGGTTCACTGAAGCTACCCTATAATTAACAAAGTACCATCACACAACAGAAAAATAATACAGATTAGAAACATACAGAGTGAGTGAATGGTTTTAATTCTGCAGACAAGCTGTGTCTGAATACACAGTACGCAAATCAGAATAATTACATGGCGTAGGCAAAACAATAAAGCTCATTTAAACTTTATGTTTACCATTCCAAAGTGTCTTAAGTATAGAAATAAAGGAAAGAATTACAACAGCCAAACACAACAGTATTTTATAAAGTTCTTAAAATATTTTAATAACAATATGGGCTACATGTTTCGACTCACATCGAGTCATCTTCAGGCCCTCGGTTCCAACCAGAACACAAGACAAGGGCATACATAGAAGAACGCTTCTATTTTTATTGACTTAGACTGAGTAGTCGGCAGTTGCATATTGACTGAATCTCAAGATTAAATACATCAAAGGGAACTCGCTTTACATTTCAACTGGCCATCACCAATAATTTTATTCTTACCTTAGCTGACAATAATGAGGAAAAGGGATTTCCAAAATTATCAACAGGAGACAAGAGAATCTACACCTCACACCATCCAGCTTTATTTACATACAATCAGTTATTCCCATCCTACTTCTGATCTGAGTCGTAGTAGTGACTTTGTCATTTGGCATTTCCACGTTTTAATTTCTCTATTTTAATCTTCAACAACTTTTACGATCTCTGTTCTACATGTCTATATACCATAAGAACTGATGTTTTATATTATGTATCATACTTTTTACTCCGTAAGCGTTGGGGAACCCACAACGCAGTAAACATTTGTGTCTGGATCTACATCTTGAGGGCCTGAAGATGACCCGATGTGAGTCGAAACATGTAGCCCATATTGTTACTAACCCTTTGACACCTAATGACTATAGTGGTCGTACCGCACCGCTAACCTCTGAACGCTGCATTTTATATATTTATTCAACAAATAAAGGTACTGAATATTTTAAACACGGTATATTCTCTCCGTTTTTTCCTCTTCAAAATGCAGTTTGTTTCATAATTCTAACTTATTTGGTTCCTGTATTATTCATATTTTATATAGAGGGTACACCAAAATTAAAAAAATAATTCCGGCGCCAAAAGGTTAATATATTTTAAGAACTTTATAAAATACTGTTGTGTTTGGCTGTTGTGATCCTTTCCTTTATTTCAATAAAGCTTATGACAGCAAGTTCAGGAAGAGACAAAGAAAGAGGAAGACAAGAGAGAAAATCCTAGTAGCTGTACACACCAGATAAGCCAAAACCATTGTGTGCATTAACAAAGGAGGGATTCTTCCAAGCTCTACCATAATAAGAAACTGCTGAATTGTCTTCAATACACTAGAAGAAGCAACAAAGTCTGCTATCTATACAAGAATTGTAGAACCTCTCCATGGTTCATATGAACCTCTTTGACTCACAGAAAGTTCAACAAGTACCCAGGCTTGTAGCAAGAAAAGTACAGTATGCAGTGTGAATGAGACAAAACTCAGCACTACTCGGCAAATACTTGCACTAATGTGCAAGGCTCTACAGAAACCTCTTCCTCATCTTCCAGATGCATAAAAGGAGTTTCCTTTGCATCTAAGATCTTAAAGTGAGCAAAAAAACTCATGACATACAAAAACAAGACCCAGAAACTGATGGAATTATCCTTTCTAGGTTGCCAAGAATCTGTAATATTATGATAAATTAACAAAACATGCCAATAATGTAACTGGAAATACATTGTGTGAGTATCTTTTCCCGCCGTGAGAAAAATAAAATTTACCTTTTACACATAATACAGTTTGTCTTAATTTGTATCCCTGTGCATGGCTTCTTCATCACATGGCAAGCCTGCACCTGCCAGGATATCCTTTGATAGCTGTGGCAGTCAAGACTATGTTAAAATAAAGGACTTGCAGTTATATAGAAAACACTGTAATTAAGCACTTTGCCATTCTGTACAACTCTATCAAAATAAAGATAATTAAACATAGCTGCAGAGAAGGCAGTAACATGTAACAAAGTCAAAGCATCAATCTCTAATAGTATAATGCACAAAACAATTTTTCAGTTATTATAAAATATAGACTGAAGTGCATGATAAAAGTTCAGCACTTGCAACCAAGAAAAAATTTAAAATCATATGGGGCCAACAGCATACAATATAAAATAATATACATTCCCTGGCACAAATATACAGTAGGGATCTTATGTTTATTGGACCGTGCATCATCTTGATAGTCAAGTAAAGAGAGACCAACTTGATGTCACTTGTTTTATTATTACTTTATTCAGTGCTTAACATGTTTCGGATGTTAATACATCCATCCTCAGGAGCTTGCGACTAATTCTTTGAGTTACTTCATGGGTTGTATCTGGTTCGATGTGTCTTGGTGTTACGTTGCAGTGTGGCTGTGGTGGTGTGGTATCCGTATGCAGGCTGAAGCGCTATGTGCTTCAGCCTGCATACGGATACCACACCACCACAGCCACACTGCAACGTAACACCAACACACATCGAACCAGATACAACCCATGAAGTAACTCAAAGAATTAGTCGCAAGCTCCTGAGGATGGATGTATTAACATCCGAAACATGTTGAGCACTGAATAAA
>Ga0123355_10010041_pt1 | contig 14464 bp, 18 predicted proteins | sample TergutEmb28metaG_3_FD_89872 | JGI IMG/M metagenome (GOLD analysis project Ga0123355, IMG submission 89872) | Embiratermes neotenicus P1 segment gut microbial communities from Petit-Saut dam, French Guiana - Emb289 P1 | ecosystem: Host-associated > Arthropoda: Insects > Digestive system > Gut ...
AAAACATCAATGTTCAACTGGACATTGATGATGCAAGAGACGACTCGCTCAGTTTTTCAAATGCTCGATGGAATGAGCTTACTCCCAATATTTCAGAAGTGGATTTACATCTAAATCAAACATGGGATATGATTTTCGGTGAAGTAAGCATTGAAACAAGCGCAGTGCTGAATAATTCAACTGGGAACACGTCTAATTCAGTTAGATTTGGCGTTGGCAAAAATTCGTAAACATGTTGTGAGTTAAGAACGCATTGGCAGTTTTGAACAGTTTGCCTGCATATCTCATATATCATTAATGGAGAGATGGAAAGGAGAGAAAACATGGAGAACTTGAGAATTTGGTTGATTATGTTAATTGGAACCTCATTTCTTACGCTTGTGGGAGCAATTGGAAGTTTAGTCCTGGCGTTGAACGGATTATGAGATAATCTCATATATCATTGTAAGGAGAGGATGGAATATGCAGAACAAAGATGAAATGGTGAACGTGGAATTCATTGCTGAACTTGAAAAAGCGTGGGAGAACCCAATACAGATCACCGACACGCAGATGTTAAAAGATATCGAGAAGGCCAGAATGGAATTGAGTGGTTCAATCAATCTAAATGAGACTCTCATAGAAATTGAAGACTTGCAGTCGAAAAGCAAGAAGTAGTTTCAGTGCCTCATGGACTAAATATCTATGAGGCTTTTTGAAGAAATACATTTCATCTCTACCACCCTTGACGAGCTAAAAGAATTAAGAAGATGCTCTGAATTAAGAGAAGCTCTAAACAACCTAGCAAGCCACGGATCAAGTTATTATTTCATTGCAAACGGCAGTGCGGAGCTGTGGCGTTCAGAAGACGAAGATATAATTGATTTAAAAAAAGCGGCCCAAGCTCTACATCACTTTTTGAAACGAAGCAACAACTGCGCGCTTTTTAAATTCAACGGAATGAGGAACAAACCTGCTGATCCTCAGCCAAACATAATCAAAATCATAAATATCGTGCTTAAAAAGAATGGCACTCTCAATGAGATATTCGCTCTTTTAGACGAAACGAGAGAAAAGAAAAAAGCAAGCCTAATCAATAAGCTACTCAAAACTTACAACATCAAGTTATCTTAATCCGAAACTAGTATTTCTCTACTTACTATCATGGACGGAAGAGAAAGCAAATCTTGGCTTTTTGACTTGCTCGACTAAATGAATATGACGATAAGAGAACTAATAAACAGTAAGAATATGATTATGTTACAAGAGGAACTGTTGGCTATAAAAAACCCTAGTTTTTCTTTGGAAATACATAAAGCACGATATAGAAAATGGTCCAAACGCATGGGGAAAACATCAAGCTTCGTAAAGGAATTTAGGTATATTGATTACCTTCCAAAAATCGATCCAGACAAACCAATTAAGTTTGCTCGTTGTTTTGGAGACGTATAGTATTTTCCAAGTGTTTAGTCAAATCGTGCTGAGTCAGTTTATAGTTTAATGATCGTGCTATACTGTCCAACTCTTTTTCTGTTTTAGAATTCAAGTCTCCATATAATTGAAGTTCGCTAGTCTCTTCTTCAATTAATCGTCTCTTTAAGCTCATCAAGAAATTCCTTGATGTAATCTTGAGAAGAGTTAGGTAACTGTCGCTGAATATCGGCGACAATATCCTTGATGTCATAGAATGACTTGTTGGCAATTGCGTTTATAGCAAGCACGCCTCCAAATTGAATCCAGTAAGTCAACAGCTTGAAACGTAAAAATCAATATTAGACTGACAGACTAAATGATCTTGGACCAAAGAGATGATGAACCTTAGTTTTTGAATTGTTCAACTAGATAATATGGAAAATAAAGAAAAGCCGTATTTCATTCAGTTTATCGCAATCAAGTATGCAGAGCCATCATTTCACGATGAGCGATGGATAACTAGCACCCAATGTGAGCCAGCACACTCTGAAAAAGAAGCCCTTAAAAATCGCACGATTAGGATGAATACTCAAAAGGGGTCATCTGAAGAAAATCACACCCCTCTTTTCTGGAACTACAACTTCATTCCAGTTGCTATTGGAGATAGTTGTGATGAACCTCTAAAGGAAATAGTATTGAAAGATGCAGATTTCAATTTTGCGTACACTGGCAATACGATCCCATTTTCAGAACCATTTAAAACGGACAAAACTTAGCGTCTTTACGAACTGGTACTGGAAAGCCGTCTTGAATGTTGCACTCATTGCACATGAGTGCAACACAACTATGATTGCCATCTACCATTTTCACATGCTTTCCGAATAAGTTATCCCTGTTCCCACAGAAAACACATTTTGGCTCTTCTTTAGGATTGAGTTTCTTCCACTTATCAAGATACACTTTTCCCAAACCGTCATCGCCTGTGCCATGGATGATGATCATAGGACCACCAGCCGTTTGTGAATTCTTGAACTTTTCGTTCAATTCGTTGATGTTTTGCTCATAGTCTATTTCTTCCATCAGTCTCTCCTTACAGGAGTTTACTGGATCAAACTCAGTTTTGTCAAGTTTGGATTTTAAAAACAGAAAAGCGCGCCGTGGCGCGCTTTAAATAAAATCAATCGTAAAATCCTGAAAACGCAGTAAATGAAACTGTGTTTTCTCCCAAATTGAGATGAATTGATTCTATCTTCCATTCTGGACGAGGCTGATTTGATCTTATCAATTCCAGGCGATAGTTGCCGGAGGATAAATTGCCTAGTTGTTGTGATCTACTATCCTCTTCAAATATTGCGACATTTCCCTCCGGGGGAGGCAAAGTGCGGTGCATAGTGTAAGCCGTACTACCCACACGCCCCATACGCAAGTTAAAAGCAATACCGATCTCTGGGAGATCAACAACTGTAATTCTTATCATATTGTTCTGGTTTTGGTTCCCACCCTGATTGTTTCCACTCCCCGTTCCACCTCCGGGATTATTTTGAGTTCCACCAGTATTTCCTCCAGGAGTATTCTGGTTCGGATTTTCACTCGGACCACCAGCACCGTCACCACAACTCATCATAAACAAACCTCCAATCATAATACTGAAGATTAACCCGACAACCCCAATTCTTTTCCCGTTCGTGTTCATTTAAGAACCTCCTATATCAAATTAGCCTCTCATAAGAGAAGCTATTTTTTCGACAATTCTATCTTTTTATCGGGACTCGTATGCTTATTATAGTTGTCCACGAAATCCATAAACCGATTGTCAACAGCATCTAATTTGGAAAACTTATCAGATGCTGCTCTCAACAATCTTTGTTCATTATCTATTCTCTCTCTACGTTCAGCCACTTCTTGCTTTAATTCTTCTCTGTATTCCTCAGTAATATTGGCGAGCTTCTTTATGACATTATGCATCTTGTCATAGTCAGTTAGAACAGGCGGCTTATTTTCAGAAATAAGTTGATCAGTTCTGGCATTCATATGATCTAGATGGTTATTTAGCAAGTTTATGTGCTTATCTATTTTGCCAAGCTCTAATTCAGCAAACCCATTCGTAGAATTTGATTCGCCTTTCTCACTTTCGTTTAAGCTGAGACTCCCGCCAATAAAAGAAAAGAAGTTCCCAAAGCAATTATTGATCCCATGCCTATGCTCAAGCCACTCTTCCATCAAAATGTCTAAGTCAGTCTTATTAAGATACAATTCATTTAATTTAGCCATAATCTCAAATTAACTCCTTATCTGTTCAGTTAGCCTCTCAATACTAAGAAGCTATAATTTCAAAATGCAAAGTCAAACTATCCGTTCAAAGTTTCACGTTGTCATAAAAATACTTCATACCAACATCTTCAAGATTCAGCAACAATTCCACGTTGTTTGCGACAAACGATTTTATTTGACCTACTTCACTATTTGATAATCTAATATTTGGATTATCGACCAAAATTTTAGGATCATCCGATATGGACATTGGAATCATGTTTCGAGTATTTGGATGGTCTCCTTTATCTGGTTGAATTTTGATTCGTTTCCAGTGTCCAGTATTTTTCCAAGTTCCAGAGTCATCGAAATACAAATTGACAGGTAACCCGCTTTCTTTTTTACGAAAGACGGCCATCTCCTGTAACTGGATGTTTTCTTGGAGATTTTCCTGTTCAGTCATAATTCCATGTGACTTGTTATATACTTCCTCAAAGAGTCTGTTTTGTTCCTCAGTAATCATTACTTTAAATTAACTCCTTAAAATTATATGAGACACACAAGTATCTCATTCAAAAAGTGAGACTACTCATATTTTTAGGGAACCATACGTCCCACTAGTAGAAATATACCGTATTGTACGTATACTGTCAACCCCTGTTTTTTATTACGTATGAAAGCAATGATAGTGACATCAGAAGATAGAATTACACAAGTTACAGTTACACACTGTGTTCCACTTCGGAATAGATTATTTTTTATCCCTGATTTAATGAATGTAATCTATGTAATTAGTGTAATCTATGTAATTTGAGAAAAAGACAAATAGTCACTACTTGAAGTCTGGAAACTGGACTTTGGGTACGAAATAAAATATTCAGATTTGAAATGTAGTATATCTCTTTTTGAATGGCGCAGCCTTATATCTCATATATCATTGTAAGGAGAGATGGAACATGAAAAACTTGAACGAAGTACGGGAACACGTGATACAGAGCAACGGTCTTTATGAAAAGAGCATTCTGATTGAATCGCTTGTGAGAGACTGGAATCTCACTCAAGAAGAGGCCGAAAAATTTGAAATTGAGTGTGCTGGTCAAATCAAGATCAATATGGTTCTCCTTTGGGAAGAATGCGAACGAGAAATGGAAGAAAAAAAAGCCGCTGGCTTCTTCAACAGCTAATTTATTTTCTTAACTTTATGAGTTCGTAATAGTCTTGCGAGCTCACTTTTATATTTTTCGTTTGGGATTCTAATTTCTGGGTTGTCTACTCTTTCCGTTGTCTGAATTTTATCATTTGAGTCATAATATACTTTTTCAATTCTGGCGTTCTCATAGTAAACGCCTTGGCTCACTTTTTCAAGCAGTTTCTTCAAGAATTGTTCAGCTAGGTCTAATGTCATGATTCTAGATTCCAAAACTTTTGGACCCCCAACAATTCTAAACCCTTTTGGCGCGTCCCAAGCAACAAGTGCCTCAAGAAGCTGTTCTATTTCTGTTTCAAACTTAGCTTGTTCATATATGCGTTTGAATTCCTCATGCAATAAGGCTCTTTCATATATTTGCTCAAATAGCTTGTCGTTCATGAATAGTTAGTCGTAAATGTTGTATCAAAATAAGGGTGTGTTTAACTAACTAATCCATATTCAAACTTGAAATATTGGACTTTGAGTATGAAAACTAATTCTGTATTTTTGAAAAGCAACAATGAGAATTGGCTGAGGCGTGTTACTTATCCTTGACTAAATAGGATTCTGGGTAACTAATCGTCAGTTTTATTTCGGACACGTACATTTTAGAATCTTCTACGGAAGAAGTTTCAATCGGTGTTTTTCTGTTTCGTATGCCGATTTCATCTATCGTAAAACATTTTCCATGCTGGACAACAGGAAATACGGCATCGACTGGCTTGTATCCACTGTTTTCAAGCAAATCGGCGATTTCGTCCATTATTTGAAGTCTGATAGGTTTTTCTTTGTTTTCCATATTCATTTAGTCGAGCAACCTGAATTTTAAAGACTATGTGAATTTGCTTTCGTCTGGGAATGGAATATTAAATATTATTCTAAGTCCATCAAATCTAGGATTTATCTCCGCTTTTAATCTACTTTCCATACATAGAATTTCGTATCCTTTTCCAGTTACGGCTTCCTGAATGTCAGTCATTACTTTGGTGATTTGCTCCGCCTGTTCTTTGATTAAATCAGGTCTAATTGTCATCTTCGACATATTTATTTAGTCGAGCAACCTGAATCTTAAGGCGACAATATCCTAGGATATTGTCGCCGATATTCAGCGACAGTTACCTAACTCTTCTCAAGATTACATCAAGGAATTTCTTGATGAGCTTGTTGAAGACGGATGGCTTACCAACTGATTTTGGAGTCACAGCCCAATTTTGGGGCTGTGACTTTCCTTGATGATTAAATTCCGAAACCACATTCCTAAAATCGAGATTGCGATTGGGTTCACAATCCAGATCTTCATGACTAATCAGATTGATACGTATTTCTGGTACGAATTTAGTACCGTCTGGGTTTCCTCCACCAATTGGTATTGAGAAATCTTTAATCGTAAAACCATGTTTGTTGACTAATTCTTTTAGTTCACCCGTAATTACATCACGAAACGCATTGAATTTTTGATTGTTCATAATATTATCCTCTAGAATAGATTAACACACAATATTTAACTTTAACTTCTATAAATCTGAACTTGACAAAGCTGAGTTTGATCCAGTAAACTACAGTAAGGAGAGACGATATGCCTAATGGACAAACAATCAAAGTCATAACGGATAAATTACTTGAAATTAAAGAATCAAACTGCTTCCCAGAACATATACTGACTATCCACCAGTTAAAAGTATTTTGCCCCAACCTTTCCATTGGCGAAATCAATGAAGTCTTATTAGGTTTAGAATTAGATGGGGCAATAACATCTCTTGTTAAAGAGGGTTTTGAGAAAGACACAACGATATTGAAGTTCAGAATTAACTAACGTCTTCTGATCTAATTTTTAGTTCCACCTCTTCATACCACCCAATTATGTCACTATTGAAGAGAGCAAACTCGGCGTGGCCAGCTTTTAATAATCTGTCTTCAACATGATCTTTCAGTTTTTCTAAAGCCTCTTTTCCAAGAGACTCCTCGACCATCTGTGACCAAAACATGTCTCTGTACCAAATTAATTTTTGATTCGTAAGTTTGGTTTTGACTTTTGGCTCTTTCTTTCTTGCTATGTCTGCCAAATTTTGCAGACTTCTTATGAATTCTTCACTGTATTCCATGTTTATAGATTAACATTCATTAAGTAAGCTTGCTTAGATCTGAAAAGAGTTTAGATTTCGGGATAATTAACGACTAATCTTATTCCGAACATATAACTTTTTGACTCATGTATAGTTGGGGCTTCTATAGGTATTTTTCTTGGTTTAAACATGATTTCTTCTATATTAAAATCATATCCGTTATCCTCAAGTATTTTCTCTAATTTTGCTATTTCTTGGTTGTTTCTTTCCATACTCATTTAGTCGGTCAATTTGATATCGAAAATTAGCCTCTTTTGATTCTCCAAGAATTAAGCAGAACTCTAATATATTCTATCTCCTTGCAAGGCCCTTTGTCCGTATAAGATATTGGAAATCTATAATCGGCAATCATTTTTTCGTCCCGGATGTATTTATTGATAGTTCGCCCAGATACTATCATCGATGTGATATAGTCTTTTCCAGCATAGTAATAGTATTCCTTTTCGAGGAATATCTCTCCAATATAATCTGGCGCTGCTTTTTCGATTGACTTTATAGTTTTCCAACCATTGATAGTAGATATCTTGTTTCCAATTTGGATTTTGCAAAGCGGGATAAAATCGGCAATTTCCGCTGGCTTAATTGATCCCGGCCCAAAATATCTTCTTTCGAAGACGTGGGCTGGATTGCATTTAAATTCTGTGCCGTCGTCAAACGTGATTTTCACTATTGGAGTTGGCATAGCTGATTTCCAAATATGCCATATCTTGTCGGTAGACTGTTTTCCATTTAGAGATCTGGACACGACCTCATCTCCAACTTTGAGTTCGCACAGTTTTTTGAATCCGTCTACAGTTAAAATCAGAGTATTGACAGGCAAACAGGATCTGCTAGAAGAGGAATTCATTCTAACTCGTATTCCGTTGACAACCAGAATGGGCCGGCCCATTTCGCGATCGCCCGGCGAAAAAGATTCTCTACTATTGAAAGTACAAGCTGCTGGGATTTTGCCGTTTTCCATACGAAACGTACCAATACCCATAGTTCCTCTGAGTTCTGACCAACTAAGAAAACGTCTTGGGATTGAACTTAGCAATCCACCTCGGTATTCTGTTGTAATATGAGCATCATTGCCAGTTACAGCACCAGTCTGAACATTAAAAGTTCCACCAGTTTGGCGCACACCTCCACCATGTTCGTAACATACGTTTTGTGTTATGATTCCGCCGGCCATTCTAAATTGACCGCCTGATATATGTACTCCCCCACCTTCATGCTCCGCGCCGTTAGCATCGATTCTTCCACCCATCATATTAACGATGCCACTTCCAGATAAAGCTATCCCACCACCATCGCGCGCGCGATTAGAAGTTATGCTCCCTTCATATATATTTAATATTCCACCTCTTACATTCGCCCCGCCACCATTAGTACCTTGAGCTGAACATCCAATAATTTCAGCGCCATTTATTAAATCACAGGATCCGCCGCTTAAAAGTAATCCAGAACTTTGATTATTTGAGATGCGACTGCCATCTAATATCAGTCTTCCTCCACTGACAGTAGCTATTGGAGTCCCGCCTCCGCCGAACAAAGTTATTCCTTCTAACCTAACTATGGAACTATTTACTAGCAATAAGTTTCCTCCAGATTGAATCGTAGCTTCTCCATTAGCTGCTCTTATGACTAATTCACGAAGATTGCCTCTAGAAGTAATAGGTTGAGACATATATGCGGATTCAGTTAAACTAACGACAACCATGACTTGGCGGGCAGGATTGATGGTTTGTATAAATGCGCCTAAAGCATAATTTAATTGCGGAGTATCTGAGACATTGACGTTATTTGAAACGGCCGACACGCGCGCCCTAACATACGAACATGTTTCTCTAGCTGAAATAAAGTCATCAGGGGAACTAGTAATTGTCGCTCGCCCATTATTATGGGCCATCCTTGCGACTCGAACACTAATTGCAGATCTGTTAGTTTCACCAACTTCAACTTTTTGATTCGTGCTCCACGAACTCCATACATTCACATTTGAACCTGTTAAATGAGATCCTCTCCATTGAAATTGTAAATACCAAGGGTCTGGGACGTATTTAAGATTAGCTTCTACAAATTGGCCTTGTTCTAATGTGCCATCATACGACTCATGCTGCGCATGGCCATATGGATATGGCCCTCTGTCATTATCTAAAGTTATACTGACTCGTCCCAGCGAATTTGGAACCATGATTTGCAACATTGAAGTCTGAATTTCGAAATACCCGCTAAACCTATTTGATATCTCATTTGGAATTCCAACTATTGGAGGATGCCTTAAGCCATTGCCATTGTATAGTGGCACAGGGTCGTCGGCAGGGAGACCAATAATATTTCCTTCATCGTCTTCTCTAGTTACGAATTCGTGAGGCATCATTCCAACTGCTATTCTAAGAATGAGTCCTCTCCAATTCGTTTGGTTTGGCAGCGCATTATGCGGAATTTCAAATACGAATACGCTAGCGTCAGGCGCACGATGACCTACTGGTGAGTTTGATTCTGGATCATTCCCAAGAATATCGTGACTTCGGGGGTCAAATCTTACTAGAGAGTTTTCATCAACCAATTCAGGCCGCGGAGTGTTGAAATTACTTCGCATGTTTCCATGCGCATCAGTAAGATACCAGCACATCCATCTGTAAAATCTTCTAGTCACACGGCCTGAAACGGCATTGCCTGCCGCGTCAACTCCAATATTATCCTCGATAACTGAATCGATAAATTGCGGGATGTTCGTGTTTACAGTTATAGTCTCGCCAACCCATGGGTTTCCATTTAAGACGACCATTCCCCGTACGGGTTTTCTTACTACAGGACCTGACGTTCCAGACATTATAAACTTTCTCTCAAATGGAGACCACCATCTCGCCAGTCTTAAATGATAATTTGGGTCAGAAGGCGGAAAGTTTGAATTTCCAGCCGCGCCCGCGGGCGGCAAATAAAATCTGGGGCCTCCGATATTTCGATCATCTGGATCAAAAACTTCAGGACCTGAAAGTAGAGCTTCAGTTCTCCAAACTGCTATAGATAGATCCGCGCCTGACCAGTTTCCCCTATTTCTGGGCACGTTATTTGGTATGATGAATTCCAAAGAAACGACATTTTGACCAGGGCGAGATTCTTCTTGCGCGCCTACAGGATCCAGCATTTGAAGAGTCACTGGATTTCCATTCATGAACCATTGGAAGTAATAGTGATTTGGGTCATACCAATCGGGGCTGTTTCTAGTTTCAGAATTGCGCTCGCTTGCAGTAACGAACACATCTTCATCCGTTCTTTGCGGGAAAAAGTTGATCACTGCTCTTACCGTATTGTTTTGCAAAGCTAAATTCTCAATCGCAACGTTGCCCTGCCACGGAATCAAAGTAACTGGAGGGGTCGGCGAACTGTCCACGAATTCCCAGTTGTAATTCGCGCCTACATTGTTCTCAACTACAACCTCACCGTCATCAGTTTCTTCTATTACTGCCCGGCTAATGCGCGCGACTTTCCGCATGTTATTTCTTACGTTTATCTCCGCCCATTCTTGAGGAGTCTGCGGATCGCGATAAAGTGGCCTTTCCATTTCGTCTTTGCCGTCTTGAAATGCGCTGTGATCCCAAATCAAAGGATTGCTTCGATCTTGCGGTATCGTGTAATATCTGTGGTTGTTCGCATTTATGTTCTGAAACCCTTGCTCAACGTATGACTGTTGCTCTGAGTCCGTTGCGGGGTCTGAAATTAGATACATCCATCTGAAATGAACGTCTCCTTGAACAGTGTGTATCAACCTCAAAGTCCTCGACACCCAAGCCTCGCCGAATATTGAACCCGTTCCCGGCAATGGCACTTGTCGAATTGGCAAAGTCGGCTCAGATTCTTCGTAATGGTCAATGTTGTATGGTATCAATCTTCTGATCGTGACTCTTATGAAGCGGCCAAGATCCCTGTGCCGCGGCGCTCCGTTGTCTCTTTCGTCAATTCCAAATACGTGATCTCTGTCGTTCTCGTAAATGCCGTCATGAAATGGAAACGCGCCGCCAGTTGGGATCAGAGCTTCGCGGTTGACTTCATCTAATATTTGAATTTCGCTTCGATTTAACTCATGAGTTTGCGAATTGAATGTGCGGATGCGCATTTCTTCGTTGACTCCCTCGACACGTCTTCTGAGCCAGTAAGTGATTCCGTCTTCGTCAACGTCAGACTTTACGAATCCCATTCTTCTGATTACGTCAGTTGGGTCATGCTGCACTTCAAACACGGAATTGCCTTCCCAAGCAAGCGGACGTTCAAAGTCATTGTGAGCGCCTTCGCGAACTGGAAAACGAGAAAAAGACGGCCGATCTTCGGGATTCCAAATATTGTCTGTTATTGGAATCGTTCTGAATCTTCTAATCGTTCTCGCTTCTTCATCGCCTTCATCAGCTTCAATGGCGGGCCATTCTGGAAATAGAGCGTCTCTGGAGTTAGGTATGATTCCAATGTCCGCATACTCAAACTCGTCATTTTCAGTTTCGTCATGATCTTCGTAATCGTCGTCTTCGATTATTTCATATTCAACAGTCTCTTCCTCTCCGCCGTTTCCGCCAATATTGCGAGGCGGAACTCTAGCTCTCTGCCATTGGTAAAGGATTCGCCGATCTTCGTATACGTCGTTAGTTGTCTCGGCACCGGCCAAAAGCCCGTGAGTCACCCAATTATTGCCGACTACCGTAACGGTTCCTTCCCAAGGTATCAAAGTCACCATTTCTGTCGGCTCGGAATAGAGCCAGCTGTAAATCGTGCGATCTCTTGGTTCAGTCTCGGAAAAGCCTGGAGTGTTGCCGGTAGATTCAGTGTCTCTTGATCTAGTGATGACGACTCTTACGTAGCGCCCGTAGAAGTTTGACAAGCTGAAATAGTTGTTCCATATTCCATTTATGTCCTGATGCCAGGGCCGGCTTGATGTGTCTTGAGTCTCGGTCCAAAATTGATCTCTGTTTTCATTTGGGTCATTTACGTTTGGGTGAGCCGGTATTCTAGCAGGTCTCGGCGGCTCCGCAAGCGGTATTTCGGGAAAGTAAGTAGAGAAGCCAGTATGCGAAAGCGGCGCTCTTTGAAACTCGTCGTCCATTGAGAATTTCCAGTCTTTGTCTTGTGGGTCACTTGACGGATGGTATCTCGGAACGTCTTCAGGCCATTGCTTAAACGGCTTTCCATTCTCGTCCAATTCCCATAAAGGCCACCCCAAAGTGATTCTTTCATGAGTCTGGCGAGTCCCCCAAGCGTGATAGTTGCCGCTTCTAATTATCTCCCATTCGCCAGATTCGCCCCCGTCATCATTTCTTACCGGAGTTGGAGTTGGCATGGAAAGCCCGTTTGGAAATGGCCTCCACCCGCCGTTGTCCAACTCGTAGTATATTCGGTTTTCGTCTGCGTCCGCCGCGACCTCAGAATTGAAAAGCGGATCTCCCGGCTGCCAGTACTCTCCAGTTGGAATGTCGCTTTTTAGCTTGTCGTATCCGGAAAGAACTTCAATCATGACCGGAATGCGAATTTGATTGCCGTCTTCGTCTAGTTCTTCTTCATACACGAAGTCGCCGTTTTCATCTGTGAGCCACACTAACTCGCCGTTTTCGTCTTCTTTCTGCTCTTCAGTTATTTCGTATTCGCTTGCCCAAGGATGGTTCGGATCCCAATTTGGATACGTAATTGAGCCGTCCACGTTGACCGCTCCGTTCCAAGGAATGTTTTCCTGCGCCCACTGCCACCTGTAGTCTATTCTTCCTTCGCCGGACAAGCCCAAAACTGAAGCAAGCAACGGCTGAGATATCCAAGGATTGCCTTCTATGAGAATTACGCCAGTCAATGGAACGCTAGTTACAGGCCCAACCCAAGCTGAATCAATAAAACTGAGTCTGTTCTGCCTCCATATTCTCAATTTCAGAATATGGCCTTTGTCATCAGTTCGGACGAAGTACCTGTGGCTTACTTCGCCACGTATTGGGACGAACGGCTCTTCCCAATCGTCAATTTGGTTTGGTATCCTTTCTTTGTCTCTCCAATGCTGCGGCCAAGTGTTGGGCCATCTTGGGTCATCCGCGTCTTCAAGAACGAAGTTCGCTCTTTGCGGAAAGCGCGGCATGGAACCGTCTTCGTTCTGCGGCGCGCGGTGGACCGATCTCATCCACTGGAACTTCATTTCCCCCGCGCCGTCTAGGTGAAGTATGGACGCGATAAGCTCTCGGCTTACCCAGGGATCTCCGATTAGATCAACGACTCCTTGAAGCGGCGCCCAGCATTTGAGCCAAGGAGCAGTATGCCTTCTCAATTTTGGAAATGTTATCGTCTGGCCGCCAAACGGAGTAATGTCCGTAAACATGCGGACAAACGTGTATCTTGGCGTTTCAGAATCCGGATCATAGTTTTCGTTTTCAAACTTATAAAAGTACTCAAATACGTCATGCCCGTTCAGGTCAACGCCTACGTATCGTTTTTCCACGTCTTCAAAGTGAATTATGCCCAGCGTTGACAGAAACACAGTTTGGTCTACTGGATAGCCAGAATCGTGATAAGTAACCCTAATCTGATGCAGGTCGTCTCTGTTGAACGGATTGCCGTTCGGATCTATTGGATCGCTTATTATTTCGTGAGACGATATGTTGTCGTCTATGAGATAATCGACCCTGAATATGACTTTTTTGAACTTAAAATCGAGAACGACAATGTCATCTGGCTTGTCCCATCCTACGTTCGGCATTGGAAATGTCAAAGTCTGGAATTCATAATCGTATGGCGTGACTATCGCTTTCGTTGGAGTGGACTTATTGTCAATCATCCATGACGCTTCGTACTCGCTTAATGGAATCGGCTCGTTTTCGCCCACTTTGATTTTTGATTCTTCCAAGTCGAGCTCGTAAACGCATCTCGGCGGGTCATTCTGCTTGTAATCATACACGCTGTTCGTCATTATCTTCACTGTGACGAGTGCGCCGTTAGTCATTTCATCGGTGCAAGTTATAGCCTCATAAAATTCGCTTTCCGGCAGTTCATTTATGTGAACAAGCTCGTTTATGAATTCAGGCGTTTCCTTGTCGTAGCCTCTTGGCCTATATTGATCTTCCGGAATGTATTTCGTATTGGGAACAAGAGTTGGGCTTACTGCAAATATGCCATGCATGGGGAATGATCTTTGCCCAAGGAATCTCCAGATCAAAGACCCAGATTCAGGCTCGGCGTACACTACTCTCTGATAGTCGCTAGTCCTAATCAATCCGCCGCCTTTGGAACCGAAATGACGATATCTGTGATTAAAGTCGATATGCGGCCTTTCTGGGTCAACAATCGTTCCGTCGTTTATTGCCGCTGGAATAGTCACAGGAGTGAAGTTGCTGCTCGTGATTCCAAAAAATGCCTGTCCGTTCCAGTCTAAATCAAAGTCTACTTTGGATTCAGGCCACACAGTCGCGCGCACCATTTCTGCGCTGACATCGAATATTTGATTATGGTAATGCCCGTTTCCGCCAGTGATTAATGATCTGTCGAACTCCTCCTGGTTGTAAACCGG
>Ga0123355_10010042_pt1 | contig 14464 bp, 14 predicted proteins | sample TergutEmb28metaG_3_FD_89872 | JGI IMG/M metagenome (GOLD analysis project Ga0123355, IMG submission 89872) | Embiratermes neotenicus P1 segment gut microbial communities from Petit-Saut dam, French Guiana - Emb289 P1 | ecosystem: Host-associated > Arthropoda: Insects > Digestive system > Gut ...
AGCTAGAGATGCGTTTTATAGAGATTATAAAGTTGTATTTGGTAGCGATATTTGTAGCGCATTAAGCGATGAAATTCATAACGCAACTTTAGCTAATATGGAAATTTTTGGCAGGGTGCTATCGTTAGATGAGATTTTTAATAATATTATAAAATAGCTTTTTTATTTTGTTGCTTTTGTGTAACGAATTATCTTTTGACATTTTTATTTTTGTGTGATATAATAATCTATATAAAATTCCCTTAGGAGATTTTTTAGTGAAAAATAAAGTAATTAAAATTGTTATAATAATGCTGTGCGTTGTGTTTACAACGACATTTTTTTTGGCATGTGTAGGAGATACGACACCAACTAATCAGGTTATTCTTGGGATTGATATAGTTATAGAAGAATTTGAGCGAGACAATTATGAAATTTTTGAAGGCGAGGTTTCGGGTTTTGAGGCTCAATTTGATAATGCTGAGCATATTGTGGCTGTTAGGGTAGACGGTGGCAGAACAGATATGTTAGGGGTATGGATTTTTGATGATGTCGATAGTGCTTTAGGGGCTATAGGCGAAATTCAAATTACTGCTTTTGTACATGGATTAGAGGCAAGAAGGTACAATAATATAGTATGGTTTGGCACTGATTGTGCTAATAGGCTTTTTAACTATGTTAGGGGTGCAGTAGCAACAAGACCCGCAAGACTTACGGGTTCTTATCTGCCATGGTTATCTACCAGAGATACTTATATTGTAAATGAATACGATCAAACTGTGCTATGGCAGGGTATAAATGCAGGCGGGTTATTTGTAACAGAACAATGGATGAGTTTATTAGTATCCGAAAACTTGCCAGCTGTTCCGGAAGTGGGTCCCGATCCGTACGCTTATTATAGAATACACGCAAACCAATTTCCGTACCGAGACCACATGCCGATGAGTGAATTGTTTTATGCACGATTTGGTGCTTTAGGTGCTTTGCAGATATGGGAAAACTACCGCCGTAATTTTTGGACTGATTATGATTTTCATCAAATTGCCGAAATGGGTATGAATGTTATTCGTTTGCCGTTTACTTATGTAACGGTAGATCCTGAGTTTCATAATGTGCCTGCAATCCCGGGGCAGAGGTTTAATTTTACCCGGTTAGAACAATTTATTCAAGATGCGGCCAATCACGGTATATACACAATGCTGGATCTACACGGGGCATACGGCAGTCATAACGGGCAAGACCATAGCGGTAGACGCATACCGGTTCCTGTTAATTCGCCTACCAGAACGGTTGCAAACCCCGACGGAAGTTGGGTGCCATATGTTACATTTTTTAACCCAAATTGTCCGATAGGTACAGAAAATCGTCGTAAAACCTTAGAAATGTGGGTGGCAATAGCCGAACATTTTGCTGATAATCCTAATGTTGCGGCATTGGATTTACTTAATGAGCCTGGCGAGCATGGCGGCTTTACAGGGATAAATCATTGGAATTTTTATGATGAAATGTATAGGGGTATCAGAGAAGTAAATCCCGATCATATTATCATTTTTGGAGCTAACTGGTGGCAGGCACATTTGCCTCATCCAAGAAATAACCAACATGGCTTTAATTGGAATTCTAATATTATATATAAATTCCACCACTATACTCACTATGGGCTAAATGTTAATGGGGTTACTAATGCCCAAGGGGCAGTTGTAAACGGTGTAAGTTGGGGGAGTGTGGTTATAAACAGACCAACTAATCCAAGTGCGTTTTTATATCAAAACCCCGACGCTCTAGAGCGTAATCGTTTGGCACTTTATAACGCACATATGGCGTCTATGCGAGATAGAGTAAATGGGGTAAATGGTGCAAATAGTGGATTAAACGGTTGGAATGTGCCGATTTTGATGGGTGAATTTACTGTATTGCCCGGTGGCGACCATTCGTGCCAAGCATGGCTGAGTACGCTAGCGCTGTTTCAAGAACATGGCTGGAGCTGGACTAGTTGGACATACAAGGTTCGTAGCGGTATAGGTGGTAGCAACTGGGGAATTTTTAACACACATATTGGTGGAAACAATCCAATGGGCAATTCGTATATGCTAAATCCACGCACAGATACTTTTGAGGATATTATAGAAAAATGGTCTAGGATAAATACCCTAGACCCAAGTGAGACAACAAGAAAAAGAACCTTTTATTCCGGTCGCACATTATTTGATGTTATGCAAGAAACCAATCACAGATTTTTGCCAAGATTTGATATTTCGAGTACACTGTAAATTGCTACTAATCATATAAAAATAGTTAATCTGCATAAAGTGCTAGTTGCACCAGTTTTTGATTTGTTTTAACAAGCTCGATTGTTTCTTGCGTTATAATACTTTGAGGTTTGGCGATAATATTGTTATTATTATCTTTTATGCTTCTAGAAAGAGTTTTGCCTATAAGAAAAGCGTATATACTTGCTAAAGCGTCAATCGGAGCAGGGCTACGGTATACCTGTGTATTTTCGGTTGGAATTTTTGTTGGAGTATGAATGTCAAGTGGGATAAGTTGCTTATCAGCTTCTTTTTCGATGCTATAAGTAGTTTTCGATTGAGTGTCTATAGCTACAGTTGGGTTAGTTATAGTATGTAGTTTTGCTACAGGGGCATTACTTGTTGGCTTTCTTTTTGGAAACGATGGCTTTTTTTGACTAGGAATTTTGATTGATCTGCCTGTGTCGTTAAATATTAGATTTTCTTTTGAGTGCGATATTAGGGTAGCGGGGGTTAAAATAAATAAATTATTAGTTTCTGTTTGTGATATTGAGATTTCTGTTACTCTTAAGCTTTCTAAGAGTACATCCTTTACTATACCTAAAAGTTTACCGTCTTGATTATAGCAAAAAGTATTTATAGGGTTTCTTGCTCTTAAAAGGTTGTTAGTTCCTTCAGGCTTAGCTAAAGACTTATTAGATATAGTAAGGGCATCAAGCGATAAATCCTTAATGCGTTTTATATCTATATAAAATGCTTCGGCTTCATTTTCATTATCACTTTGTAAACATTTTAGAGCTTTAGCAGTTTGCATTTTGTTATCAAAAACAATATTTGCCGCAGTGCCCAGTGTTTCGGCATTATTAAGCGTGATAACGGGCTTGCCCAGTAGCTCGCTAACTTTGATTGTAGTATTCATAGAGTATATATTTATGCTTTAGCTAGACGAGTTTAGAACTATGTAATGTAGTGGCATCTTTTTGTATCAATTTAATAAAAATAGCTTTATTATGTACCTTTAGCACACCTTTTAGCGATTTTTATTATTGCTATCAAAAATCTACTCACTATCTTATCATATTTCTAAACTCGTCTAGCTCTAGAGAAAAAACTTGACTAAAAAATTTGACAAGAGGATTTTGAAGTGATAGAATGAGATTTGATTTTTGAGGAGAATAAAAAATGCAAAAAATTACACCAGATATGACAATTCACAATGTGCTACAGGCACATCCAGAAACTGTTCAAGTATTTTTAAGTTTTGGAATGCACTGCTTAGGATGTCCCGGAGCGAGAGGCGAAACTGTTGGTCAGGCGGTGGCAAAGCATGGCGTTGATTTAGCTGAAATGCTAGAAAAGCTAAACGAGGTTGCTTAATCAGTTCATAAAAAATGAAACTAATCATAGGACTAGGCAATATAGGCGAGCAATATAAGCACACATATCACAATGTGGGCTTTTTAGCCGTTGAAGCATTGGCTATTAAATTAGGTGCTGTTTGGGAAAAGAGAAAAAAATGCGATGCCATAATTTCATATGCTGATTATAATGGCGAGCGTGTTTTGATAGCTAAGCCGACTACTTTTATGAATCGAAGCGGTCAGGCTGTTGAGAAGCTAAGGAAATACTTTAAGATAAAACAAGATGATATTTTAGTGCTTTTTGACGACATTGATATAGAAAAAGGTACGATTAGATATAGAGAAAAGGGCAGTAGCGGCACTCATAACGGTATGCGGGATATTGTGTATTATTTAGGCGAGGATTTTAAGCGAATTAAAATCGGCATTGGACGACCAAGAGTCAACCAAGATTTAGCGAATTTTGTACTTAGTATTATTCCACGATTAGACAAGCCGATTTTTGATGAAGCAATAGATAAAGCTGTGGATAGAGTAATGGAGTTTATAACAATGAGAAATTAGAAATATTGAAATATAACTGTCAAAAAAATCCATCTTGCAAGCAAAGGATTTTTTTCTAGGTTATGAGGCGAATGAGAAAATATTGACTAATTTATTTAAGATTAAATTTTATTTCATTTCTTTTTATTTATAAATCCTTAATTTCTAATTTGCCTCATTTCTAATTTCTCATTGAATAAAATATGATAGATATAGATTACATAGGTAATTCAAAAGAATATATTTCGGCGGGCAAAAATGAGAATGTGTCCGTCTTTTTGGCTAGCTTGGGTGTTAGGACGATTTTAGCAAATGAGATTTCGGCTCAAAAAGAGGGACGAGCAGTTTATGTTTGTGCCGATATTTTTAGTGCTAAGCAAGCGTTTGAGCAGTTTAAGGCATTATCACTAGATGCAGTTTTTTTGCCACACAAAGACGAGGTTTTGTTTTTTAGAGATGTAGTAGCGGTAGAAAATTATAGCGAAAGGTTGGCTAGTCTACATTTTATATGTAATAACCCAAATGCTTTTGTTGTTACAACTGTACAAGCGTTAGCACAAATTTTTCCGTGTAAAAATGAATTTACTAACGCAGGAATAATTTTACAAAAAGGCAAAAGTTACGAACTAGAAAATCTTATAAAACGATTAGTAAACGCAGGATATAAACGAAGTCCGCTTGCCGAAACAATGGGTCATTTTAGTTTACGAGGCGATATTTTAGATGTGTTTGTTATGGGTGCTAAAAATGGCGTTAGATTAGAGTTTTTCGGCGATGAGTTAGAAAGTATAAGAGAGTACGACATCACTACATATAAATCGAGCGAAAAACTAGATAGCGTAGACATTATTCCCGCTACCGAGATTTTTTACGATGAAAGTCAAGCAGACGAGTTGTTAAACAAAGTAACCGCCGAATTAGTTAAGCCAACTGTACCTGAATATCAAGATAATTATCATCGACTAATATCAAAGCTAAGCATCGATTTATCCGCAAATTCTAAGGATATCCGTCTTACGGTTATGTCTCCGCTGCTAAAATACGACACTTTTGAGACTTTTTTAGCACCAACAACAATGTTTATTGACGATGCTAAGCAAGTTGCCGATATGGTCGATAGTATTTATGCCGAACATAAAAACCGCATAGAAATAGGTGTTGGCAAGGGCGAGGTTTTGAAGTGTGGGACAAAGCAACTGATAGAGCAAACAACTCTATGGGCTACACAATGTCCAAAAACCGCTTTTCACGCAGTTGATAGCCAAAACCGCTTATTTAAAATTGATAAGCTGTTTAGATTTAAGGGCTTTAGTTTTCCTAAATATCATCGTAATTTAGTAAGTCTTTGGGATGATTGTACAGCGTGGTTGGGGCAAAATAACAGAGTTATATTGTTTGCCGGTAGCGAAGCTGTGGCGAATAATATCAGAGATTTCTTTAGCGAAAATCCGCTTAGAGATAACGGACTAGGCAAGCTAGAAATTTTATCTACAGTTCTTCCATATGGTGCTGCGTTTTTTGAAGAAAAAACGATTTTAGTCGGTACACATTCGCTTGTATCGGGTGCTAGTCATAAATCGATTCTTCGTCGCACTAAACGAGATATTTTTACCGAGCCAAAAATTGGCGGATTTGTTGTGCACCGCTATCACGGTATTGGATTTTTTGAATGTGTTACTCAGCTAACAGTTGGTGGTGCTAAGCGGGATTATGCTTTAATTAAATATGCCGGCACAGATAAATTGTATGTGCCGGTAGAAAATATGGATAGCCTTAGCCACTATGACGATGGCGAGGTTAAGCCGAATCTTCATAAGTTGGGTGGCGGTGCATTTTTACGAGTTAAAGAAAAAGTTAGAGCATCTGTTGCTAAAATGGCAATTGATTTATCTAAACTTTATGCTGATAGAAGCACCGCTAAGGGACACGCTTACACCGAAAATAATGAGCTACTAGACCAATTTAGCAACAGCTTTATCTACACTGAAACCGATGACCAAATTGTAGCGATAGACGAGTGTATTGCCGATCTCGAAGAAGGCAAAGTTATGGATAGGTTGCTTTGCGGAGATGTTGGTTACGGCAAAACAGAGGTAGCCTTGCGAGCCGCATTTAAGGTTATTCAAGGCGGGAAACAGGTTGCATTTTTAGCTCCGACTACAATTTTGGCAAAGCAACATTATAATACTTGCATAAAGCGAATGGGTGATTTTGGCATAAATATTGCTAGTTTAACTCGTTTTGACAAACAAAAGGATGTCGACCTAGGATTAGTAGGGCTAGCGGAAGGCATGGTTGATTTAGTATGCGGTACTCATCGCTTGCTTAGTAAAGATGTTGCCTTTAAGGATTTAGGGCTTCTAATATTGGACGAAGAACAGCGTTTTGGAGTAGCTGATAAAGATAAAATTAAATCACTCAAAAAAAATGTTAATGTGCTAACGCTTAGTGCTACTCCAATTCCTCGCACACTCCATCTTTCACTTAGCGGTATTAGAGATATTAGTGTGTTGGATATGCCACCTAAAGAGCGATTGCCCGTTAAGACTTTTATTACAGAATTTAGTGAAACTGTACTAAATGATGCCATTTGTAGCGAGGTAGGTCGTGGTGGTCAAGCATTTATTGTGTATAATCGTGTAGAGACTATGGATAGCTTTGCGGTTAGTGTTAAAAGCATTTTACCTAGTCATATTAAAGTTAAAAATGTTCACGGGCAAATGCCTGCTGATAAAATCGAGGATACAATTGTGGCTTTCACAAAAGGCGAATTTGATGTGCTTATTGCCTCAACTCTTATTGAAAACGGTATAGATATGCCTAACGCTAACACGCTTGTTGTTATAGATGCCGATAGATTTGGGTTGGCTCAACTGTATCAACTTCGTGGCAGAGTAGGTAGAAGCAACCGCCTAGCGTATGCGTATTTTACATTCGATGCTAAAAAAGTTCTAACCGAGACAGCATACAAACGGCTAGAAGCAATAGGGCAGTTTACCGAGTTTGGTAGTGGCTTTAAGATTGCTATGAGAGATTTAGAAATCAGGGGTGCGGGTAATGTTTTAGGTAGAGAACAGCACGGACATATAGAAAAAGTTGGCTATGATATGTATTGTAAGATTTTAACAGAGGTGTTAGAGGATACTAAAGACGGAGCAGAAAGCAGAGAGAAGAACGATGTTAAGGTGCTTACAGATTTTAGCGCATACCTGCCCGAAGAATTTGTAGAGGGGCATGACGCACGAGCCAGAGTTTACACAAGAGTTAGCCAAATTAAAAATCTTGCTGAATTAAAGAAACTACAAATAGAACTGACTGAAATCTATGGTAAAATCCCGCTACCGCTAGAAAATTTAATGCTGGTAGCACTAGTTAAAAATTTATCCGAAAAACTAGGTGCAATAACCGCCTGTATTAAAAAGTCTGAATGTTATATCGCATTCGAAAAAGTAGCCGACATTCCTGAATTTGCTATAAAAAACCGTTTAGCCAAACTAGACATAGCAAACGCAAAACTTCACTTTGGTGCTAGCCGAGATAATATGCTACGGTTTTTATTGGATATGTAAGACTCTAAAAAAACAGTCCAAAATTTCACTTGACAGCATATATAAAATATGAGACAATTTCCGTGTACTATTATGTCATTTTGGAGGGAAGAATATGGTAAAATATAAAACAAAGATAAAAATCGCTTTTTTTAGTATGCTTATTATGCTTTTGAGCATAGCACTTTTTGCTTGCTTTATAGACTGGCATCCAGATTACAGCAAGTGTATTGATATTTCATATTGCGATTTTGAGTTAGTTATTGATGTAACTTCTAGTGTATTTGATGGAGAGCGTCAAGAAACTTTAACGATAACACTTAAAAATCGAAGTGGAAGAGATCTTGATTTGCTAACTTCGGGCGATTTTTTTATAATACGTATGCCTGGTACATTTTTTGATGAACAGGTTTTTACTATGCCAAAGAGATATAAGCATTTTGAAACAAATGGACATATTATGGAAGAACGCTCTTTAGGTTGGTTTTGGTTTCAGTCAGGAAAATATGAATTAACAGTTCATGCTAATTTTTATGTCAGAAATAATTTAGAAACTCAAAGGTTTTCAATTAGATCTAATACAATAAATATAATAGTTGAATGTCTAGAGTAATCCTACCAATATGAATATTTTACTCTAACAACGGCTACGGTAGAAGTGATTTTGTTAAACAAGTACGAGTTGGCGAGGAAATAGAATTAACAGTTTTAAGACCTCATACTCAAGGTGTTACTATGCTTGGTGTTGATGCTATCGGTGATAATCTTCATCAAAACAATTTGGAGTTTGTTTGCTAATAGAATAGAAGGAATTCAGCCGATACCTTATGCTCTTTTTGTTTCTGCTAATAGTAAATATTGTTACTTTTGATTCTATATGGCTGGGTGTAGACGGTTATAGAGAAGTGATATTTGATATTCACGGTGCAAACAGAGAGCTTAGAGTGCTTGGCGATATGGGTACATATTTTGAAACTAGGATTTACACTAGACACGGAGATAGTCTTTTGCATGTAGTGCGTATTTATGCCGGAGCACCAAGAATTCCGATTGCTACTCCGCTTTTTAGTCCCGGCACAATAACCCGCTTTAGAGTAGGCGGTGGTACTAACAGTGGTTCGGTACAGCTTATAGTTGGATTTGCAAATCTAAGTTTTTAAAGAAAAATTATGTCGTTTTGAAACAAATGAGTAAATATTATAAAAATCGGAGAAACATCAACCTCTCCGATTTTTTATCATGGATTAAAAATTCGTTCACTTTTATCGTTGACTTTATATAAAAATTATGTTATACTGTACTTATCAATTTGGAGCTAATATACTTTAATGAATAAACTTAAAACTACACAGGATGCCTTTGTGGAAACAGAGGAGCAGAGACAAGCTTTTGATAAAGTGCTGGATAGTCTTAAAAAAACACCGGGACCTCTTATGGGGGCACTTCAACAGGCACAAGACATTTACGGTTATTTGCCTATAGAGGTTCAGAACCGCATTGCCGAATATTTTGGTATTCCGCTAGCGGATGTTTATGGCGTTGTAACTTTTTACTCGCAATTTAATCTTACACCAAAAGGAAAATACAAAGTTGGTGTTTGTATGGGTACAGCTTGTTATGTGCTTAGTGCCGGTCCGATTTTAGAAAGGCTTAAAACTATGTTAGGGTTACAAGCAGGCGGTACTGATGCCGAAAAGTTGTTTACGCTAGAGGCTACCCGTTGCATTGGTTGTTGTGGACTAGCTCCCGTTATCACGGTAAACGAGGATGTTTATGGCAAGCTTAAAATAGACGATTTAGATGGCATTATAAATAAATACAGAGGGATGGGTAAAGACAATGGCTAATAAAATTAAAACACTACAAGAATTACAAGAGATAAGAGAGCGAGTTGCTAAAACTGTGGTAAATCGTAAAACATTATCGCCAGAAGATAGTTTTGGCGGAGGCGAATGTCCAAAGCATCATGTTTTGGTGTGTGGCGGAACTGGTTGCGTTAGCGGCGGCGGCAGGGTTATATTTGACGAATTTAAAGTGCGTTTAGTAGAGCACGAGTTAGAAACGCAGGTTAAAATGGTTTTTACAGGCTGTTTTGGGCTTTGTGCTAAAGGCCCTATTGTCGTGGTATACCCAGACGGTACTTTCTATCAACTAGTAGAGCAAAAGGATGTAGAGGAAATCGTTAGAGAACATCTTATAGGTGGTAAGCCGGTAGCGAGGTTAGCAAGTAAAGAAAAAGATGAATGTGGCAACGAAAAAACGATTGCTAATTCGGCGTTCTATAAAAGTCAGCATAAAATAGTGCTTCAAAAATGCGGTCTTATAGATCCAGAGAATATAGACGAGTATCTAGCATACGATGGTTATTTAGCCTATGAAAAAGCTGTTAGAAACATGAGTCAGGATGAACTTATCGAAAACCTAAAGGCTAGTGGGCTTCGTGGTCGTGGAGGCGGTGGATTTACAACCGGTATGAAGTGGCAGTTTGCTAAAAATTCGGTGTCCGACCAAAAGTATGTTGTGTGTAACGCAGACGAGGGCGATCCGGGTGCATTTATGGATAGAAGCATATTAGAGGGTGACCCTCATGCTGTTATAGAAGCGATGATGATAGCAGGTTACGCTATTGGTGCTACTATGGGTTATGTGTATGTGCGAGCAGAGTATCCGATTGCGGTAGATAGGCTAAAGGTTGCCTTAGAGCAAGCCAGAGAATACGGCATTTTAGGTAAAAACGCTATGGGGCTAGGGTTTGAGTTTGATATTGATATTCGTCTTGGAGCCGGTGCATTTGTTTGCGGTGAAGAGACGGCACTTTTAAGGAGTATCGAGGGCGGTAGGGGAGAGCCAAAGCAACGACCTCCGTTCCCTGCGGTTAAAGGTCTATTTGATAAGCCAACGCTAATAAACAATGTAGAAACGCTTGCGGCAATTCCTCATATTATTCTAAAAGGACCGATGTGGTTTAGTAGCATTGGTACAGAAAAAAGTAAGGGTACAAAAGTTTTTGCACTTGGCGGTAAAATTAAAAATACCGGTCTTGTAGAAATTCCTATGGGTACAACCTTGCGTACCGTAATTGAGGAGATTGGCGAGGGCATACCTGGCGGCAAAAAATTTAAGGCGGCACAAACAGGCGGACCAAGTGGCGGTTGTATTTCTGCCAGTCATATGGACAGTCCAATTGACTTTGATGCTTTGATTGAATTAGGCTCGATGATGGGTAGCGGTGGTCTTATAGTTATGGACGAAGATAACTGTATGGTAGACATCGCTAAATTCTATTTGGAATTTACAGTAGAGGAAAGCTGTGGCAAATGTACTCCTTGTCGTATCGGTAATAAGCGTCTTTATGAGTTATTAGAAAAAGTTTCCGAAGGCACAGCAGAGGTTAGCGATTTAGACAAAATGGAGCAGTTAAGTAAATATATCAAAGAAAACTCTCTTTGTGGATTAGGGCAAACTGCGCCAAACCCTGTGCTTAGTACGCTTAAATACTTTAGAGATGAATATATGAGTCATGTGGTGGATAAAAAATGTCCAGCGGGTGTTTGTACAAATTTACTTACTTATAGTATTCTTCAAGACAAGTGTATCGGTTGTACACTGTGCCAAAGGGCATGTCCTGTAGGTGCAATAAGTGGAGAACTTAAAAAGCCTGAAACATTTGTAATAGATGTTAATAAATGTATCAAATGCGATGCTTGCGTACCAAAATGTAAATTTAAAGCGATTGTGAAGTAGTTCTTTATTTAATGCACAATGTAAACTTTATTAAAACATTGCTAAACTGTAGTGGCGGGTATCAATCGTCCGAGCATTGTAAAAAACTTAATGAAATAAAAAATGCGGATAAGTAACTTATCCGCATTTTTTATTTACACCTTCTAGCCTTAAAGAATTCTTTTAAGGGGGCTAGGCATTCTTCTTCTAAAATACCGCCGACTACATTTGCTCTATGATTTAATCTTTCGTCGCTGGCGATATTACCTAAAGTGCCGCAATATCCAAAACGGGTATCATATGCCCCAAAGTATACATTATCTATCCTAGCGTTTACAATAGCACCACTACACATAGCACACGGTTCTAGTGTTACTACCAAATCACATCCCGATAAATTCCATCTACCCAATGTATTACCTGCCTCTCTAAGTGCTACAACCTCAGCGTGTGCAGTTGGGTCGCTATCTAAAAGTCTACGATTGATACCTTTTCCTATAATCTCGCCGTCTTTAATGACTAGTGCCGAAACAGGTACTTCACTCTTTTCAAGTGCTTCACTGCACAGCTTTAAGCACTCACGCATAAAATATTCTTGCTCTTGTGGGGTTAGCATAAATAAAGTATAGCACAAAAAAATAAAAAATAAAAATAAAAAAAGTTCTAAAAAGTAGTTGCGTTTTTTAGGAATAACTAGAGTTGTTTTTTAAGAAAAGTTTAATTTGCCTTGATGTTTTTTAGCAAAAAGTTGAATAAACAAGTAGGGAAGCCCCAAGACCGAGAGAGGTTTTGGGGATTTTTTCTTTTTTAGAAAGTTGTGAGAGAGTAAGTTTTATTTGTTTTTTGTATCGTAAAATGATATAATTATGTTGAATTGTTAGCAGATAACAATTTCAGCAGATTTATGGTGAGGAGGTAAGCCATGCTTAATACAACATTTTTATCCGAAGCACAATTAAAATCATTGAGCGGGCTTTTAGCGGGCAACAACACCCACAAAGAGATAGATGCTTTTTTGGTGCAAGCGGGAATAAAAAATGAGGGTGTACCGTCAAAAACTATTGGCGGTGGTTTAGGATATGTGACAGGAACAAATAAAGCAGATAAATTGTATAATTCATTCGCAGCGGAACACAACAAATCACAAAGCCAAGCCAAGATATATAATTACATTGAGAGAGTTGCAGCTCCAGCCTTATATATAGGGCAAGTGGACACGCATAAAAGTTTAATTGAGAGTATTAGCAAGATATTATTATTTTCGGGACTTAGCCTAAATTAGAGCGGTAAAATTATAGTTGTTCCCAAAGCCGATACTTTGGACGAAGTAGAGCGGAGGGTCAACAGCCTGCAAAAAGCGTTATACGATAGGAAAATCCATAGCGAAGTTCAAAAATATTGTATTAAGGATTATTTGAGGCAAGATTATTTTGATGCGTTATTTGAGGCGGCAAAGGGTGTAGGCGAGAGAGTAAGGCAAATAACAGGTCTTACAACGGACGGGAGTGAGTTGTTTTCAAACCGCATTTTCAAGGAAAGACCCTTATGTATTTCTAAACGCACAAAAGACCGATACGGACTGGAACGAACATAACGGGTTAAGAGAAATGATGGATGCCGTATTTCATATGATACGAAACCCAGCGGCACACACGCCAAAAATCAACTGGAAAGTAGAGGAAGACAAAGCCCTAGATGTTCTAACGATTATATCCTTTATCCATAAATACCTAGATGAAACCCGCAAAATGCCGGGGAAGTAAAATGAATAAAATAACAAGTGTAACAAGAAAAGATATATGTGATTTGCTCTCAATCGGCATACCGAGGCAGGACGGAGGTTATCACTGGGGTTGGTCGGGCAAAATGACTGAGCCTGATTTTTTATGCAGATTATACGACTTGAAAAGTATGCCAAGCACCGACCACAGGTATCGTGACGCCTACGGAGATATATATCAGCATCGAGTAAACAACAGCGATTGGGATGATTGTTGGGTATTTTACGATAGCAGATTTAATCTAATGAACAGTGGCGATGCGGATTTACTTAGATTTTTAGCCGAGATTTTTCATCCCGTTGTAAGAGTTGAGGACTCTCAATGGAGAGAGACACTCAATGCTATAAATGAGCTTCTTAGAGTTGACGGATACGAACTTGCGGAGGGGAGCAGGCAAATATCTAGAAGAGATGTATATGAGCCGAGAGAGGCAACAAATATCAACAAGTCCGCTATTGTGAAAAAAGAGATTGAAAAAGTCAAACAAAAATTTGATAGCACATACATCAATAAACAAATTGAGTTGATGTATAATAATGTTGAAAGCCACCCATACGATTCAATAGGCAAGGCAAAAGAGCTTATAGAAACCTGTTGTATAGAAATTCTTACAGCGTTAGAGATAGACATATCAAAGATAAAAGAGGATATGACGAAGCTGGCGACACACACTTTAGAGGCGTTGAATTTGAGAGCCAGCAAAGTGGAAGATGTAAAAAAGGGTGCAAACGAAATCAAAAAAATTCTCGGTAGTCTTAATCAAATTGCCGTTGGCATAGCCGAGTTGAGAAACGCATACGGGAGCGGACACGGCAAGAGTAAAGACTTTAGCGGATTAACGCCCCGCCACGCAAGACTTGCGGTAGGGAGTGCCGCAAACCTAGTAAATTTTTTATGGGAAACTTATGAGATGCAAAAAGGAATATAATTAAATGTAAACTCAAGCCCGCAGCATAAGTCTGCGGGCTTTTTTAATTGACCGAAAAAATAATTTAAGAAAATATAAAAAAGTATAAAAACTTGATATTTAGTTGACAAATGGTTGTTATTCTTAGGGTGTTGAATCAACACCTTAGGCATAAACGCCGCAGGCACACAACAAACAAGGAGTAGCAATAATGCAAAAAACAAAAAACACTAATAACAAAATTTGTTCTCATGCGAATAGCAAAGCAGGGAAAATAAACGGAGGTACACATGGAAGTAATTAAAGTAAAAAATCTAACTAAAGACTATGGGAGACAGCGAGGCTGCTTCGATGTTTCGTTTAGCGTTCTAAA
>Ga0123355_10010045_pt1 | contig 14461 bp, 10 predicted proteins | sample TergutEmb28metaG_3_FD_89872 | JGI IMG/M metagenome (GOLD analysis project Ga0123355, IMG submission 89872) | Embiratermes neotenicus P1 segment gut microbial communities from Petit-Saut dam, French Guiana - Emb289 P1 | ecosystem: Host-associated > Arthropoda: Insects > Digestive system > Gut ...
GGAAAAAATTCACGCATGCGCACTAAGGTTCAAGGTCGGCTCATGCAAGCGCGCTAGATTATAATCCATCAGGTGTTCGCATAAAAAAATACGGTCGGATACTTTTCTAACAGACCTTGTATATGTAAAGTATAAGATATGAATTTGACATTCATTTATAAGAATATAAGATTTGAATTTGCATGAAAAATGAACTCCAATGCTAAATGTACTTAATTCTTGCCCTTATAATCTTAGATCATGTTTCCTACTCGTATAATTCCTCCTCATTTTCAAATGTTGCTGCACTAATTGCCATGTAGGTTTTGCTGTAAGGACAGTGAGAGTTATATGGTTGAGAATAGGCAGAGAATACAAAGTGGTGGGAGGAGAGATAAATTCCCAAAGTCTGACAAAAGTTGTACTTAGCAGTTTAGTAAATGCTAATGCTGATATCATGTTATTGCACCATTTTGCAAAATATCACATTAGAGTTGTCTAATAGAACATCTGTGTGGTGGTAGGAGGAGGATGGATTTTGAGTTCCATATGGAAAGTGTAGCACTGCTGTCCCTCTATACCAGTGTCACAGAACAGATCATTTAGTTGTTAGTCAGAGTTAAGTGTTATAATATTGTGGAATAATTTTAAGCTTGCAATTCTATATGTACTCAGCAAAGGTGCTTTTGTTGGCCATACAGAGTGCTCTGATGATTATTGTCATGTTGAAATGTAATTGAAAAATTCAGAGTTCTGCTCTCTGTTGTCCCACAAAGAATGGGATGCATATTTTAATGCAGGTACTAGTGCTGCCAGCCATCGTGACTTAAAAGTTGGTACAGTTTTGTGTTGCCATTTATGCACATAGTGGGACTGTCAGTCATGTTGTCTGCTCATGCAGAGTCGGTGGAAAAGAGAGAAGAACAGGCTGTCTGCTGAACCATTAAAGAAAATTTGAACTCTGCAGTTTAATTTTAAGAATGTGTCATTTGAACAATATCTTACTCATATAAGTGGCAGTCATGCATTTTCTAAGAAAATCAGGTCAAATGAAGAGTATGCTGAGGCTTATATTTGACAATGTGTCATGTGAAGGGTTTCTTACATATATCATGACTGTTTTACAGAAAGTAAACACTTATTGCAAAATGTCCTGTGTTGCTCCAGCAAACATGTAGCCCTGTCATGGGATGTCCTAGTAGATGCAGGTTTGCTCTGCAATAGAGCTGCCATGCTCTGTAACATGACGCAAGAGACACTATTTGTATTGCCTCTGTGTCCATCATTCCCAGGGCTTTTCAACAGACAACATAGCCTCTAATTCTGAAAAGGCATTTCAACCCCTGAAGTTAGACCTATTGAAACTAAAATGCAAGTAAGGACAATTGTGATGTGTTCAGCATAATTCAAGAGGTATCTTATACAGGATTTATATTGGTGACACTGCCATGATGTGAGGGAGAAATACATTGTGTCTCTCATTACAAGATATGTAGCAGAAATAATTAAGCTTTTTTGCATCTGCGATTACCAGTAAAATTTCAAAGGTTGCATTTTGGAAATGTCTGTGTGTGAACCTTCTGTACACCTTTTATTCATTCATTCATTCATTCCATTGGCATGTACAGAATGTGACGATTCCTTGCCATTCTCAGGAGCTTCTTCCATTCCTCTCTGTTATACACCCTTTCCTTCCACCCTTTTCCACTAACTAGTGTTCCATCATCCCTCATTTCATCCTGCCATCTATTTCTTGATCTACCTCTTAGCCTCGTTGTTTCCAAATCTCTTTCTTCCAAAGCTCCTTTGAGAAATTCATAACCATGGCTTCTTTTACTTAGATGGGGGGTTAGCCCATCGTAAAACCTTCAAACTGAAGGGCCTGGATTTTTAATCAGGGTTTACTCCCTTATATGACTTGCTTTCACCACAGCTTCCAGAATGTCATCTACCTTTGGTTTGATTTCGGAGTGTCCTCCTAGGAGGGTTGCAACCAAGCTCAAGGGTCTCTCCTACCCTATCTGATAGACCCCTATGATTGGGTCCATCAGACCCCCTTGCTCTGTCTGCTCAGTGACCCATGCTGCCGAAGGGGTTGGTTACCTCAACCTTAGCATGGGTTTCTCACCTTAACAGGACCCACCGCTAGTAGGTAAGAGTGGGGTAGGAGTGGAGAGGTTTGTAGATTTTCATCTTCATTTTGAAAATTTAATTAGGTACCATGTACCTTCTCATCACACTCCCATATGGGTTTCTCTACACCTTTTGGCTCTCAGATGTGTTACCATACTCCTAAGATATGTCTTGCAGTTTTCAGTAATTACGTCTCATTCCACGTTGCAATTTAGAATTATTTTTGAACACTTGACCTGTCATATATTTATTATATACTGCTTATTCTCAAGCACAGTATAGCAGCATTTGGGAATGTGTATGCTCTGAGCCAGATTCATACTTGTGATTCGTTTTCCCATCAACTACTGTGATTAGCTAGCAAGGTTTTCTGTTATAATAATTTATTACTTTGCTGCTTGCTGTTTTCTTGAAGTGGAGGGAAGAAGCTCCAAGTAATACTGACAAATTAATGCATGGTGAAAGACCACAGAAATTATGCATCTCGTACGTAATGTATGAGTACAACCAGTGTTGTGCATCAACCATGAAATGCCACTAATGGCATGTGCTGAGAGTGTCATTGGATTTTTTCAGACTTTGAAAAAGAGGAGACAGAGGCAGAAGAGATGTACTGCCCTCCCTTGTCAGTGGGTGCGCACACACATGCTGTGACCCTACGGGGTCTACAAAACACAAACAATGCTGTGCCTGGAACAGAGATGGAGTTGCGATGTGAGGCAGGGTATCGTGATCCCCGCCATCCCTGCCAGCCTGCTATGCTTCGCTGCGAAAAGGCCACATGGAAGACAGTGCAGGGTGTCATCCCAGAGTGCTGTATGTAGTTTTGTGTTCATGAAAGTTTGATTTCTAATAGTTAAATTATGACCTCTTCTTAGTTTTACCAATTTTTTTTCTATGAACGTGAAACTCATTTTGCCTTGAAGAATGTTGATGTAACCATAAACGCAGTGAAAAACTGCTGAAATGACAAGAACGTGAACCTTAAGTCACCGGATTTCATGCTGTAAATAACATAATAGTAAGAAAATAGCAGTACTGAACAGCAAAACAAAATTCCTTTGATACACTTATGATGTCACATAAAGCTTTCAGTACAGGTTTTGTTTATTTAATTGCTGTGGGGTCGAATCTGACTTTTATCTTGAAGACAGAAAACTGCTACATTCACCTTCCAGAAACTGTATACTCGTATAAGAAAGAATCTTTGCTCTAGTAGTGTAATTGTGGTTGGCAGTGGGACAGAGTCTGATGGTGTTTTAATATTTCTTGTAGGGACTGCAAAGGCAGTGGGCATAATATAAGTATCTTTTCTGATGTGAGTATTATTTGAGGATGGAGTGATTTGGTTTTGTAAGTTAATATTAGTAAAGGTAAAGTGTTCCCATTACAGGCCCAGTGTGGCTCAGAGGGTGGGTAGAGGTATAGCTCTACTCTTCCATGACTGCGGCACTAGAAGGGGGTGAGTGGTCAGCAGCACGCCCCAGCCGCACTTTACCCCCGGGAAAGATGCGGTACTCATTGTACAGGAGGCTTGGGCCCCAGGGCCAATCTGGACAGGTGGAAAATCTCGTCCCCACCGGGATTCAATCCCGGACCATCCATCCCGTCGTCAGTCGTTATACCGACTGAGCTACCGGGCCCACAAAGTTAATATTAGTAGGAGATGTATTTTCTCCAAGTGATTGTAATGATTCTCACAGAATTCCATGATTTCAATGGAATGTAGCATTGAAATTATTGAATTTAATTGAGCTCCCTCCTTTTTTTAAATCCCAGACATAATGGATAGAAATTACAGTAAAGGAGAATGCTAATACTCTTAGGTTCGAATGTACAGGGACTGAGGATATTGCTGCAGCTAATGATTTGCAAGGGAGGAACTAGGTAAAGTTATTTTCTAAAGTTTGTTTATGTTCAGCGCCGTTTGTATAGCAAACGTTTTCAAATGCATATCACCCACTGGGACTGACAAATGATCAACATTTGTTCTTGAGGTGACGTTTCATGAGAGTGAAACATCAGTGTTCGCAAGCAAATGTAGTTTACTTTGGCATAGTAGGAACGGTGCAGGCTTTTAGCATTTTAAGATGACCTTGGGGCCTTTATTTTAAAACACCTAATTCTGTATAGTTATTGGAAGTGAACCACATCAAACAGTCTGCTAATGGGTTAACAGATTTGACTATTTTGAAAATATAAATAAAAACTTAAGAATTTTACACATTGTGTAACGTGCAGGAATGTTTACTGTGTTATTTTTGACCACCTATAAAACTGTAGTGTTTGGAAATATGTATAGGGTAAAAAATGTGTGTGTGTATTTTTTTATGCAAATCTTGTTCAAAACACTTTTCACTGCTATAGACATTTAATGAGTCGTGCTCGACATAAGTGCAGAAATGCACAAAGACTTTCATTTTAACTTTGCACTTTTTTGAACAAATTTCAACGTTTTGACAAATTTTAGTTCAACTCACTAATCTGAAATGTCATGAAAATAGGTTCATCCATTCTTCATTTGTTACACATCAGCTGGACAAAGCCAACAAGAGCGCTCTTATGGTGCTTCATCGAGAAAGTGCCAGGGACTCATGAGTGAAACCATAAATTTAAAAGAATTGATGCAGGACTGTTAAGAAAATTGCTTCTTAGGAACCTACAACCAGCTTCTTGCTCCATGGGCGAATTCTTGGATGTATTGTATGTTAGAGAAATACAGGGTGTTCATGTTATCATGTCACTGAGAATGGCAGCTGTCATGAGGACTTTGTCGTATAGGAAATCTGCATCCGTGGGGAACTGAGTTTAATTTTCCCCTACAGTTAAACGTACCTGATATCATAGAAGATTCTTGAAATGCTGTGGATTTCTAGTTGACGCTGTTTACCTATGTGATGTAAGTCCCTTTCTCAGGGACATGATATATGTGGTATGTGGTAGTATTTCTTAGGTGCTTTAATGCTGAGATGGAGTAAAGAATCTTTTATAACACAAGAATATTCAGTTTTGGAATTTCCAGCTGTGGAAGATGAAGCTGTGAGACAGTGATGTTGTTCTGTTACTGACGTACTATGATTATACAGAACAGGGTTTTGAATGAATTGGATGGGATGTAGTGAATTGCTGGTTTGTTAATCAGTGGAACTAGTTGCTAATTACACAGCTCTATTCTTTGGTTTGATAGGATTATTTATTGCACGTATCCCTCCCACTCTCTCTCTTTATCTTTCTTTCTTATGTACCCACATCTATTTGTCTGACTTTATCAATGGAAGAGAGATTATGTCCTGCAGCCTTACACTAAACATCTGTATTGATTTTCATGTACATATAAGTAGGCCTACTTCCCATTGGAAGCAGTTAGGATAAGAAAACATTATACGAAATTCATGTCCGCTTTTTCTGCATGTGAGATGATTCTTTAAGTCACTGACTTGTTGGATGGATAGTGTGCTTATTATCTGGTTGGGTCTAGTCACAGCCGTTTTCACACCAATTGGTTGTGAGTTACCACACCTGAATATTTTTTTGGTGAATACCGTCATGTTGCCGTACCATATACTTTAGTTGGTACATTAAAATGTTATGAAAGCAGTCTCTAAAAGTGCAGAAATAATGATACTTCATGTCTGTAGTATTGTTCTTTGTCACATAAGTGGTGTAGGAAAAGGATTGTAATTGCTGAAAGATGTTCTTCTCTAAACATTACTGTAAAAATATGTTCTGGGTAGTACTGTGAGATGGAGTATCATTTTACTGTCTTCATAGCCAGTTTGATGGAGTTTCTTTGTATTTAATATCTGTCACTGAATAGTCATGTACACCTTCATGTGGTAAATAAACTGGTTATTTTGGGAGCTGAGACAATATAGTTTGTATAGTGACTAGGCTACGTGTTGGACAGTTGAACATTAGTGGTTAGATTTCCAGCATAAGCAGTAGATTTTGCTTGTCTCTGAAGTGTCCAAGCTGGCTCTGGGGATCACCCACTATGGAGGCCTGTACATGGGTAGGAAGATAATATATGTAAGGGGGTAGGGGGTGTGAAGTGGTTTCCAGCAATTTTTGATGGGTTTAGGAGTGGACCCCTGTGAACACGATAGTGAACCATTCCATTGTGTAGAAGGTGGCAAATTTTAGACCAGTTTATTGGGTGCTCGTTATCTCAAATGGATTTGCTGTAGAGTTTTTAACACTATATAATCTCTTGATTAATAATAGTAAATAGTGGTTATTTTTGTGGGCACAGTGGCGGTTGTAGGGTGTGTGTCCCCTCCAAGCATCGAGCATGGGTCCTTGTTTGATCCGGCAGCTGATGGGCGATACCGTGTACATGGTGAAGTCGCATATGTTTGCCAACCAGGCTTTGTCCTTTATGGACATCCTGTGCTAACCTGTGCCCCCAGTGGTTGCTGGATGCCTAGTAACCTGCCTGAGTGTCGCCGTGATCAATCGTCCTCATCCGAAAATTACAGTAAGTACTGACATTGTTTTTTATGCTTCTGACTGTCCATGTTAAAAATGATGATAAATTTCACTATGTATTACAAAAACTAGTTTGTTATGCTGTGTAGGTAAATAATCACTGTTTATTCTTACGGTCATTTGAAGCGCACAGCTACACTGTGGGCAGAGTGAAGTTTCAGTGGTACGGCTGGTGGTACATTTAGTGACCACTGTGCTTTAAAGGGCTGACATTTATGTGTGATTATGAACATGTGATTGTTAGTACACACCTAGACAGAGTTTCAGATCAAACACACCTGAAAACTGATTAAATGACTGTTCTTTGACCCTCTTATAATAAAGAGTGAAGAATTATCAGTGCATCGTGATTGGTAGGCCCGTATGGAAACCATTTTATATGGATGTGAAAACAAAAGGTAAGAAACAAATGCAGAGCATAATTCCCAGAGTGTGATTTCGTGTTGAATGTATTTATAATAAAGCAGATTTTTTTACCTTATAATTGATACTTTATTTCATTATCATAACCTCAGAGTTTCATGTCATCTCCATATTTGTAATTATTGATATATGACAATATTTGTATATGTAATGGGTTAGGGTTGATGGGAGGATAATATTAAAGTGGATTTGAAAGGCATAGGATGGGAGGATGGGTGGGAGGGCGTGGACTAGATTGATGTGATTCCAGTTCAGGGACAAGTGGCATGTTATTTTGAACATGGTGATCAATCACTTTAAGGAACCAAAACAGCCATTACCGACCCTTTTTGTTCCTTAAAATGCGGAGACATATTGACTAGCTAGGCAACTATTGGTTTATGAAGAAGGACGATGCTCCATGGGAGTCAGTAAGTTAGTTACAATTAGGTGTGTCATGATGCAAGTAATTGTGGGGATCTTTCGTGAAACGAGTTAAAATAAACGCCATTTACAGTCATTTAATTAACGTATTGAAGATAACATAATGTTTAACTGAAGTGCAAATGAAATTGTTTAACCAATTAAAGAAGAAGCGCAGACCGCTTTATTTAAAGACCCAGTCCGTACCGCGCAGTAAACACTTCATCTCGGTTTTAAAAACCCATCAGTTTATGCTGTAAGTGGCACAAGTCGCTGTTTTTTCTCAGATAAATACAAAACACATTAATACAGTATGGGCAGAGCGTACAGTTCTTGAATGTTAAACTGGTTGGTGCATCACATAACCAGCGGGCTTTTAAAGGTTAATGGGGACGTTCCGTTTCTCTGCATACTTTGCGTCCTGGACCCGTACCTACAGCTTTTACGGTAAACGGATTTAGATTGCACGCAGTACAGCGGAGACAGAGAAGTTGCTGTACGTACAAGCAAGGCGAACCAGTTAGCATAATTCGTTGTTCCAATTTATGCTTTACAGCAAGCCTCGAAGGCGAATCGGATTACCGATATATGGCTGTAGGGCTGTACGCAGTCAGTTACAGATGAAGACGATCTATTTAGGCCCCCTGCTATCTTTACTTCTGTAGCTGGTAACTGACTGAGTAGGTCGACAGCTTGCTGGAACTGCTGATAGGGAGAAAAGTCTCGAGTTCTGCTTAGTTATTCAACTGCTCTCCAATTACTGCGTAGTTCTAGGCGTTAGCCTCGAATGGTGTTGTAACTGTGACTGAAATGAGGGCCTGAATGGATTGGTTGCAGCGTATTGTAAGCATTCAGACATTTGCTTAGAGGGACTAAGGGAAATCACGAGGAACTTCCGTGAGTCAGGATAGTCGATCTCGAGATATGTATGGAGAACGCGAGACCTTGCGGATGCGATATCTACTGAAACGCGACGCACAGCATGCCATTTTATGCCGACTTCCGCTCCGATAAAGTCGGCAGTTGTAGCATATGATAAGTGTATTCGAACTGACCATCTGCAGGGAGCGGAGTCTTTTCCTGAGATGCCGACAAGCCCTCAGCTATTCGAGCAGTTCCCCTCATTTTGTGGAACCCGAAGTTTTATTACCGCGCACACAAGATCCGGCCACTTGTCCGTATCCTGAGCCAGATCAATCCAGTCCACGCTCTTGCAACCGATTTCTTCAAGATCCCTTTTAATACTACACTCCCAAGTACGCCTAGGTCTTCAACGTGGTATCTTTCCTTCAGTTTTCGCAACTGAAATCCTGTACGCATTTCTCGCCTTCCCCGTACGAGCTGCACATGGCTCTGTATGTTTCAAGAGTGAAATATACCAGATGATCCGCAGGTAACATGGTCATTATACCTGTGTTTTATCGTGGTTTTTCCTTTCATGAAATTTCCCCCTTCGTTTCACAGCACCTGCAGTTGCGAGGCTAAGTTCCTCACAGCATTGTTCCTGAAGATTCAAGTCTTATGGTATGTTCCGCCGTGTCGACTGGTGAAAAGTTAGGGCGTTATGAAGGATCCTGTTACCTTCGAAACGTCAGTAACTGTTCATCACGCAAAAAAGGACATAAGGCACCCGGCAGACCAGAATCTTCGTGCATGTTATCTTTCTTTCCCCTTTCGCGTTAAACAGTTTCCGGCTATTGAGGAAAGTTTCGCACAAGGCCTTATACTTTCTTCCGCATCGGAGATACATTTGTGTTGATAAGATACACATTTTACTCGGTTTCCATATCAGGAAGTTTATCGAAATTACTTGCAAGATAGAGGACGATAGCTCGTAAAGGAAACACAGTTACACGCTTGAGTATGCTGTCTGGCTGCACGTGCTGCGTTGAGAGACCCAGCGTGAACCGCAATCATTGTTACCGCATGGGGTCCAACCTGTCACTCCCAGACATTCATTTCACTAATCACCATATTTGTCATTGTTAACTCATGTCGGTCGACACATAACCGGGACGAATATACTTGGCAGCGCTCATTGCAAACCATAGATAGAAAACCCAGACGGGCCCCTGTCTAGCGAAGTTCAGGAGGAAAAAGAGTGGAAATGTTTACTCATTTTCACTATATTAATATTTAATCAAATGTTCCTTTTGACCGCACATCGCCTATGTGTAATGCTGTTGTGTTAATTTATTCTGCTGTTGACAGCACCGACGAACATTGCAGAGTGTTACTACATTTGCCCATGTATATTTTTTTAATAGGCCTATACGTCATGTGGTAAAATGTTTCAAGCAACCAGCTACGTATCTTAACGAGCTGCATGAAGTGTGTACAGTGCCAGATGTAGTTGCTGGTAGTTGGCAACAATCCTATGTGAAATGCGTTATGTATGGTCGTTGCGCTGCGCGGTACGGTTGGTAATTCGATACACACCACTTGTTATGTGAATTTTGTATATAGAGTATAGTGCATGTTTATATACTGTACATATACATATATACGCAGAACTTGTGGGTTTGGATGTGTAAGTATGCCATCCCGCGTGCTTTAGAAATTATTATGTTTGGTTGTTAGGCAGAGCGCTAGGGTTGTTATTTCGTTACAGTGTTGCCACTTTTTTATATGAATTTTATATGTGCGCACGGAGCATGTTGGGGCGGGTTGGATTTGGAGGGATTCCTTCCATTGTGTTTTAGAAATTATAAAATTTTCCCACTCCTTTGAGGGAAATTACACCATTCAGCAAATCCTTGATGTACAGCTATCCTAAAAAAAATAACATATTGAACATATCTTAAACTGTATTCTATTTGTTACTTTATTGATTTTCCTGCAATGTACTTTACATTTGAATTAAATACAACACAGAAAAGTAACAGCCGCTGAAAGAGTGCACTTCTGTTACTACTGTTTTTCGGCCCTAAACTGCTTTGATTTTGAAATGAAGACACAGCTTTACTTAATTCTGTTGTGTTTCTTTGGGTCATATATATGTATTTAATTATTGCACTTTTATTGCTTCAGTTTTAGATGTACATGTGTACAGGCAGGTCTCTTTTTACGCGATTTATTTTTGCGCGATTCGCTTTAACGCGACTTGAAAATTTACAACACTTTTAGAATTTACGCGATAATGTTCGGTTTAACGCAATTTGGCATAGGCGATACGCAATAATTTTCGGTTTGCCGCGATTTTGTGTACATGATCTATGGTCGCACTTGTCTTGTATTGGAGTCTAAGAGAGTGACGTCACTGTCACTCCATCAGTGACGCCTATGCATTGATTACGTTAGTGCTATAATCACGAGGCTCATCTAGTTTCCTCTTCTACAGCATTGGCGTTTCTTACCAGCGTTAGTGAGAAACATAAATCTACATCACCTGTTGTCTTCCAAGTGAAAAATCAGCGAACGACGATCACGCAATAAGCCGGCTTGGAAAAGGTGAACGAATTGTTGACTTGGGACGTAGTATCTGACATGCTTATATTAGCGTATTAGCAATTCGTGATAATGCTGACAGAATTATAGAAAGTGCCAAGTCAGGAACTAAAGTGTTAGTGTAGCAAGACTACTACAGTCCTATCGGAATGAACCGTACCAAAAACTATGGATATGGGTCTCTTACACTTTTTGTGCACCAGAAATAAACAAATAAATATGTATACATGTATTGTATAGAAATGTATGTGTACTGTATATTCAGTACGTATGTACTCTACAGGTCCGTGTTTTCCACTACTGATATAGTTATACACAAACACACACACAGGATGAGATTGTCAGACGCCTAACCCGCAGGAATTACATGCTTTATATGGGAATTGTGTGTTCGGTTTGCGCGATGTTTTTCAGGAACTTATCCCTGGCGTAAAACGAGACCTGCCTGTACATGAATATGTACATACATGCATCACACATACTAACTAACTAAACAACCAACTAAATGACCGACCAACCAACTAACTAATGCCATTGACCAAAATCCTTTTCGCCCAGTTCGTCACTTTGTGTGGAACCCAAAATGTAATTCTTATTTAGTTGTATGTGCTTGGAGTGGAATCCGAAGAATGGAGAAAAGAAGAGCTCCATTTTCTACATATGTATATAAGTGCTGTCGCAATGGACGGGTTCACATAACGTGTTAATTTGCCAGACTGACATGCCACCTGGTGAGCCGGTGACATAGTCCAATTCGATCGCCGGGGTGTTGCTGATCACGAGCCACATGCAAGTCACGACCGTAGTTTATGGTGGCATTTTTGGAAGATGAATAGTTTCTTTTCTTGCCTCTGGTTTTGTGTCCTTAAGAATCGACTTTCAGCTGACTCGTGACCAAACCTAGCCATCCGCCCTTTCCGAGACAGCCCTCGGGGATGCTAGTGTGGTTCCATTCTTATACAGCACTTATAAGGAACAATCTATGATCATTAACGAGCTGAAACCGCAAACACCTCCGCGTTCGGTAATAACAAATGCTTTCACCTTAATTACTATAAAGTGTGGTCACGTGGAGTAATCTCGTTAGTGCCACTTGAAAGCGTCTAAGCTGTCGGATCTCTTCTAGCCCCTTGGGTCCACTGTTCCACGTGCACCAAAATATTTTCTGAATTCAGTGTAAATTCTCTCCTAAACTTATTGGACGATAAAGAACTAATTGTCCGATTAGAAATAGAGCAGGACTTGCATAGTGCAAGGTTTAGCTTGTATTACATATGTTTTGTGTAATACAAACCACAGACCTTCTTGTTAAAAATTCCTGTCTTAATAAACCAGGACACCTATCGAACGTGAGTGCAGTAAAAGGGCAATTTGTTTAATTCGTAGACTAATTACATGTTTAATTTCACTGCCTGAAGAGTCGCGTTTCTGCTACCGACCGCATGTGAGTTTGCAATAAGATAGTCTTTTTTTTTTTACCAACTTGATGCACAAATTCTTTATCGTAATACATTTATTATATTCCTCTACATGTTTCGAGCACGATTGTGCTCATCTTCATGAGGACAGTTGTATTAGTACAGCATCTGATATCGTCACTCTCTTTAGGAGACTGTTCAGTACACAGGTTACGAGAGGATTGCAGTCCTCTCGTAACCTGTGTCCTGAACAGTCACCCAAAGAGACTGACGATACCAGATGCTGTGTTAACGCAATTGTCCTCCTGAAGATGAGCATAATAGTGCTCGAAACATGTGGAGTAATATAATAAATGTATTAAAATAGTTTGTGCATAAAGTTGGTAAAAAATAAAAAGACTATCACCATACTAGGATGCACGGTCAACAAAACATAAAAATTTGTACTGCAAAACAAGCAAAATAAGTAAATTTTTACAAGACCATCAAAACAAAATTGTAGAAAAATAATGCAGCCATCTGGTTCAACAAAACATGTAGAAAGCAATCATCTCGTAACCTGTGTACTGAACAGATACCCAAAGAGAGTGACGATACCAGATGCTGTACTAATACAATTTGTCCTCCTGAAGATGAGCATAATAGTGTTCGAAAAACGTAGAGGAATTAATAAATGTATTAGAATAAAGAATTTGTGCTTCGAGTTGGTAAAAAATACTATCATTATGGTAGAATGCACGGTTAACAAAACATAAAAATTTGCAATAAGAGTTTGTAATGGGATGTAGGTACTCTGCTGTCCCCTGTGTGGTTAGAAAGTTCTGTACAGTACTTTATCGAAGATCGCATAATTTCAGTTCCTGTGCTCGTACGGACGAGTTGTGAGGGGCGTGAACACCGTCTGAGCTGAATGTTTCCTCTTGAAGTGAAATGACTGTTGTCAGCGGGGAAGAAATATTGATCCGGTTTCTTAAATATTGCGACATCTCACCCCTAGACCTGCATAAATTTCAGCGGTGGGCGGCAAAACTGCAGTAAATATGTGGTTTATTTTTATCCGGCTTTGGGCGCGTTCTAAGCCCCGAGGAGCGCTGATTAAACTGGCTCCATTAGCTTGTGTGACGGTTTGTACGCATAAAAAAAACCTCGGCATACGCTAACCAGATTTTCACCAAATTTGATATTTGGGAAGTTACACAAAATTTGGTGATACATTTCAGTTTTGGTTAATGTCGTACAGAACGAACATTTTTCTTCAAGACGTAGATGCGTTCCTTCGCGTATCTGGACTGTAAGTTCTTAAATATTTATTGAACCGAAAAAAAAAAGTCTGAAACGAAAGTTGTAGAGAGAAAGGAAGCACAAATAATAGGTTTCATAGACCTTTTCCTTAAGCCTTATACTCTTCGGGATAATTTCACGTGGCCTATTACGCCGTGCGTACGTGTCGTAACTCATATTTCAACAACCATCACAAAGATGACCGAGCAATCAACAATGTTTTCGTGAAAGTTTACCCAAGTGTCGTATTATATATTACTATTATATGAAGCTTACTCCCATACAGATTTATAGACTTACTTGTACTTTGCTTCAGGCATATATACTCTTATATAGTAGTAGCATATACGCGTGTTTGTGTTTATGTGAATGAATTTTTAAAACATAGCTGCCGCAATAAGTAATCTTTGCATGGATGTTAGCATATTATTTATTCTCCCTTCTGCTGGGCGTGTCCTTTACCAATACTGTTTTGTAAACTCTTAGGACATAACTGTGCTCTATTTCATGATGGTTTATTTTACTACGCATCAGTGTCGCTGACTTTTGAGTAATATGTGGTTAAATGGAAGGAATTTGGGAGGAAGCCTTCGCGGCCTAATCAAGGTGTTTCCCCAACATTTATCTGGATGGGCTGAGGATAACCACGAAAGCCTCTGGATAACCTGTATCATGGCCGAAAATCAAACCGGGCATCTTCCGATTGCAAGTCTACAGCAATACCGCTACACCAGTCTGCTCAAGGGACTTGGTTTTTGATGTTGTTTTTTGAGCTTATGCGTAATTTGTAACTTACCCACTCTTCAGTGGGCCGGGTAGCTCAGTCGGTGTAGCGACTAACTACGGGCTGGACGGTCCGGGATCGAATTACGGTGGGGACGAGATTTTCC
>Ga0123355_10010046_pt1 | contig 14461 bp, 6 predicted proteins | sample TergutEmb28metaG_3_FD_89872 | JGI IMG/M metagenome (GOLD analysis project Ga0123355, IMG submission 89872) | Embiratermes neotenicus P1 segment gut microbial communities from Petit-Saut dam, French Guiana - Emb289 P1 | ecosystem: Host-associated > Arthropoda: Insects > Digestive system > Gut ...
CCGGCGGCGGCCGCCGCCGGCGTCGCGGCCGCATCAAGCGGTGCCTCGGCGCTGACGCTCGACGGCCCTGCGCAGGCCAAGGTGGGCGATGAGTTCCAGGTGCACGTGCGCCTGGCGACCGATCAGTCGATCACGCGCCTGCGCTCCCAGCTGCGCTTCGACTCCTCCGCGCTGCAACTCATGAGCGCTGAGGCCGGCGACCTGGTGCCCGCGGCGGCCGGCAATCCCAAGGTGGAAACCCGCGGCGGTGGCGCGCAGCTGGATCTCACCACGACCTCGGATTCACCCGTCCAGGGCCAGGGGAGCCTGATGGTGCTGCAGTTCAAGGCGCTGGCGGCGCATCCCACCACCATCATGGCGATGGTGAACGTCCTGGGCAGCGCCGGAGCAGCGGTCGGCAACAGCACGGCGGCACCGCTCAGGATCGCCATCGAGGCGGCCGCAAAGCCGTAGATCCCCATGCGCGCGCGCGGCTTCACCCTGATCGAGCTCGTCGTCACCCTCGCCATCGTGGGTCTCATGGCGACCGCGGTGATGCCGCTCGCACAGCTCGTGGCACAGCGCGACAAGGAGGCGCAGCTGCGTGCCGCGCTGCGCGACATTCGCGGCGCGCTGGACGCTTACAAGCTCGCCGCCGACAGCGGCCACATCAAGCTGGAACTGGGTGCTTCGGGCTATCCGCCCGATCTGAAAACCCTCTACGCGGGTGTGCAGGACGCGGCCAGCGAGAACACCAAGATGATTTACTTTCTGCGCCGCATTCCGCGCGACCCGTTCTTTCCCGACGCCGCGGCAGCCGCGGAGGAGACCTGGGGATTGCGCAGCTACGCCAGCCCCCCGGACGACCCGCAACCCGGCGATGACGTCTACGATGTCTATTCGCTGTCGAATCGCAAGGGCGTGAACGGAGTGCCGTACCGTGACTGGTGAGCGCCACCGCTCGCGGGCGCCGGCGCCGGCTGGGTGCGGCGGCGCTGCGCGCGCCAGCGGCTTCACGCTGATCGAGCTGCTGGTGGTGATGGCGATCATCGGCACACTGCTGGCGCTGGCCGTGCCGCGCTACTTCCATACGCTGCAGCGCGCGCGCGAGAACGTGTTGCGCCAGGATCTGGCGATCCTGCGCGAGTCGATCGACAAGTACTATTCCGATCTCAACGAGTATCCGCAGACGCTGCAGGCGCTCGCGGACAAGCATTACGTGCGCGCGGTGCCCGCGGATCCGTTCACCAGGCTCGTCGACAGCTGGGTGCTGGTGCCCTCCGACGATCCCGACCACCCGGGCATTCGCGACCTGCACAGTGGTGCCGAGATCGTCGCCGCGGATGGCACCGCGCTCACTTCCTGGTGATGCAGTGCGCGTCGCTGCGCTCCGCGGGCAAGCTGGCTTCACCTATCTCGGCCTCTTGGCGGCCGTCGCCATACTGGGGATCCTGCTGACGATGGCGACGCAGGTGTGGTCGTTCAGTGAGCAGCGCGATCGGGAGACGCAATTGTTGTGGGTTGGCGACCAGTACCGCATGGCGATTGCGCGCTATTTCGCCTTCGGACATCAGTATCCGCTCACGCTGCAGGATCTGGTCACCGACAAGCGCTTCCCGGTGCCGCGCCACTATCTGCGCAGGCTGTATCCCGATCCCGTGACGGGCGCGGCCGACTGGACGTTGATCATGGACCCGACCAACGTCGGCATCATGGGCGTCGCGAGCCAGTCGAAGCGCAAGCCGATCAAACACAAGAGCTTCGACAGCATCGAACTCGACTTCGAGGACCAGGACTGTTACTGCGACTGGAAATTCGTCTACCTGCCGCGGCGCGGCAACTGGCTGGGCGCCCCGTTGCCCGGCCCGGACGCACCGAACGGGCCGGGTGTCAATCCGGGGCTGCCGCCCGGGGGAACTCCGTCGCCGGCGCCCGGCGTGCCCGTCCCGACTTCCCCAGGTAGCGGGCAGTAGGGTCGAAACCAACACCAGGGTCCTCCCCTGCGGAGTAGGGTCAGTCAGTAGCGCGCATGGGTAGCGGGCGACGCCTGGCGTAGGCGTTAGTCGTAGTGCGTTCGCGTTGGCGGACGTTTAATTTTCTCCCCCGACCTGCTACCACTGCCAATACAGCGCCAGGGCTGCACAATGAATCGCATCGATTCGCCGGCAGATACGGTCACTCCTGGCGCGGCACGAGGGCGCGTCGGCCGCATTTTCGTGGTCGACAATCAGCAGCTGTTCCGCGAAGGCCTGTGCGCCCTGCTCGCCAGAGGGCGTGAGTTTGTCGTGGTCGGCGCAACCCGGGAAGGGCATGAGGCGCTGGAGCTCATCGCCGCAGCGCAGCCGGACGTGGTGATGACCGAGCTGCACCTGGGCACCGGCTCGAGCGTGCAGCACGTCGAGCAGATCCACCAACGTTTCCCCCAGGTTGCGATCCTGGTACTCACGGAGTTCCGCGCGCACGACGTGGCTGCACGGGTGAGGAGGGCGGGTGCCCTGGGTTACCTGCTCAAGGAGCAGGGCGTCGGTGAGCTGCTGGCGGCGCTGCGAGAAGTGGCGGCGGGGCGTTGGTATCGCGGCAACTCCCGCAACGCCGCGCGCGGACCCGGCGTGTCGAAAGAGCGCGCTGCCCAGGGCGTTCAGGTCGTGGACCTGACGGAGCGTCAGCGGCGAGTGTTGCGTTGGGTGGCGCTCGGCTATCGGGCGCGCGAGATCGCGCAGATGTTAGGTGTCAGCATCAAAGCCGTGCACAAGCAATGCGAGCGGATACGCGACGTGCTGCAACTGGACAGCACCGCCGCACTCACGCGCTTCGCCGCGCGTGAGGGTGTTGCCGAAGAGAGCGGCGCGAAGCGCTGAGCCGCGGGCGGCAGTCGCGCGCGGACGCTCGCCTGGGCGCGCGCGACCCCTACCAGATAACCCCACCCCCGCTGTAAGGCACTCACCGGTCTGTTTCTCGGGCGTCGTGCCATCGCGCGCGGCGTAGCCGGACGGCATCTTAGCCCCCGGTCAGGGAGAGCCCTTACGACTCCGCACATACAACGACAAGGGGCGGGCACGCCCTCATCGATTTCGGTACGAAGCGCCCGCGGCGCGGCCGCGGTTCTGGCTGGAGGTGTTATGTTTAAAACCCGCTGTTGGCTTGCACTGGGGCTGCTGAGTGCGTGCGCCGCGCCCGCAATGGCGCAGTCGTTCCGCGTGCAGTGTCCGACCTCGACGATTACCCATCCCGATCCGACCGGGGGCGTTTACACCTCGGCCAACGGCGAGCCGCAATACCTGGGCCCGGTGGCAACGACGACGCAGACCGCCGCCGCGGCGAACGTCGCGACGGGGCAGAAAAACCCGGCCTCCTCCGGATACCTGGTGCCGGCGACGCCGCTGAATCCTGCGGGCCAAGCGGTCGGCCAGCCCAATGGGGCCATCAAGTGCGAGCAGATCTCGGGGGGCGACGGTTATGCCACCACCGCCGACGGCCACCAGACCTTCATGTTCTCCTTCGGCCCGCTGTCGGGACTGCAGCAGATTGCGTACGGCAACCCCGACGGCGCGTATGACCGTGGTACCGGTGCCGTGTACCCCGACGTCTTCAACACGCCCTATACGGGCAATCCCGTACCGGGCGACCCGGCCACGAGCGATGGGGCGAGCGACAGTGGCAGTTCCTACGTCGCCGGCAACGGTGGCTTGACCAGCGCCAGCTTCACATACAACGGCGCGATCGGTCTTCAGCAGGACCAGGACTGCATCGCCGGCAATGCGAACGCCCTGGCCATGACAGCAGCCGGCACACCGACCGCGCTGCCGTGCCCGAATCTGCCTGCCAACGGCATCGACGGCCACGTGGATCCGCGTCAGATCATGGATGTCGGTGTGATGAACGGCAACATCCCGGCGCCCCTCATCACCATGGACGAGGATGACGAGTTCTTTCTGACGCTGACCAACGTCGGCATGCTGATGCGCCCGGACCTCTTCGAGCAGCACACGGTCCATTTTCACTGCTACCCGAACGCCTCGTCGTTCTACGACGGCGTACCGGATGCCTCGGTCGCCATCAACATCGGCGGCAGCTTCACCTACTACTACCTGGCACCGGATGCGGGCACGTACTTCTGGCACTGCCACATCACCCCCCCCGAGCACCTGCAGATGGGCATGGTGGGACAGCTCTATGTGCGGCCACGCCAGAATCGCCTGCCCAGCGGCGCCAACCTCTACTACGCGCTCGCCAACACTACCGGCAGCGGCGCAATCGGGACATCAAGCGGGCCGGGCCAGGAGGGTGACCTGCGTACCAGGTGCGATTCGCTCACCGACATCCTCTGCAGCAATCCCGCGCCGGCGACGAACGGTGTGATCAACAACCCGGGCGGCAACGGGGTGACGCGGGCTGCCACCGGCCACTATGCCTACAACGACGGCGACGGCTCGAGCTACTACGACGTCGAGTATCCCATCCAGATGCACGGCTTCGATCCGAACTTCCACTTCGTTGGCATGACGTTCAACCCGGAAGCGTTTGCTGACATGAAGGACAAGTACTGGCTGCTCAACGGACGCAGCTACCCTGATACCACGACGCCGGGCCCGCTGCAGACCCAGTCCTCCGACACGAAGGTCCATTACTCGCAGCCGCTCGCCTCGGTCATCAATATCCCGGCCGGCAGGCGCGCGCTGCTGCGGCTGGTGAACCTGTCGGTGTCGGAGTACCACACGCTGGCGACACAGGGCATCAGGATGTACGTCGTCGGGTACAACGCCAAGCTGCTGCGCGACCAGGCCGGCAACAACACCGGCTATTTCGCCAACTCGATCACGCTCGGCGGCGGCGAATCGCTGGACGTGATCCTCGACAGCTGCCTGGTGCGCTCCAACCCGGCCGACCCGTCTTCGACATGCAACACGTCGTTGCCCTCGGGCAGCGTCTTCTTCCTGTACACGCCCAACCTGGATCACCTGGCGAACGACGCCGAGAACTTCGGCGGCGAGATGACCGAGATCCACGTCAACTAGGGGATGCGGCAATGCGCACAACGATCACGAAAGAGGCGATCTCGATGAAACGGCTGCTCCCGCTCGCGACGGCGGCGGCACTCAGCTGTGCGGGCCTGGCCCAGGCGGCCGCGCCTGGGATTTCGAGCACGACCGGCGGGGCCACCGCAACGGCTACCACCTTCAACCTGGACGCGGCTCCGGCGTACATCAACCAGCCGGACGGCAATCAGGTCTACTCGTGGGGCTACGGCTGCACTTCGTCCACCAGCGTGACACCGAATCCGACATTCGTGCCGGCGGCGATTGGCGTTGCACAGGGAGCGAGCTGCGCGACGATGCAGATCCCGGGCCCGACGCTGGTGGTGACCGAGGGTCAGAGCGTTACGGTGACTCTGACCAATAACCTGCCGACCGCAGCGGGCAACACCTCGATCCTGTTTCCCGGTTTCAATGTCACGGCAACGAATGGCGTAGCTGGCCTGCTGACCCAGGAAGCCCCTCCTGGCGGTACGGTGACCTACACGTTCACCGCGACCTCTCCCGGCACGCGCGCCTACTACAGCGGCACGCAGGGTGACCTGCAGGTGGAGATGGGCCTGTACGGAGCGATCATCGTGCTGCCCGCGACCGCGCCCGCCACCTGCAGCAGCGGGTTGGCCGCCGCCAATCGGCTGGTCGAGGCAGCTCACACCGAAGCCGATTTCCGTCTGAGCAACGTTAACGGCACGGTGGTGGGTGCCGCCTACGATCACCCCGACACCTGCTACGACCGCGAGTACCTGTTCCAGTTCGCCGAGATGGACGCGAACATCCACCGCGCTGCGCTGGCGCAGGTGAACGACCCGAAGCGTGCAGCCGCCTGCGCGGGCGGGGCGACGGCGGCGGGCTGCCCGCTGCAGGTGCCGACCGAGCCCTACCACCCGGGGTACTTCCTGATCAACGGGCGCTCGATGCCGGATGACATGGACCCGAACTACGACAGCCCCTACCCACACCAGCCCTACAACGGCAATCCGCACATGCATCCGGGCGAGAACACGCTGCTGCGCGTGATCGGCCAGGGGCGCTGGGAGCATCCGTTCCACGAGCACGCCAATCACGTGCGCATCCTGGCCCGTGACGGCAACCCGGTCATCAGCCCTTCGACGCTGGTCTACCCGGGCACCGGCGCGACACGCGCCAATATCACCGCACAGGCGCTGGCAGGCATGTTGATGTTCACGACCGATACGTTCCCGGGCCAGTCGTTCGACGGCATCTTCTACTTCACCGCCAAGGGCCTGAACTGGGATGCCTACGGGCACAACCCGACCTCGCAGGATCCCACCGCCTTGCTGGCGTGCGTCCCGGACGCCAATGGCTACTACACGGTGAACAGCGGCGCGCCGGTCGGAGCGCTCAACTACTTCGAGTGGTGCGCGGATCACAACAAGCCGCTCGAGGCCAACCCGTTCGGCGACGTGAACGCGGGCGGACCGATGACGCTCCCCAACCCGAACATCTTCACCAACGGCGCCTGGTACGGCGGCAGTCCGTACCTGGGTCCGGATGCGACGGTGCGTGGAGATAACACTCTGCGCGGCGCCAACGGTAACAGCGGCAACCCCTCTGGCTGCCTCGGCGTCGCGGGCGCCCCGACGCTCACCGCCGCGGGGACCGCAACGCAGGCAACCGTCCAGTGCACCAACCTGCAGCCCTCCAATACTCAGGCCAACCCGGCCAACGAACGTGGCTGGGCTTTCATGTGGCACTCGCACAACGAGCGCGAGATCACCACCGACAACGTGTTCCCCGGTGGAATGCTGATGATGATGCTCGTCGACTCGCGTGAATTCGTTATTGACGAATCGAAATAGTAGGCGGAGAACCGTAAATGCTACCCAATAACTTCAAGGCGTCCCTGATCAAAGCGGGGCTCGCGGCTTCCGTCCTTCTGCTGGCCAGCGGCACCTCGTTCGCTCAAACGACGCCGCAGCAGCTCAACCTGACAGCAGCGCCCTCCACACTGACCATGCCCGACGGCGCGGTCGTGCCGATGTGGGGCTATTTCTGCAATGCGACCCAGGTCAGCGGATCGACAGCCGGCTGCGCTGCCCTGAATACCCTGGCGGCGGCGGGCACCTGGTCACCAGTCGTGATCACGATCCCCTACACCACCGGGACGGTCAACGGGGTGGCGGGAGCGAGCACGACTACGCTGCAGATCAATCTGACGAACAACCTGCAGTTCACCGCCGCCGGCACCACCACGGTGACAGCCAGCATTCCCACCTCACTCACCATCGTCGGTCAATTGGGCGGTGGCCTGGGAACGGTTGGCACGAGCTGTCTCGACACCGCAACCGGGATTCAGCATGGCGGCACGACCTGCACGACCAGCCCGACCCATACCGGACTCGTTACCAACAGCGCGACCTGGTCGACCGTGGGGACGGCGCCGGCCTTCACGCCCCCGCCACAGGGCCCGCGCGTGCAGTCGTTCGGTACCGAGGTCGCGGCGACAGCCGCCGGCACGGCCAGCACACCCAGCGCGCTGTGCTTTGGTAACTGCACGACCACCATGCCGGGTCTGACCCCTGGCACCTACCTGATCGAATCCGGTACCCATCCCTCGATCCAGGGGCCGATGGGCCTGTACGGCATCCTGGTCGTAACGACCGCTCCCACGCCCGGTGTCCCGGGTACTGCCTACCCGGCCGTCACCACCCCGGCGATCAACGGTGCGGGTGCCATCACGACCCCGGCGGTCACCTACAACGCCGAAGTGCCGATCGTGTTGGGCGAGATCGACCCGGTGCAGAACACCACGGTCGGCACCGCCGTCACGACTGTCGGTTTCTCCGCGACCACGGTGTGGTCCGGGCAGCCCGGCGGATGCGGCAACCCGCTGACTTCGGCCGGTCAGCCCAACCCCGCGGCCAACACCTGTTACCCGCCGACCGTGAACTACACGCCCCTGTATTACACGATCAACGGTGTCGCTTTCGACCGCACGCATGCGGCTAATTCGCTGTTCCCGGTGAGCCAGGGAACGGCCAGTGGGTCGATTCCCACGACCGGCACCGTGTTGGTGCGTCTGGTCAACGCGGGCTCGCGCATGCACGTGCCCTCGATCGTCGGTGTGCAGACGACGCAGCTGACGCTGACTCCTGGAGGAACCGGCACCGCGGCGACAGCCACGGTCCCGGGCTTCTCGATCGTGGCGGAAGACGGCAACCGGGCACCCGGCGTCCCGCACGTGCAGAGCGACGTCTTCATGGCCGCCGGCAAGACTTTCGACCTGCTGGTCAACGTGCCGGCTCCGCCGTCAGGAGGCACTACTACGCCGGCGTTGCCAGTCTACGACCGCGAGTTGAGCCTGTCGGGCGATGCCATCGAGCGCGATGCCGGCATGTTGGCTTACATCGGTGTCAATGGCGCCGTGCAACCCACGACGGCAGCCACGGCTTCGGCGGCGGCGGTGAACGATTCCTACAGCTCGCTGCTGCCCTGTACAGCAGCCCCCTGTGCGCCGGTAGTGGTGTCGGATCCGGGCAAAGGCGTAATCGCCAACGATACCAACGTCTATGGTGTGACGCTGCTGACACCGCCGCCCGCGACCAACGGAACGGTCGTGCTGAACCCCAATGGCACATTCACCTTCACGCCGACGGTCGCCGGAAGCACCGCGACCACGACCTTCAGCTATTGCGCGAATGGGTCGGTCACTGCCACCGGCTGCTCCTCCAAAATCACCGCCACCGTTACGCTGAGTCCGGCGACCGCCGATACCGGAGCCCTCACTCTGGCGGCCAATACTTTCACCTCCACCACCGCAAGCTACCTGCAGGTGAGGAACCCCGGCCTGCTGACGGGCGCAGTCGACAGCGCAGGGTATCCGCTGACTCTGGTCTCAGCCACGGCTCCCGCGGGTGTCACGCTGGTGACCGACCCGAATGGCGGCTTTAACGCCACGGTAGCCAGCGGCACGGCCGGCACGACCTGTCCGACTCCTCCGCCAGGAGCTCAGCCGTACCCGTCCGGCACGAAGTGCTTCGCCGTCAATTACACGGCGCAAAGCGCGTTCGGAACCCAGGTGGTTTCGACCACGTCGACGGCTGCCACGCTGGTCTTCCTGCCGGCCGGTGGGGTCAAGGTGACGGTTCTCGACGGCTACGACCACAAGACTACGATCAGCGACTACCGCTGGGTGATCGAGGAGGACGAGACGTTCTTCGTCGATCCCAACAGGACGAATACCTGCCCGCTGGGTTCGACGACCTGCACAGCGATCGTTCCGACCTTCGGTACCAACTTCCACACCAGTTACATGCGCTTCGTTGCGCAAGGGTGCACGGGACCGCTGTCGTGCGAAGGCGGTCAGACCCAGATCAACCCCGCCACCGGCGTGCACAGTCCGGTCGTCTGTGACGTGGGGAACGGCCAGTGCCGCCTCGATCCCAATGGCGCGAGCACGACCGCTTGGGGAACGACACGCCTCGATCCCAGTCAGGTGTACCTCGATCCGACCAAGCGCTACTACGTCTCGGTGCTGCCGGGCGATGCGGCCAATCCGTTCGAGGCGGGGAACACCTCGACCACCTGCGCCGCCTTCACCAACCTGGCAGGCGTGGCTCAGGCGTCCAACTGCGGCCACGGTATGGGTGGCGCGCCGATACCGGCGGTCAGCTGCACAGCGAACGCCACCGGCGGCGCGGTCTGCTCTTTCGCGGCCCTCGGCGCGGTTGCGGCTACGACCTGCACGCCGACCACAGGATCCACGACCTGCACGCCCGCGCGGGCAGTGACCGCGCTCACCCAACCCTCACCGTATCCCCCCGGGAAGCTTTCGGTGTTCGTGTTCGAGGACGACTTCCCGTTGAACGGCGAGCACGATGCCGGCGGCCTAGGGACCAACCCGGCCGGGAACGATACGGTGGCGCCGATCGAGCCGGGGCTCGGCAGCTTCCAGATCCATCTCTGGGACGCGATGGGCGGCAACGGTGACTTCACCGGGCAGATGACCTATGACATGTTCAACATGCCGCTTACCAACAGCCTGGACGGAATGATCGATCCGTCCACGGGATCCAATGCATGCCCGATCACTCAGATCGGCATCAACAACCCCGGAACCAATGCCATCAACGGCCCGGTCGGTTCCGATGGCACTGCGGCCACCACGGCCGGAATCAGCGGCATGATCGTCACGTGCCCGACCTTCGAGGCAGACGGCGTGACGATGTCGCCGCTCGCGGGCCAGGCGGTGGTCGCCAACCTGATGCCGGGACGCTGGGGCGTCATTGCCACCCCGGGCGCCGACCGTATCGCGCGCGGCGAAGAGTGGCTGCAGACCAACACGCTGGACGGCCAGAAGGCCCACGACTCCTTCACCCGCATCGGTGAGCCCTCGTACTTCCAGGAGTTCGGACCGGCCTCCTTCCACGTCAGCATCGGCTTTGCCAACCCGGCGATCATCAATGCGCGCCTGAAAGGGGTTTGCGCGGGCACGGACGTCAACGTGACGGGTAATTGCAGCCCCGGCAATACACTGACTGGCCGGGTCGTCGGTGAGCGGCTGAGCCGTACGCCGGACGAGCGGTTGTACGGCAGCGGCTCGCACGACGCTTTCGCCTGGACGCAGTGTTACGTGAGCGTTGGCGATCCGGACGGCGAGGACTTCGCGTTCGCCAAGTGCGACGCCAACGGCAACTTCAAGCTGACGGGCCTCCCCGACGGCGACTGGAGAATCACGACCTTCGATCAGTGGAACGACGCCCTGGTGGACGGCCTGTCGACGCCCGTGCGCCTCGGCAATGCGACCCAGTTCTGCTCGGGGACCGGATCGAATCAGCACACCTGCAATTTCGGCGACATAGCGACCACGCAGTGGGAAACCAACCTGCAGACGAAGACCTTCATCGACGACAACCAGGACGGCATCGCCCAGTCATCCGAGACCGGCATTCCGTTCGCCAACGTTGCGGTCCGCCTGCGCGATGGGAGCTTAGAGAACCTGCTGACCACGGACTTCACGGGTACGGCCAACTTCAACGAGACGTTCCCGCTGTTCAGCTGGTATACGGTCGAAACGGATGTGACGCGCTACAAAAACACCGGTACGCACGCCGTCTACGATGCGGGTGGCCCGGCCGACAACTCGCAGGCCTGGTGCGGCAGTGCGGCCGCGGCCGCAACAGCCGGTTACCCGACCTGCGGGACCTCGACCATCGCCAGCAACCTGGCCAACACCTCCGAGCAGGTGTCGCTGCCCAACAACCTGCGCATCCCCGGCTCGGTCTATTGCACGAACGCCGACTGCACGGGCTTCTCGATCAACCCCGCAGCGACCGGGACCACGAATGCCACATCGACCTGTAGCTACAGCGCGGGCAACTTGACGGCCAACCCGGCGGTGACGCCAACGGTTAGCTGCACCCCGGCGCTGTCAACCGGCCGCATCGACAATCCGTGGTACGGCGGAGTGGAAGGCTGGCAGGGCTTCCCGGGCCAGTTCAGCTTCCTCGAGTTCGGCAAGGCGCCCTACGCGTCCGGCGAGAACGGTGGCATCAAGGGACACGTGGTTTACGCCTCGACGCGGCCGTTCGACGACCCGCAGATGCTGGTCCAGACGCAGTGGGAGCCGCTGGTTCCTCACGTGCGCATCAACCTGTATCAGGAGGGCTTCGCCCAGGATGGCGTCACACCGACCCTGGCGCTGGTGGACTGGACCACGACCAGCAGCTGGGACGACTGGGCGCAGGGCTTCAACACCCTGAGCGTCGCGGGCAATGCCGGCATTCCCAACATGAGCTGCCCCGGTCAGACCGGTTCCGACCTGTTCTACTTCACCTTGTGGAACCAGCCGGAGTACCTGGACTACTACAACAACGTGCAGCATGGCACGGCGACGGCTCCGACGCCGCTGCCCTACAACTCCCAGTTCAAGTGCTATGACGGCATGCACAACTGGAACCAGTTGCAGCCCGCACCCTACGACGGCATGTACAAGTTCCCGAGCGTGACCACGGTCGACGCCAGCGGCAAACCGACGCTCACGGGTACCAACTGCACAATCTGCAAGGCTGATCCGACGCCCGCACCGGATCTGTATGCCGGCGTGCCGATGCTGCCCCCGGGCAAGTACGTGGTGGAGATCGTGATGCCGCCGGGCTTCGAGCTGGTGAAGGAAGAGGACAAGAACATCCTGATCGGCGACAACTTCATCGCGCCGGCGCTCCAGGAGTTCGCGGGTGCCTCGGCCGTGTTCATCGTTCCCGACCAGGCTTCGGTGGCGGCGTCGCAGCAGTACGCCGGCCCGTCTTACAATGCGTTCAACGCGCAGAACTCGACGACGAGCCTGGGAGCCTCGCCGCAGAACGGCATCGTTCCGGCGTTCGTCCCGGAGCCGCTCTGGCCCTGCGTCGGTGAGAAGCGCGTGGTTCCGGACTACATCAGCCTCTATCCGCAGAGCCATCAGGTCTCGCCGTTCGCGGGCGCAACCCGGGCGCTGTGCGACCGCAAGGAAGTGACGTTGAACGATCAGACGGGCGCGATCGCCAAGTTCTACGTCTACACCTCGACCCACACCGCCTCCAAGTTCACCGGCGGCATCACGGACGACTACACCTCCGAGTTCGATCCGTTCTCGCCGCAGTTCGGGGAGAAGTTCGCCCCGCCCGACCTGCCGGTCTCGGTCAAGGACTGGACCGGTCAGGAGATCTCGCGCGTGTACGCGGATCAGTGGGGCGCCTACAACGGCATGACCTACTCGACCTGGGAAGTGAACCCGCCCAACCCGACGGGCTACTCCCCGACGATGATGGTCATGTGCATGAACGATCCGGGTCCGGTTCTGGATACGCGCCAGACCATCGTCAACGCCTCCGGTGTGACCGTCGCAAACCCGACCTTGGGTCAACAGGTCACCGATCCGGCGTTCGCCGACGGCTACAGCCAGTTCTGCTACGAGCTGCCGTTCATGCCGGAGACGACCCAGTACCTGGATACGCCGGTCGTGCCGACGTCGGCCTTCGCCGGCGCGGGTTACAACAATCCCGACTGTGCCTATCCGACTCTGACGCCGGCGATCCGCGAGGTCGATTCGCAGGACGGAGTGGGACCGTGGGTCAGCACAACGGGTCACTCCATCACGATCTACGCCCAGGGTGACACTGCGGTGCCCAACAACGCGTACAACGGGCCATCCGCGACAACCGCGCCCTACAATCAGAAGACCGTGATGCGCCACTACGGCTTTGGCACGTGCTCGATCAGTGCCGGCAGCCACCAATGCACCAACGGGGCGTCGGCAGCGTTGGTAAGTCTGCCCAACAATGGCGTGTCGGGGACGGCGACCGTCCCCCTGAACATCACGTCCTGGGCAGACGGCAAGATCGTGGCCAGCGTGCCCCCCAGCATCGCGAACAACGGACACTTTGCCTGCCCGGTGCAGCAACAGGCCCAGTTCGGCGGCACCCCGGCGCGCTGCGGCCAGCTGGTGGTCACGACCGGAAACACTGCGGCCGCCGGGCAGCCCTCCAACGCCATGCAGTCGGTCGACGCCGTGACGGTGACGGTCGGCGGCAAGCCGCCGACTCACGTGGCTGCCTCCGCCTCGATCCAGGCCGCCATCGATAAGGCGCTGCCAGGCGACATGCTGATCATCGACCCGACGTGTCAGACGACGACCGGCGGGGTCACGACGAATGTCTCCTGCCCCGCCAACCCCACCACCGCCACAGGTCTCACCGAGACGATGGGTGCGCACAACGAGATGGTCATCATGTGGAAGCCGTTGCGGCTGCAGGGTGTCGGCGCGGTTTCCAGCATCATCAATGCCAATACCCATCCGGCCGGCAAGATGGATGCGTGGCGCCGTGAGGTGACCTGCCTGTTCGGCCTGACCATCCAGGGCTACGTCCGTGACACCAAACACCCGGTTTACGACCCCTCTGGCCAGTACGACTGCACGGCCGGTTCGGTCTTCGGGCCCACGCTGAACGGCTGGACCGCTCTGCGCCCGATCCCGCAGAGCCCCGACGGCTCCATCGACCCGCAGGTCGACCGGCTGGCGATGGAGGCTATCCTCGGTTGGGACGCCTCGCAGAACGGCAACCTGGCCGAGCTGCTGCAGGAGCCTTCACTGATGGGGGCCCTGGAAGGGGCGGGCATCACCGTGCTCGGCAAGGGCGTGAAGCTCCCGGCCGGCGCGAGCAACATCGTCGGAGCGGGTGACGCTACGGCCGGGGCTTTCCCGACCGGCACGGTGTTGCTCAACAAGGCGGACTGCACGAGCACCACCTCGCCCGAGCCGAGCAACTTCCTGTGCAACCCCTCGAGCATCGATGGGCTGGGAATCACGGATTCCTCGCAGGGCGGCGGCGGCATCTTCGTGCACGCCTATGGGCACTATCTGGTGATCGCCAACAACCGGATCTACAACAACGCCGGTACGCTCTCGGGCGGCATCAACCTGGGTCAGGGTGAGACCCCGCCGTCGAACA
>Ga0123355_10010047_pt1 | contig 14460 bp, 14 predicted proteins | sample TergutEmb28metaG_3_FD_89872 | JGI IMG/M metagenome (GOLD analysis project Ga0123355, IMG submission 89872) | Embiratermes neotenicus P1 segment gut microbial communities from Petit-Saut dam, French Guiana - Emb289 P1 | ecosystem: Host-associated > Arthropoda: Insects > Digestive system > Gut ...
AATCGCGTGGTTGAAGAATCCAAACTGCGACATAAGCAAGACATTACTTGCGCCTGATTTTTCCACGGGCGGCGAGTTAATTTTCAACCCCGACGAAATAGGAAATATTTATGCTAATGGGCGCGGGTCGTTCAAAGTGCGGGCGAGGTATCGTCACGATGAGAAAAACAATTGCATCGAGGTCTACGAAATCCCATACACCACCACCATTGAAGCAATTATCGACAAAATAGTGGGGCTTGTAAAAGCTGGGAAAATCCGCGACATAACAGATGTCCGTGACGAAACAGACCTGCAAGGTTTGAAAATAGCCATAGACATAAAAAAGACCGCAAACGCCGAACATATAATGCATCGTCTGTACGCGCTAACGCCCCTGCGTGATAGTTTTAATTGCAATTTCAACTTTTTGATAGACGGTCGCCCACGGGTTATGGGCATTGCGGAAATTCTGCAAGAGTGGACGACCTTCCGCACAGATTGCATAAAACGCCAACTTGCACATGACATCAAAAAGAAATCCGAAAAGTTGCATCTTCTCGAAGGTTTGGCAAAAATAATCCTCGACATAGACAAGGCAATTAAAATAATTCGCGAAACGCCCGCCGAAGCGCAGGTAATTCCCAACTTGATGAAGGGTTTTGAAATAACCCAACCCCAAGCGGAATTTATAGCAGAAATAAAACTACGCCACCTAAACCGCGAGCATCTGCAAAACCGCATAGACGAGCGTAAATCCCTACAAGAAGAAATAACCGACCTAAACGCCACTCACGGCAGTGACCAAAAAATCCGCGAAGTAATAATCGCTCAACTGAAAGAAATCGCAAAAAAATACGGCACTCCTCGCCGCACAGAAATCGTTTCAGCAGACGAAGAACCCGTCCCATCAGAGGAAAGCTTTATTGACGATTACCCGCTAAAAATCTTCCTAACGGGGCAGAATTATCTCAAAAAAGTTTCAATGGCAAGTTTGCGTTCTGCCGACACGCAGTATCTCAAAGATGACGACCACATTGCACAAGAAATGGAAGCCAATAACCGCGACGAGTTATTGCTATTCTCGAACCAAAGCAATGTCTACAAAGTGAAAATCAACGACCTTCCCGATTGCAAAGCTTCTTCCCTTGGCGAGTATCTGACAAATATCTTAGGCATGGAAGCGGGCGAACGCGTGTTGTATCTAGTCCTAGCGAAGGATTATAGCGGCTACATGATTTTCGGATTTGAAAATGGCAAGGTTGCAAAAGTGCAATTCTCTGCATACGCCACAAAAACTAATCGCAAAAGGCTGGTTAATGCCTACTCCGACCGCGCACCGCTGGTGGATATGTACTGGGTTGCAGAGGATATAGACCTGTATTTGCAACGCGGAAGCGACAAGGCCATGGTGATTAATACCTCGCTGATTCCGCTTAACTCATCAAAACAATCGGGCGGCGTGATGGTGTTTAATCTTCGGCAAAAAACGGTAATAACGCATGTTAGACCCGCCACAGAATCCGACGACCCCGATTACTACCGCGCCGATAAAATCCCAACGGCAGGGCATTTTCTGCAAAAACAAATGAATCTTGGTAGTGAGTGATTCCACTTCAAGAAGTATAAAAATTATAGGAGGTATAAAAAATGGCAGAAATCAAGTACGAAATAACAAAACACATTGGGGTTTTGTCTGAAGGTTCTAAAGGCTGGCAAAAAGAATTTAATCTTATAAGCTGGAATGACCGCGAACCTAAATACGACATTCGCGATTGGTCGCCAGAACATGAGAAAATGGGAAAGGGTATTACGCTGTCAGAAGAAGAACTCGCGGCTCTAAAAAAACTACTCTAGGGCGTGTTGTCACAACGGAAAGCGACCACGACACCAAAAATGAAAGAGTTGAAATAAGTTAATATTTCGTGCTACAATATAATAGGGGGAATACTTCTTGGATAATGAAGCAGAAGTATTGACGTGAACAGGGGATTGCCCTTTGAAATTTTGTACTAAATTTCAAAGGGTAGTCCCTTTGTGTTTTGAATCACCCTAAAAAATTAAAGGAGGATTTTTGAAATGAGCATTCGCATAAGGCTTGCGGCACTTACAGTGATGTTTGTTTTATTTGCGGTATTGTTGACCGCATTGGCGGCAGTATCAATGTATGGAGCATCTGTACGAACTTCGGAAACATTTTATGTAAGTGTAATGCCATTGGAAACATTAGGCGAGTTAAACACAGAATTTATGGATTTGCGTCGTCGGGTTGCGTTGGTAATTTCGTTTTTCTTGATGCAGGACGCGGGCGGAGTGTCATCGTCGATAGCTTCGGCGGAAGCGCAAATGATAGTTGTGCAAAATGCCATAGACGAGCATACTAGCCGCCTTGAGGGAGCTAGTGCCTACAATAATCTTTTTAATGGGCATATTGATTCTATGGCGCGAATTAATGAATACTATTACCAGTATATAGTAGCAGCAAACGCGCAAATTGATGCAATTCGCGTGGGGAACTTAAATGAAGTTATGATGCAAAGAGACATTATGGATAGCCTTGCTTTTAGAATGGAGGCATTGCTAGAACCTATGGTTGCGGATTCCGTAAACAATGCTTTAAACAATTATGTGATGTCTGCGCAATCGGCTAGGTTTCAATTATTAATGCTGGTGGGGCTTGGTTCACTGGTGAGTATTATTGGTGGGTTGGTATCATTTGGTATTAGTTATTCTATTACTAAGCCGCTGAAACGGCTTACTCAAATGGTTGGAGATGTTGCGGCGGGTAAGCCGAATGTCAATATAAACCGCTCAAACATTTCCCATGATGAAATTGGAGTGCTAACTAGGGACGTAGTAAGCCTTGCTGATGTAATAAAATCTATGGTAGACGACCTAAGCATTGCAGAAAAAGCCTTCAATACGCAAGGAGACAGCAGGTATCGAATAGACACAAGCAAGTATCAAAACGCATTTAAAGACGTAATGACAACAACCAACCGCACTTATGACGATATAACCGACACCATCATGACAACAATTGACGTGCTTAACCAAATAAGTACTGGCGATTTTAATGTAACTGTTCACGAAGATAACATGCTTGGCGATTGGGAAGCGTTACCCCGTGCAATCCGCGCCGTAAAAGAAAACTTAAACAGGGTGAATGAAGAAGTAAGCGCGATGATTGCCGCAACAGTTAATGGCGACTTGAGTTTCCGCACGAACGCAGATAAATACAATGGCGATTGGCGTGCCATCATGACGGGGCTTAACGATATTGCAGAATCCATTGACAAGCCACTTCAAGTAATAAAAGTGTCTTTCCAAGAAATACAGGCGGGTAAATTCAACTTAGAAGCACTGGACAGAAAGCTTGCAAAGATGGGGCTAGAGCCTGACGCAAATAAATACAATGGCGTATTTAGAGAGGCAATAAAGGCACTAGATTCCGCCATGATAGATATTTCTTCCTATATAGACGAACTTAACAGCGTGTTGGCGCAAATGGCAAGTGGCAACCTGCACGATAAAATTGAGCGTGATTACGCAGGGTCGTTTGATATAATCAAGCGTTCTGTGAATCATATTTGCAATACGTTGCATGTAAACATCACAGAAATAGCCGCCGCCGCAAAGTATGTAGCAGAAGGCGCGCAGAGAATTACTTCCAGCGCGATAGAACTTGCCGACGGTTCAAGTGTGCAAGCAGTTTCGCTAGAAGAACTTAACACCTCTGTAGAACTAATAAATATCCAAACAAAACAGTTTGCATACAATGCTTCCGAGGCAAGCAGTCTTTCAACAAAGTCAACATCAAACGCAAAGCAGGGCTATGATGCAATGAAACAAATGCTTGTAGCCATGAACGAAATAAAAGACTCGTCGGACAACATTTCCTCAATCATCAAGGTGATTCAAGGAATTGCGTTCCAAACGAATCTGTTATCACTAAACGCCGCCGTAGAAGCCGCAAGGGCTGGCGAACACGGCAAGGGTTTTGGCGTGGTTGCAGAAGAAGTTCGCAATCTAGCATCAAGAACACAGGCCGCCGCCGCTGAAACTACAAGCTTAATAAGCGATTCTATTACCCGTGTGGAGTCTGGTTCTGATGTTGCGCAAAGCACGTCGGAATCACTGGACATTATTGTTAAAAACGCAGACGAAGTGCTATCAATAATCAACAACATTTCCAAAGACGCAACAGAACAAGCCGAAATGATTTCCGAAGTAAGCCGCATTTTGCTTCACACCGCCCACACCGTACAAAACAATTCGCGATTTGCAACAGATGCCGCCGCCACCGCCGAAGAACTTAACTCACAAGCCGATATGCTTCAATCCTTGGTTGCTTACTTTAAGTTGTAGAATCTGAATGGGCTTCCGAATAGGCTTCGCGCTGTCTTATCTTGTGCCTAAGTTCAAATTCCATCAGTACTTCCATTACGTCTTGCACTGTGTACCGCGTGTAGTATGGCTCGATATATATTTCCTCGTCGCTATGGCGCAGGAAGATTCTTACTTTGTCGTGGATTAGTTCATTATCTTCGTTTTCGCCACCTCGTTCTATGTCAAAGAGGTCAACATCTTCCCACGCAATGCGAAATGGCTCGAAGGGAATACGAATTTCCGATTCATTAACGAAAATTAGGGGCATGTTGTTTTTCGTCAAGTAGATGAAAACACCTGCCCCTACTCCAAATAACACAATACATACTGCCCCTAAAACTATAACACCAATGTTGTTTTGCGTAAGAACAATCAAAACACCCACCAAAATCATACATATGCAAAAAATAGTAGCAACAACCTTATTTGCCTTAGACTGCCTTAGAACTACCATAATTGACCTCCTTTGTTTTTCATGCTTGTTTCTATACGGAATGCCGAAAACATTTACCGACGACGAGCTAAGTCTGTGGGCTTTTACACAGACTTGAGCGACAGAGGAGGTTAATGTTTTCGCACTTCCGTATACTTTACTTTAGCGACCAGTTGAATTGTGTTGAAATACTTACCACCTTCGGCGACTTTCATATCCAAAGTCCATTTGTCGTCACCGCTTGGGTTTATGCTTTTAATGTATTCTTCCCAAGCTATATCGTGGCAAGTCATTTCGCTTAGGGTTATAATTTCTATGCCTTTAGCTTTGCCGAACAAGTCCGTCCACCATTCAATACCACGAACCGTTTTTGCAATTAAAGGGTCTTCCCAAAACGGTTGCATTTCTGGCGGAACATTAACAAACTCATATTTCAAGGCAGGAAATGCAAGCGCGACGTAGCCGCCTTTTTTCACATAGGAAATAATATTTGGCAACATTTCTTCGGTATCACCAAAAATATTGTATGCGCCCACAGAAAAAATTACATCAAAATAACCCTTTGCAAATGGCATTGACTGCGTTGCATCTACCACCATTGGAACGATTTTGTCTGCAATGCCAAGAGATTGAAAACGCTTATGATTTTCGGTTGGGTCTGCATATAAATCGGTGGCAAAAACTGTAGCACCATATTCTTGCACTAGGTACACCGCCGACAATCCCATACCGCTTCCTAAGTCAAGGATTTTCATATCCTCTGTGATTGTAAAATGAGAAGCCAATTCCTCGGCTTGTCGTATTCCGTTTGGCCCCCACATTGTTTCATTCAAAAATGCGAGGTTCTTTTCGTTTGACATAAATTTGGTTGTAAATGTGCTGTTCATGGTTTTCTATTCTCCTTTGAGTTTTTGTTTTGAAACTGTTCACGGCTGTGCCGCCTAGAATCGGAAATTGTGCATATTGTTGAAAAAACCTGCGAACTCTCGGAAAGTTTGCGGAAATCTTTCCAGAGCTTCGGCGTTTAGTGGGATTAGCCCGCTTCGATGCCGCACATGCATAGACATTTGCCCGTGTTCGCTTAACATAAATTCAAGTAAACGTAGCTTTGCGGCTTGTTCGTCGCGAGTGCTGTTTGCCACGCTGAACACTCCGCCAAAGGTCGCTGGGACTTGTGGCGCGTCTATCCATAGCATTCGATAACGCCCTGCGAAAACGGCTTGCATGTTTGGGTGCATGGAAGTATCCGCGAAAATCGCGCCCGCTTCGCCTTGGAAGAACTGGTATGAATCCACACGCATCACCCCGCCAAATACATATCGGAAATCTGCTTCATAACCGCGTTCTACGGCAATTCGGCTTGAATCGGCTGGCATGGACGCGAGTAATGCAGATAAATCCGAAACAGAATCCCCCGCGTAATTAGATACAGTCGTGTTGATAAAAACACACGACACATTAAACCCAGTAGGAACTTGATTGCGCATGGGGAAAAATCGCGTATAGTGATTAAAAAAATGAACATCGTCGCGCACGCGGCTTACAACGGGGTTTAAATCCACCGTATGACTAAGCATTGCAGGGGTGAGTTCGCCCGATTCAAAAATTACGGGAGAACCTTGGCGTAAAACACGCTCTATATTCATTTCGTAAGTTGCGGAGGGAAATCCGCGAAGTTCTACTTCCACGTTTGGGAATAGCTCGTTGAAATCGCTAATCATTTGGGCAAAACCGTCTGTGCGTTGTGCGTTTAGTTCGTAGTCGTCGGTTAGTACGAACCATAGTTCTATTGATGCGTCGTTCAAGGTGTCGGAAATTCGCCTAATATACATAAATGCTCCGCCTGCAATCAGAAGCATCACCGCAAACACCGCCGCTATCATTCCAAGATGTATTAGCTTTCGGCGTTGTAGTTCTGATTCGGGGCGTGATACTTTTGTCGCGCCTGTTAGTGCCGCGTGAAAGTCTAATACGCTGTTAAATCGTAGCTTGTAGTTGATTGCCATTGCTTTTAATATTGCGTCGCTTATGTGTTCGGGGATTTCGGGGTTTAGGCTTTGTGGCGAAGCTAGTAGGTCGCCTGTTTTTCTGTTGGTTGCTTCGTCGGGTTTTAGTCCCGTTAGCATAAAATACAATGTCGCGCCCAAAGAGTAGATGTCTGTGTGGATTCCTGTGTTATCGTTGAATTGATATTGTTCGGGCGGGGAATACCCAGGCTTCATTACACGCTCGGGATTCTCGGAACGGTGGTGCTTTCCGAATCTGGCCGCGCCAAAGTCTATCAGCCGCACAGAGCCGTCGTAACACACGATTATATTGTCGGGACTAATATCGCGGTGATATACCTCCGCGCTATGTATGTCACGCACCGCGCCAAGTATCGCAGACATTACATTCAAACTATCCTCTAACGGAATACTTCCGTTTTCCTTAACGTAAGAAGTAAGCGTTTCCCCTTGCAAATATTCCATCACAAGATATGATGTTCCATTGTAATCAAAATACGAAACATCATGAACTAACGCAGGGTTGTCACGATATTGCCTGTCGATATGCGCCGTGCCTGCGCATTCCGCCGCAAAGCGACGCTTGCCCGCTTCAAAATCATCTGCGCGGTTTTTTGCAACAAGGTGTATTCGACCACTTCCCGCAGTACGCGTTACCAACCCGCTTGGATAAAATTCCTTAATGGCCACCACCATTTCCATTTCATTATCCCAAGCTTTGTAAACTATCCCAAAACCACCCGCGCCCAATGTCTGCCCAATAATATACCGCGCATTAAGCACCGTACCAGGGGTTAAATAAAATAATTCCTCCGCTGGAAATCCTTCCGTATATCCACAGTCTGGACATGTCGCGTCTTCTTCGTATTCGCTAAAACAATAATTGCATCTCAAATTTTTCACTCCCTTGCCACAATTGTAATTCAATAATAAGAACTATACTTGCAACTGCCCACCAATGCAAGAATTTCTGAAATCAAACTAAAAATGGCAACCCATGAAAAAGGTTGCCATTTTAGATAATAAATAAATGTGTTGGTTACAACCAAGATTTTCTTGTTACGGTATTGAAACGCGTTGGTTGTTTATGATAATAGCGGTTACTTCGTTCAAGTCTACTGGAACTTTAAAGTTTAAAGTGTTATCAAACTCTTTGAAGCCTGCTGCACCGCTGGCAGTGCCTCTACCACCCGCTACGATGTCCATTATTTCGCCCGCAACTTCCATATAAATGTTGTAAACGAAGCGGCGGTATTCGTACAATGTTTTTGGAACAGGCGTGTTAAGGGTAGACTCCGATACAATGTAAACGTCTTGCATTTCATTTGGGTCGTAGTTCATGCGCCCTTTGATATTAATACTTATGGAGTTTATGGCTATTGATTCCACCTCAAATATAATGCCTTCAGCATCAAAAACTAGATTTTCAACATTGATTCCAAATGTGGCGGATTCGATATTTGTGGTTACTTTCCATTCGCCAGTAATCGTTACTTCGTTTAATTCAAACGAAACATCACACCTATCGCGTTCCAGTGAAACGATATTTGTTATTAATGTTAAATTGTCAGGCAATGGACTATATGTGTCAAGAATTATTTGAATGTACTTCGTATTGGAATTTTCATCGAAGTAAAGATGGTCTATGCCCATGCCCACAGGCATTGAAGTTCCATCACCCGTGTAAATACGTAAATCACTGTCAAAATCGCCTAAGCTGAAAAGGCTGGTGTCTTCCGTTAAGCGGTTTTCTCCCGATATATCCTGCACGGAAAGATACACAATCGCCGTTCTCTCATAACGCTGCGCGCCTAGCATTGTAATGCGAATGCCTTGGTCTTCTGAATAATGCATAACGGGCAAAATAATATCTGCGAATGGCGGGTTTACACGCTGAATAAACGAATCAAACGCCCCAAGTTGATAAGCCGACACTGTAACAACCAGAAAACTTGCGGCAACAAGCACCGCGACAAGTCCTTTTTTCCATATTCTTTTTGGTTTCACTTCGTTCACAACTCCTTTTAATATGTCAGCATTTTGCGGAAATTGATTTCCAAGTGCTTGGCGGATAAGTATTTCATCACTGTCATAATTACGATTCTCCATTAGAAACCTCCAATCCTTGTTCGCGCAATGCTTGCGCAAGTTTTTTCTTGGCGCGTTCATACCTCTTGCGCAGGGCTGCCGAACTTACGCCGAAAATTTGACTAAGTTGTTCATAATCCATGTCGTCTAAGGCTCGGCTTACTACCAAGGCTCTTTCCTTCGTTGTTAATACGCCCAACGCTTCCCGTATTTCACTACTCATTCCGTCTTTCATTTCGTAGGACTCTGTACAATCGCGTTCCTCTACGAAGGTAAAAAGACTCCATTTGCGTTTTCGCAAGATGTCAATGCAGTGGTTATATGCCGTTCTATACAACCACGGAACCAAGTCGCCTTTTATGTTAGCGTTAAGGGCTTTAAGAAATGTAGTTTGCGCAACGTCCTGTGCTTCATGGTAGTCACGGAGCAACGCACAACAATACCGCAAAATTTGCTTACCGTTGGCATTCACCACAGTTTCCAATTCCAACTCCCTTTTCCCCTCGAAAACTAATTTACCTGCCAATGAAATACTCATCTCCTTCGCCCCTCAACTCCCCATTTTATCGTGTACACACAAAGACAACGAATGACCTCTGGTTTTGTGACATGAAAAAAGAAAAACCGTGGGGGAAACTTTTGTGAACAAAAGTTTCCCCCACACCCCCTTCCAAAAACTTTTTTATTTTGCGCCTTTACATGAGTGGAAAGCTAACGAAGTTATATATCTTCTAAAGCTTTTTTAGTAGCTTTCATGTTTATCCTAGGTACGATAAATCTAATTCCGTTGCTCATGAGGACTTCTCTTTTTGAAATATCGAAGTAGTCGATATGTAGTTTGTTCACTACATAGGATTGGTGTAAACGGATAAAGCAATTGTCTAGTTTAGTTTCAATATCCTTTAAGTAGCCGCGAAATTCGTATATGCGAGTTGGGGTGGACAGGGTTAGTTTGTGGATATTTTTGTTTGTAGATGTTTCGATTGATATGATGTCTTTGAATTTTACTACATAAATTTTGCTGTCGTGTTTGAATGATAATGCCTTATGTCCCTCTTTCGATTGTTCTGCATATCGTTTATGGGCAAGCCTAACACACGCCTCAATATTACTACGGAGATTAAAAAAGTCACTCTTGTTGATGAAATCGAGTGGCTCTACTTTGTGTGTAAAAACTGACGGCATCGCTTCGGGGTGGGCGGTTATGATAACAATGAATCCGATGGGGTCGTATTCTCTAATTTTTGAAGCGAGTTCAACGCCATTAATATCACTTCCTAGTTCTACATCTAGGAAGTATAGACCTGTAGCTTTGTTCTCGTTAGAATCATTTATATAGTTCAGAATATCATGGGGGTTTGCTGTTTCTAATTCAATGGTCATGTCGTAATCTTCGATTAATATTACGTTTTCTATAACTTTTCGTAAGCTGTCGCGCTCTATCTGCATGTCTTCACAGATGAAAATTTTTATCATCAAAACCACCATCCTAAATTTCGATGTTAAGTTCTTGCACAAATTTATTCCCGTCTATATATGTCTGCAAAAAAACTGTGTCGTAATTGTTTGTAAGTCTGCGAAGGTCGTTTAAGCCTACACCTCTGCCATTTCCTTTAGTGGAATAGCCGTTTTCAAAAATTACGGCTAGTTTTGGTTGCTCTCCGTGAAATTCATTTGAAATGTGAATAGTCAAATTATTGTTGCGCTTGATTATTGCAAGATGTACTTCTGTGCCAACTTTTTTGCGCGCCTCATCTATGGCGTTATCGAATATTATGCCAAGCATACGAATCATGTCAATATCCGTAACGCCAATATTATCTATTTGCTCGTCAATCCCGACTTTTACGTGACTTCCAATGTCTAGGGCGATTAATGTTTTCAGCATCAGAAGACCTTTGACTGCATTGGACGAAATATTTTCAAACTGCTGAAACATGTCGCTTTGCTGACAAATATTTTTGTACAAGGGCGAAACATCTTTTTCAAAATAAGCTTTCCAGCCTGCAAAGTCGTTGCTATCAATAAATTTGTAGGCAGACGATAGTATGTTTGTTGTATCGTGTCGGAAGTGACGCATTTCTATGTAGAGGTTTTCAATGCTAACATTGTACGTTTGTAAATTTTTTAGCAGTTCTTCGTTATGCTTAATAGTCATGCTTTGAAACATTTGCACGAAAAAACCATAACAAAACATTACAACAAATATGCATATTATCAGCAAAAGAAAAGTATTGAAAAACCATAATGTTTCTATATTTGTTGCTGGAGTAGATAGGAATGTAATCGAATAAATAATTACTAAAAGCAAAATAGACAATATCGTCATTGATAGCAAAGTAAATTTTTTACTTTTTTTACTCATCATATTGAATGAAGAATTAAAGAAATTTTGCAGTACCTTTCCTAAAAATTTGGACACAACGTATGCAACAACACTTGTTATAACATATACAGACCAATAAGCAATTTCATCATAATGTATAACTGATACAGGCTTGCTAGTTAATTGTGAATAAATAGTTGCTACTACGCTTTGTATAGAAAATGCTACAATTAAAGATAGCGAGCATAATAATAAACTGACAATAATTGTATTTATTTTGAAGACTGAAAATAAAAACATGGAAATAAACACCAAAGTAATTAGTACTAATTCTATATCAAGGATATAATGAATCGAACTAAGCATCAACAATACAGTCAAAATTAATATCGCTTCTTTACATTTTACGGTTTTTAAGCCATTCAAATTATATAAAACCGAAAACAACAAGACTGACGATGAAAATGGTTTAGCAATTTCTAATCCTACTTCAAGCATTTTCCTCACCCTTTTTTTGCCATATTCTAACATCATAATTCAAAAAAACAATCCCCCAGTTTATTTTGAGGGATTGTGAGGGGATTTGAATAGAGTTTATATTTCTTCTTCTAGCAGAATTTCTTGTGAGAAATCAGGTTCGCCAAGAATGACCAACGCGCAAAATGTTCTACCATCCTCTGCTTTTTGCTCAAATTTTCCGCTAACAAAATCAGCAATCTTGTTGCTTAGACTCATATTGTTCATAATTATTAACCTCCCTTCGGAGAAGCTTATATGTGATTGGGAGAATGAATATTGTTGCATATACAGCTCCCAGTGTTACCATGAAATTGATTTCACCAAACGGGCTAATAATCAAAAGTGTTGCCAGTATTAAGCAAGAAACCATACTCATGCGCTTTAGTTTTGCCCTTTTCTTCGCACCAATTAGCGGGCGTGCCTTTGTGTCCATCGGGGCATATTTATATATAGCCAAAAGAATCAACGCGAACACGGCGGCTGTTGCTATGCGTGGCAAACTTATACCCCATGTAAAAAAAGGGATTACAACCATTAAAATAGTGCTTGTGATAACGCAACCATAACTTGTTGTTGCGTGTATTCCAGAAGCTGTTCTGCGCAAAACGTTAAACCCAATAATAGTAAGTATAGCCTGCGGTATTACGCCAAGCAGTGCAGCAATTGCAATAACGATAGTTACCTTAGAAATGTTGATAAGAAGTATTTCAATTCCCAAAACGACTTTTTTGTAAGCAAGTCCTTCTTTTGGGCTTGTTACATACTGGTTTATCTTATCTGCCACTTTTACGGCAGCGCGATGCGTCATTGTAGCTGTCATAGTAATTTGCTCCTAAAGACGTGGTAGCCGACAATCATAGCCGTTGCACCAGCAATCAGTACGGCAAGAATAGGTAATACAATTATGATACTAAGTCCCGATGTTGATATAAGTAGTGCGATTAAACCAAAAACAGATACACCAAAAATCAACAATGATTTAATATTCTCTCTAGTCACCCGAATCGCCCCCTCGAAGAACTTGATTTCCTAGATTATATATCGTCTTAGAACGATATACGTTTTTGCCACGCATTATGATTGTTCTGCGGCGTTGCGACATGATATGTCACGATGCGGTCATATTTTTTGCATGATACGACAATCGCCTACTTGCAAAATTCTTCACTTTGACAAAAACACAGGATAGTTATACAATCGAATTGTGAAACTGCAATGCGATTGCATCATAGGATAAAATGCACTTTTCAACTAGCGCATATGTAAGAATGCTCATGGTGATGATAATGAGTGAAATTACATATGAATGGGATAAAGACTTCCCAAAAGGCTATGGACATACATCAGTTGCTTATCTAAAGAGATGTTTCGGTTATGAAGAAGCAAAACAAGGGAACATGGATGCCGCCCATGATGTAGTAAAAAAATGCGTAAAACAAAATCGTATTAAAGAATTTTGCAATGAATTTTCTGATGCTTTGGCACTCCCAGTAAACAGCCAAAACGCGATTCCAAAAGCATTGGCAAAAGAAATTGGTTTGAAAATGTGGGATAAAGTTCTACGCACCGATACAGTAAAGAGAAAAAAGCTTTCAGCGATTCAACGGCTACAGCATAAACCTGTTTTCACAGGGCATATAGAAAAAGATGCAAAATATGTTATTGTAGACGATGTTATCTCGCAAGGTGGCACAATTGCCTCACTGCGAAGGTATGTATTATCTCATGGGGGTAAGGTTGCCGCCGTCATGGCATTGGCGTACTCTATTGGAAGTTATGACATTGCGCCAACATCAGACAAATATATTCGCTTGTTTTCTAAATTTGAAATGTCTGTTTTTTGGTTGCAAGAAATGGGGATAATTCGTTCGTATGGTGAGTTGACAAATTCGCAAGCCAGATACTTGCTTCGGTTTGCCTCAGCCCGCAATATACATAAGAATATATTAAAAGCTAACGGTTTGATTGATGCTGATTATGAAAAGATTGGACAAAATTCCCTAAATGTAATAATATGAGTTGTATAAGTTGGAGGTGGTTGTCATACCTAAAGTTTTTCTCGCAAGTGAGGCAACAAAAGATAAATTTCAAAATGGAATGTTTTGTCATTATGAAATTTTGAGAGAAGAAGTTGAAAACGCTGATTTTACGCGCATTTATAAGTTTATGAATCAAATGAAATCATACCTATCTGTTCCTAAGCAAAAAGTGTTGTTTACTTTCGCAGGCTACGACGACGATAACCGCGATTTAATTAATATCCCAGAAGTTGTTAGCTATACAAAAGAATTATTGAAGCGTCACTGGTATTTTTGGTATTATGCTATCCCTAAAACTTCGTACTTCTTTGTTACAGCCTTTTTGCTTGATGAAAACAATCATACTGTTGTAACTGCCGATTTATCGCACCAAATTAGCGTAAAAACCAATGCCGCAAAACTTGAAAGTTTAGTGTTTGAAATTAAAGACGCGCTTCAAAGCTTTGGTACTCATATAGATGATGAAAATGGTGCGGCTGAGTGCTGTAAGCTATGGATTAAATTTATTGCAAGCTGTGCAACTTAACATAGAAGTCTATTCTTTAGAGTTTAAGTTTCCTAGTGCCTTATCCGCCATAAAACCGTAGTGAATTTGCGAGGATTTTTGTCGCAAGACAAGGAGGCAGTGACGCGGCGTGCCAGCGGCACGCAAGGAACAGCCGACGCAGGCTTGCGGCAAAA
>Ga0123355_10010048_pt1 | contig 14460 bp, 12 predicted proteins | sample TergutEmb28metaG_3_FD_89872 | JGI IMG/M metagenome (GOLD analysis project Ga0123355, IMG submission 89872) | Embiratermes neotenicus P1 segment gut microbial communities from Petit-Saut dam, French Guiana - Emb289 P1 | ecosystem: Host-associated > Arthropoda: Insects > Digestive system > Gut ...
AAAAATATGCTCCGATTGTAATAAAAAAGGGGCGTTTAGCTTATCGTACAAAGACCAAGAAAATAAGCATTTTCTATGATTAGGGTAGAGCAACCTTGATGTGGCACAGCGTTGGGCGAAAAGCCGTGCGGCATTTTCAGGCAGACCTGTTGTGATGAAATACACACTGGATTCCAAATGGTGAGTGGTCAAAGTGGATTTCTTTGTCTGAATGAGGTAAGTGTGAAAGATTGCAAAGAAAGGAACGCGGGCGACCAATTTTCATTAGGGATTTGTGTGTTCAGCGAATGGCGAAAACAATGGGAAACGAAGTAATTATAAGAAATGTGTTGTACGGTAACACATTTGGAGGAACTGTTTGGCGATGCCTTGGATTATTGGGTAGGTTTGTCACGTTTATGTTTCCTTTCACGATGTTGATTGGTTCGCTTCTGCCGCCATTTGAATGGGATATGTTTATTATTTCATTAGCCTTGGCAATACCTTTAACTTATTTTTTCGGGTCGCTTTTTGTGGCTATTTTGCAGGGGCGGATTCTGGCTGTGATTTCGGAGGACGGAATCGCAATTAAGAAAACTGCGTGGAAGGTTATTCCGTGGGAAAGCATACTTGATGTTGGGACTGGTTCGGCGGGTGCAACAAACAGAGGAAAATTCCACTACGTTTTCATTAAGTTCACAGACATCAACGGGGACGAACACAATGCAGGTTGGCGCGATTCCTACGTAAACTACGATAGAATTGAAATTTTGCGAATAACAAAAGAATTTCGTAACAAACACGAAGCAAGTGAATAACGGCGGCGGCGTTCGTCTAAAAATAGGGAGAATAACATGTTAAAAAATCTAGCAGACAGCATTAAAGAGCGGATAAACAGCCGCGTACTAAACCAAGAGAATTTGACGGAGCTTGCAATAACCGCAATGTTTGCGGGCGGGCATGTGCTGATTGAGGGCGTGCCTGGGCTTGCGAAAACATTATGGGCGCGTTCGCTTGCGCAACTTTTGAGCGTGGGTTGTAAGCGCGTGCAGTTTACGTCCGACCTTATGCCCTCGGATATTCTGGGTACGAAGGTTTTTAACCAGCAGACGGGGCAATTTGAATTGCGAAAAGGGCCATTGTTTACGCAATTATTTCTTGCAGACGAAATAAACCGCACACCGCCTAAAACACAATCGGCGTTGCTGGAGGTAATGGAAGAGCGCGCAATCACCATAGACGGCGAGCGTTACGCAATGGAAGACCCATTTTTCGTAATGGCAACGCAGAATCCCATTGAGTACGAGGGAACATATCCCCTACCAGAAGCCTTGACCGACCGCTTTATGATGAAAATTCTTGTAACCTACCCTGGTGTTGCGGCAGAGAAACAAATGTTGCAAATGTATCACGAAGGCTTTAATCCCGCGAAGCAAGCGCAAGACCTACAGCCAATCTGCGACGTTTCGCAAATTGCGGAAGCGCGGCAGGAAATTCAAGCCGTTACCGTGGACGAGGCCGTGTTTAACTATATCGTTAGTGTTGTAGAAACTACACGACGCGTTGGGGCAGTTCAGTTTGGGGCAAGCCCACGCGGAAGTGTTGCTTTGCTGCTTGCATCAAAGGCGTATGCCGCCATTTGCGGGCGCGATTTTGTTATTCCCGATGATGTCCATATGTTGTCATTGCCCATTCTGCGTCACAGAATCTTGCTAAAACCCGAAGCCGAAATCGAAGGCATCACCACGGATCAGGTAATCGAAAGCATTTTATCGCAAGTGAAAGCACCGAGGTAGCCGCCGTGAGTGTAACCAGAAGTTTTGTTTTGCTGACCGCGTTGGGCGGTTTAGTCACTCTTGTAGCGTGGCGTTTGGGCGGCGCGTACCCGATTATGTTCATTTTTTGGAACATACTTCTCGTGGGGCTGCTGATTTTAGACGTTGTAATTACGCCTAGCGCGAAACTGCTGAAAATTCGCAGAAACAATGATGATGTTTTGTATTTCAAAGCGGAAAACGAAATTTCGTTTTACGTTGAAAATAAATCGCGGCACACGTTGAATATTCAAGCGAAGGACGAAAATGTACGTCACTTCACTGCGCTACCCGATAGCGATTTAAACAGATGGGTAAGCCCACGCGAAGAAGAACTATTTTCATACAATGTGTTGCCATCAAAACGCGGGAGTTTCGCGTTTAAAAAGATTTTTCTGCGCTATTCGGGCGTGTTGGGGCTTTGCGTGAAGTACGCGAATTTTTCCTGCCCAATAGAATACAAGGTATATCCGAATGTTCGCGACTTGAGCAAATATCGCCTTATGATGCAAAAAAGCCGACTGCTTCCACGCGGCGAGAAGAATATCAAAAATTACGGCATGGGCTACGAATTTGAAAGCCTTCGTTCCTATGTAGAGGGCGACGATTATCGCACAATCAACTGGTCGGCTACTGCCCGCGAAAACAAACTAATCGTGAACAAATATCAAATTGAACGAAATCAGCCCGTGTATATCTTGCTGGACATTGGTCGCCCAATGAGCTACTCCGTAAACGGCTTCAAAAAGCTGGATTACGCCATTAATGCCGCGCTTATTCTCAGCGACATCGTAAATCAGTCGGGCGATAAGGTTGGGCTTATGGTTTATGATTCCGCTGTGCGTTCGCATGTTTCCGCTGGGCAGGGCGCGGGGCATCGTAATCTGCTAATGGAAACTCTCTACAATGTAGAAGATAATCGCTCCACTGCCGATTATGGCGGCGCGTTTCGTACTCTCTGCGAAAAACAAAAACGCCGCAGTTTGGTGTTCATCTTTACAGATTTTGAACTTCCAGAAGAAGCTCGCGAAATGATTTCATATATCACGTTGCTTAAAAAACGCCATCTTCCAATAGTAGTTTTCATGGAAAACGAAAGCCTTAACGCCCTTACAGAAATCCCCGTGAAACAACCATACGACAATTATCTAAAAGATACCGCAAAGGAATTTCAAGCCGAACGCCGTGATATTTTCCGTCATTTGTCGGCCATGGGCATTCCCAATGTGGAAAGCAAGGCAGAGGATTTCGCGCTTTCCGCTGTGAATAGATACTTGCAGTTAATTGGATAGAAAAGAGGGCAAGTATGAAAGATTGCGAAGAAAGGAACGCAGGCGACCAATTTTCATTAGGGACTTGTACGCTTCAGCGAATGGTAAAAACATGAAAACAATCACGATAATAACCCCATCCAACATAGAGGTAGAATATAGGCTTGCGGGGGCAGGGTCACGGCTTGCATCATTTTTGATTGACTTTATGGTGCAAGGGTTGATTTTTATAGCAATCGTGCTGATTGTGCTATTTGGCTTTGACCGCGTAATTTTTGGGAATACGGATTATCCAAGCGGTGTCGCGCTGGGAATCGTAATGGTTACGTGGTTTGTGTTGCAGTTTGGATATTTTGTTATATGCGAGTTGTCTATGCAGGGGCAGTCCATTGGTAAACGGATTTTTGGTTTGCGAGTGATTCGCGATAATGGTCAGCCGCTGGAATTTTCGCAATCGCTAATTCGTGGGTTATTGCGAACTTCTGCCGACATGATGTACATTGGAATATTCATCATATTATTTTCCAAGAAGCATAAACGCTTGGGTGATATGGCCGCAGGAACGCTAGTAGTAAGCGAACGCTACAACGAAACTTACCAACCAAGCCTAGTAAATGCCACGCCACATTGGCCAAGTTTTCTACCCAATCGCGATTTACTAACACCATCAGAACTTCAACTAACCGAAGAATGGTTACATCGTCGTAATCAAATGTTAGACGGCGGCGCGGCAGTGGGCGAACGCCTAGCAGAGTATTTTGCAAAATACAAACAAGTCGAAGAACCCGAGGAGGTCAACGAGTTGTGGAAGCAAGATATTGCAAACACTGTAGATACCTAATCACCGAAGACGAAAAAGAATGCACAATATGCGGCAAGTCAGCAAACGAAACAAATTCAGCGCGAAGTGAATCACGATTAGTTGACATTATAAAAACGCAGAGGATATTGTCATTTGTGTTCCTTGGTTTGATAGCGGCGTTGGTTCTGCTGGGCGGAGGAGTGCTTGTGTATTTTTTGGCGTTCAACGAAACAAGCGAAACGAACGAAATTTTGCAAGCCTACGCCGAAACAGACGACGAAAACGAAACATCAACGCCACATGAAACAACCACAGGCAATGCAATTTTACAGCCCCCCACAACATCGCAATACGAATACCCCGAAGACGATTACGAATACGATGAAGACAAACCAATTCATGATTTCAACGGAAAGAACATAATAATAGCAACATGGTGGGCGCAGGAAAACACTGAAACAGCAAATCCCCAAACAGCATCAGACCGCGCCCGCTGGGAACACCGCCTCGAAATGGAAGAACGCTACAATTTTCAAATACAATATGTACAATACGACGGCTGGAGCAAGGAAAACATACAGCAAAAATTACTGTCTGGGGACAGAGTACATCACATATGGGCGTTAGACCCAACATGGTTTTGGGCGTTTCATGGGCAGAATCTTTTCGCGCCAATTCCGCTTGAACACTTTGAAGACCCTTTCGATTTTGGAATCGAATGGAATCAAAGTGTTTTAGCAGTGACTTCGCGTAATGGTGTTCCGTTTGGGTTTTCTCATGGGCTTTCTAGTGGTGTGGAATCTGCTGGCGGAATATATTTTAACAAGCGTGTATTCGAGCAGGCTGGGCTTTCGCGGTATTTGCCATTTGAGTTACAGCGCGAAAATAACTGGACATGGGATAGCTTCACAGATACCGCAAGGGCAATTTCCAACGCAAACGTAGGCGGAATGGGTCACACATGGGCGTTGACTACATTCAGCGCGGATTTCCTAAGCCGCGCCTTAGCTTCAAACAACGCCGCATTTGTCACGGTAAACCCAACAACGGGGCAATTTGTAAACGCCACCAACACCCCAGAATTTCTGGCAACGATTCAATGGGTGGCGCAACTTCGCGAAGACCGTTTCGCAATGAACATAATCGAAGCAAGTGGAAATCTTGCTGTACTTAGCCCAAGTATGTACGATGTGTTCAACCATGGTTATGGCGCAATGTTATCGGGCGACAGATACACTACGTCGCGTATAACCCTTGACGAATGGGGTTTTGTGGCGTTTCCGCGAGGGCCGCACGCGGCTTATCATAACGCGTGGGTATCAACGCATATATACGCAATTCCCCAAAGCTTCACCCCCGAAGAAGTAGCCGACATAATGACAGCCCTGCAACTATGGATTCGTCCACTAGAAACCGACAGCCCCACACAATGGATGCTTGCAAACATGGCAAATCACGGCGAGCCGCGCTCCATAGAGGAAACAATGCAACTTTTCACCAGAAATCCCGCGTTGCAAACCCTACCCGCGCATTATCTAATTCCCAACCATCGCGAAGCCCTTAACCCGCATTTCGCATCACGAGTATGGGCAAACAACGCTCCCCAAACCATAATAACCGACGCGCAACCCATTATGAATGCATTCATACAAAGCGCGAATAATCCCTAAAGGAGGACATAAAATGAAAGCATTAGCAATCAACGGAAGCCCCCGCAAAGAAGGAAACACCACCGCAATGTTAAACGCGGTACTAGATGTACTAAAAACAGGCGGTGTAGAAACAGAATTTTATCAAGCAGGAGGTCGCCCAGTGCAAGGCTGTCTAGCCTGCGGAAAATGCCGCGAAGGCACAGGCAAATGCGTAACCGACGACTGGGTAAACGAACTTTATCCAAAAATGCTAGAAGCCGACGCAATAATAATCGGTTCGCCAACATATTTTTCCGACCTAACCGCCGAAACAAAAGCTTTGATAGACCGTTGCGGCTACATGGCGCGGCAAGGCGGAAATACGCTTTCGCGCAAGGTAGGCGCGGCAGTAACTGCCGTGCGTCGTGCTGGTGGAATCCACACGCTGGATTCAATTCACCATTTCTTTTCCATAAGCGACATGATTATCCCAGGCAGCACATATTGGAATATGAGCCTATCCGTAGCCCGCAACGACTTTCCCGAAAAAGACAAAGAAGGTCTATCCACAATGACCCGCCTAGGCGAAAATATCCTATGGTTATTGCAAATGATTGAAAAATCCAAGCAATGAAACTAAGAACCTACGGTTAATAAAATCATACCGAATTGACCGCAGGTTCTAAGCAGAATCCCTCCAAAAGAATACGAAGATTATCGCTACGAAGTAATTTTTAATGCGAAATACCATCGTGTAATCCGCTTCTAAACCAGCCTTTTGTTAGGCTGGTTTTTGTTGCCTATGAAATTGTTCATGGCTTCGAGACGTATGCGGAGATTGCCAATACATGTCATCGGCGAAATGCGGCTGTGCCGCTTTTTTGCTTAACAAATGGTATAAGAGTCTGCGAACTCCAATGCCACGCAATAATGATTTATTGCATTGCGATAAAATATTGTTGACATTTGCATTCGACGCGTTTATACTATGGAAAAATTCGCTTGCGGGAGGTATTTTGTAATGAAGGAACCATTGTTTAGTCGCATTTTGAAGTATGTTTTGTATGGGGTATTTGTTGTAGGTTTGGTGGGTGCGGTTACGTTTCCGTTTACTATTGATTTGTTTTTTCGGCTGTTTCGTAACGCGCCTTCGTTGGTGCCAGAGTATCGGGCGTTTGTGATGCCGTATTTGATGGCTATGGCAGTGCCTTTCTTGTGGGTGATTTTGGAAATGATTTGGATGCTTAATTCGATTCCTACAGGGCCGTTTGTTATGCGCAATGTGAAGGCACTTTATCGGATTGGGATTATATTTTTTGCGGTCGCGCTGGCGGCTGTTGTGTGGTGTATTTTTTTTCCTAGTGTTATTGTTTTGGGCGGAGGATTTTTTATGATTGGTAGCGGATTATTTTCGTTTACTTTGGCGGCGTTGATTAGGCAAGCAATTGTTTTCCGCGAAGAAAACGATTTAACTATATGAGGTGAATGATGATTGTAATTAATTTAGACGTGATGATGGCAAAACGAAAAATGAGCCTAACAGAGTTAGCCGAACGAGTTGACATAACGCAAGCAAACTTGTCGATTCTAAAAAATGGAAGAGGTAAGGCGGTAAGATTTGTAACGCTAAACAGCATATGCCGCGAGTTAAATTGCCAACCTGGTGATATTTTGGAATATAGGGAGGACGAAGAAGATGGAAAGTAAAATGAACGAAATGTTAATAGCAACAAGCGCGGCAACGCAACAAGATATACAACAAAGCCAGCAACCGCCGCAACAACTTGAACAAGAAGAACCAAAAGTGTGGAGTTTGGCGGAAAAACTTATTTTGCCTGTGTCGTTGGTGCTGGCGATATTATTTGACCGTATGGTTGCTAATCAGATTATCAACCCATTCGTTTTAGCTATTCGTGCAAATGATTTGGATTTTGCAGGATTGCGCGTGTTACCTGCGGTTTTCTGGATTGGCTGGCTTGTGGCGTTTTACGCGCTTTTCTGGAAACGGATTTGTAAAGATGTTGTGCTGTGGCTTGTTTCGGCTTGTGTGGTCGCGCTGTCTGTTTGGAATTTTATTAATCCCGACGGGAATTTTCAATTCCGAATGATTACTTTTGTTGTGATTCCTGCCGTGCTTATGGCGCACGCGCAGTGGACTGCTGGTGGATTTTCTTTCAAGTTATTTGATGGCGCGGTTATTGAAATGGTTGCCGCTTGGTTTGAAGGTTGGCTTGTGAAGCCATTTACTGGGCTTGGTGCGTTTTTTGGGGTGTCAGCGTCGTTGGTGTCTTCGGAGAATCGACCTGTTTTTAAACGTGCGTTGATTGGGGTATTGATTTCCGTTGTTATGTTAGCGATAATCGTTCCGTTGTTGATGGGCGCAGACCAAGTTTTTGGATATTATGTACGCCAGCTTTTTTCACAGCTTAGTTTTTTCACAATCGTGTTTAATGGCTTTGTGGTGATTGTTGCGTTTGGACTGTTTTTCTCAACGCTGTGGAATGTTGGATTTGGGCAGGCTTCGCGATTCATTACGAAAAAAGGCGGCTCTATTGATAAAGTGATTTCATCAATTGTTTTGAGTAGCGTGATTTTGGTGTATATTCTCTTCTGCCTTGTGCAATTTACCTATCTTTTTGCTCGCGCAGGTCTGCCCGAAGGCATGACTTTCTCCGAATACGCAAGGGAAGGCTTTGCCCAAACAGTAGCAGTTTGCGCAATTAATTTGATAATTTTTGGCGTGTTCCTATGGCGCGGAAGCCCTAGTAAATTGCTTACCATTCTAAAAAGTGCGTTGCTTCTATTAACAGGTATCATGCTTGTTTCTGGCGCGCTTCGCTTGAACCTTTATATCGACGCTTTTGGAATGACTTGGTTACGGCTGCTTTCCGCATGGTTTATTTTCTATCTTGCCGCCGTTGTGGTTCTCTGCCTAGTTCGTTCCCTGCTGAAAAAAGATATGCCGCTGGTAGCAATTTGTTCGCTGATTCTGCTGGTTTGGTATGTAGCTCTTGGATTCCTTAATCCCGATAATTTTATCCATTGGTACAATTACGATTTCTTTTTGAGAGGGGTGGTTTATTAACCCACCTCCTCCATTTTCGTTGCAAAAATTTCTTAACTATGATAATTTTAATATCGTGGTTGAAAAATACTCTGCAATTTAATTTGGGGGAATTTTTTATGGTAAACATGGTATCAAGTGGAATTTACGCACTACTGATGATGATTGTAATTGCAATTTGGATGGCCGCACGTTTAAACTATAAGCATACTCGTGAAAATCCGTTGTTCCAATGGTTATGTATTTTAATCTTTGGGTGGCTGGTAACAGACTTTGCAATTTTGCTAATCGAAAATGTTGCAATAAATGCGTATGTTTGGAATGTTGGATTAGGCTTTATAACATTATCCACTCTGATGCTGTTTCTTACTATTTTCCAATTTATCTTGCCCGAGCGTAAAATTCCCGTCCCCGTAATTGTTGCAATTTCTGCTGTGCCATCAATCACTACGCTGTTGGGGCTTACATCATTTATGCATTCGCTTTTGAGAAATATTAACTATATTACTGTGTGGCCACGTACCGTGGATTATTCCGTTGGTGCGTGGTTTCTTGTGCATACGGTTTATACCGTCGTACTCGCGCTTGCCTGTATCGTTGTAATTGTGTACGGGCTTGTGAAAAAATCGAACATAGACCGCGTTGCCGTTGTGTTGTTTATTGTTGGGTTGGTGGTGTTGCTTTCGGGCAATATGATTTACACCTTTAACGTGATTCCTATTGATATTAACCCAATTTCTATGGCGGCATGTTTGACCGCAGTATTCATGCATTTGGCATTGGGTGATAGAAATTCTGGCATGATATTCAGAGTGTTTAACACCTTAAAAAGCCGCATAACCTTCCCCGTTCTTATCTTAATGCTTATTATGACATGCTTAATAACCGCTTTCACTGCCAGAACAACACGGCTTCTTGTAGAAAGTTTCAGCGACGATAGACTTTACGCGGCGGCGCAAGCAACACAAGCGTACCTTACCGCGTACGAGCAGCAAACTTTTATGGTAGCATCTGCAATGGGAAGTAGCGGAGAATTAGTACGGCTAATAAGCAATGGCAACAGAGAACAAATTTGGCAATACACCTTTGATAGGAAGAATCATTTTAACGTGGATGAAATCATTGTGGTAGACCACAACGGTGTAACCTTGGCACGTTCGCATATGCAGGATTCCCACAGCGATAATGTTAGTCATGTTCCATCTATAGCCGCCTCGCTTCGTGGCGAGTTTTTGACAATGTACACCACCACCCCAACGGCTTCGCTGGTTATGACAACATCATCACCAATTATGGACGGTAACAGCCTTGTTGGTGGCGTTGTTGTAAATTTTGTAATAGGCTCTGACGAGTTTGTTGATAGAATTTCCGATACCTTTGATGTAGATGTTATGGTGTTTTCCGAAAACACCAGCATTAACTCCACGCTGATTAACCCAACTACAGGACAGCGCGTAACAGAAACAAACGCCAGCCCCGAAATTTCGGCGGCGGTGCTTGAGCGCGGCGAGTCATTAAAAGATAGCATTGATATGTTTGGCACCTCATTTTTGACATACCATATGCCATTACGTGGTGCAGATAATCAGCCTACTGGAATGCTCGTGATTTGGCTATCTCAAGAGCATAGCTTGCTTGCTACGGCCTCACAGCTTCGTAGTGTAATCCTCATATCATTTATGGGGATTGTTGCGGTGTCCATTATCATGTATTTGCTTATTAGTAAATCGTTAAAACCGCTGAATCGTCTTTCTGAGAATATCCATGATGTTGCAATGGGTAACACAAACATCAACCTAGACCGTTCAAAAATCACCACCGACGAAATCGGCGAACTAACCAAAGATGTATGCGCCTTAGTAGATGTAATACGCGACATGGTTCAAGATTTAACCAATATCCATCACGAGTACAATGTACTAGGCAACAGCACCTATAGGCTTGACGCAGACAAGTACAGTAATTCTTTCAAGGAAATGATTCAAAGCGTAAACGCAATTTTCGACGAAGAAATCACAAACATCACCTCCGTAATAGACACCATGAACAAAATAAACGCAGGTGATTTTCATACAGAAATCCGCGATATGCCAGGGGATTTCGATTTCCAACCAAAGGCATTACGCGCAGTAGAATCCAATCTAAAAGAACTTTACGAATCCGTATTATTCCTAACCGAAAGCGCGGTAGAAGGCAAACTGGACGCAAGAGTAGACGAAACAAAATTCCAAGGCAACTGGGCAGACCTAGTGCATAACCTCAACGAGTTACTAGCCGCAGTATCAAAACCCTTTGACGAAATAACAGGCATAATGCACAAGCTACAAGAAGGCGATTTCCGCCACCGCGTAGAAACAAAATACAATGGCGCGTACAAAGATATGGCAGACACTCTAAACACCACGCTTGACGAAATCTCAAACTATGTAACCGAAATCGACGAAGTTTTGGCAGAAATGGCAATGGGTAATTTGCAACGTAGAATAGAGCAGAATTACGTTGGCTCGTTCGACTTAATCAAGCGTTCTGTAAACAGCATATTGATTCGACTAAACACTACACTTGAGGAAATAGAAAACGTAGCCGAAGGTGTATCGGGTGGCGCAACAATGCTTTCGGAAAACTCAATGGCATTATCTACAGGCATAAACGAGCAAATCGCTTCCTTGGAAGAGCTTTCCGTAGGCACAAAAGAAATTGATATGCAATCCAGAGATAACACCCAAAACGCACAAAAAGCCGCCAACTGGGCAGCAAGTTCCAAAGAAGATGCAGAAGCGGGCAACGCAGAAATGGAATTGCTACTGGAATCTATGGACAATATCGCAGGTTCTGTGGGTAAAATCTCCGAAATTAATACCACGATAGACGGCATTGCGTTCCAAACAAACCTACTAGCACTAAACGCCGCAGTAGAAGCCGCTCGCGCTGGCGAACACGGAAAAGGCTTCGCAGTAGTAGCTGATGAAGTTCGCATTCTAGCAGGTCGCACCAGCGAAGCCGCAAAACAAGCCGCCGAACTTATGCAAGAAACAATTCAATCCATAAACAAAGGCAAAACCCGCGCAAACGACACCGCAACCAGCCTAAACAAAATAGTTTCGGGCGTAGTAGAAGTATCTGGCGCAGTTGGCGGTATTTTTGATGCCTCTGTACTACAAACCGATGCAGTAAGCATAATGTCCGACAGTTTATACAAAGTAAGCTTACTAATTCAGAACGATGCCGCCACCAGCCAAGAAACTGCCGCCGCCGCAGAAGAACTAGACGCGCAAGTAGCAGTACTAAAAGAAAAACTAGCCTTCTTCCAAACAAAACTAGCCATGCCAAAAATGAGTAGCATTTGGAAAGATGCAACCGTAGCCGCTCCCAAACTAAACAGCGTAAAAAACCTCTCTGGTACAAGAAGAATCTATCAAAAAGGCGAGCTAATAATAAAAGAAGGCGACACCAATGCCGAAAGCATGTACTACATTCAAAGTGGAAGCGTAAACATTTGCAAGTCCTTAGGCAAGCCTAACGAAAATCTACTAGCCACTCTAAAACAAGGCGACCTTTTCGGCGAGATGTCTCTATTCCTAAACGAACCACGGACAGCCAGCGCAATAGCAATCGACCAAGTAGAAGTAACCGAAATAAAGCAAGGCAATATGTACGAACTAATGACCCAAAACCCAGACGTTGCCTACTCTGTACTAGAAACGCTATGCACGCGATTAAGGAACATGCTGATAGTGCTAGATGCTTATTAAGAGTCCAATAATTCAAAAGAAATGATGTGTTCGCAATGATTGCATATGTAAAAGGCACGCTGGAGTTCATATACGACCGTTCTGTGGTGGTGGACGTGAACGGTGTGGGGTATCTTGTGAATGTATCGCCCGAAACTATTAGCCGTCTGCCTTCACGGGGTACGGCTTTGCAGTTGTTCACTTATTTTCAATCTGGGGATAGTGGGCAATCTTTGCATGGGTTTTTATCGCAGGAAGAAGTGCGGCTTTTCACGTTATTGATTTCTGTTTCGGGGATTGGGCCTAAGGTTGCGTCGGCAATTTTGGGGGCTATGTCGCCGCAACAAGTGATTTTGGCTATTGTTGCGGAAGATACGCTTGCCCTAAGTAAGGCACCAGGGGTTGGCAAAAAAACAGCCCAGCGCGTTATGTTGGAACTAAAGGATAAAATCAAAACCACCAATACATGGGAAGATACTGGTATTTCATCAACGGCAATCGCAATTGGAGCAAGCGGCACAAAGCAAGACGCAACAGACGCACTACTAGCCCTAGGGTATGGTCGCACGGAGGCGGTTCAAGCGGTACTGGAAGTAGCCGACGAAGAAATGCCCGCAGACGCAATAATAAAATTAGCACTAAAAAAGCTGTCAAGGTCTTGAGCGGGGAGAGTTTGTATAAATGAGCGAAACGCGACTAAACACAACAGGTTTCAGCAACGAGCATGACGAAGAAATAGAAATAAAACTTCGCCCCGCGCATTTTGACGAATATATTGGGCAAGCCAAGGTCAAGGAGAACATGCAAGTATTCGTGGAAGCGGCTTTGCGGCGCGGTGAAACTCTTGACCATGTTTTGTTATTCGGGCAACCAGGTTTGGGAAAAACTACACTTTCCACAATAATAGCTTCTGCAATGAATGCCACGTTAAAAGTAACCACAGGCCCAGCAATAGAAAAACCAGGCGATATAGCCGCAATTCTAAATGACTTGAACGAGGGCGATTTTCTATTCATAGATGAAATCCACCGCTTGAATCGCACGGTGGAAGAGATGTTATATTCCGCAATGGAAGACTTTGTTTTCGATATAATAATCGGCAAAGGGCCTGGGGCGCGAAGCATTCGGCTAGAACTTCCGCGATTTACGTTAATAGGCGCGACAACGCGGATAGGGCTACTAACCGCGCCGCTTCGCGACCGTTTCGGAGTCGTTCACCACCTCGAACCATATAGCGTGGAGGATTTGCAGAAAATTGTAATTCGTTCGGCGGCAGTTTTGGGTGTGGAAATCGAACCTGAAGGCGCGGAAGAAATCGCCCGCAGGGCAAGAGGAACGCCGCGCATTGTAAATCGGTTGCTGAAACGCGTTCGCGACTTCGCGCAAGTTAGATTTGATGGTGTGATTACATTGGAGGTAGCGCAATCCTCGTTAGACAGGCTCGAAATTGACAGACTTGGTTTGGACACTGTAGACAAGAAAATTCTACTAGCCATAATCGAAAAATTCGGCGGCGGCCCAGTAGGACTAGACACTCTAGCGGCAAGCACCGACGAAGAATCTGGAACACTGGAGGACGTAGTTGAACCTTATTTGTTACAGCTAGGTTTTATCCAGCGCACACCACGCGGCAGAATAGCCACACACAAAGCCTACACGCACCTAGGACTAAAATCAGAACACGAAGGGGGACAAATATCATTAACCGAGACATAACAGAAATTCTAAAAACTTTAAACGAACTATATCCTTTCGACGGCAAATGCTTCCTAGACTACGAAACGCCATGGCAATTGCTATTCGCAACGATTCTTAGCGCGCAATGCACAGACGCGCTAGTAAACATTGTTACCGCGAAACTGTTTAAACAGTACCCAACCCTAGAGTCTTACACCACCGCCAGCGTCTCCGAACTTGAAGAAGCTTTGCGCCAAATAAACTACAACAACGCAAAGGCTCGCTATCTACAAAAAACCGCGAATATGCTAATAACAGAGTTTAACAGCGAAGTCCCGTCCGATATAACCGCCCTAACTTCTCTAAGTGGAGTAGGCAGAAAAACCGCAAACGTAGTGCGCGGGCATATTTTCAAAATTCCAAGCATAGTAGTGGACACTCACGTAAAACGCGTATCCAACCGCCTAGGGCTAACCAGCCACCAAGACCCC
>Ga0123355_10010051_pt1 | contig 14459 bp, 8 predicted proteins | sample TergutEmb28metaG_3_FD_89872 | JGI IMG/M metagenome (GOLD analysis project Ga0123355, IMG submission 89872) | Embiratermes neotenicus P1 segment gut microbial communities from Petit-Saut dam, French Guiana - Emb289 P1 | ecosystem: Host-associated > Arthropoda: Insects > Digestive system > Gut ...
AGAAGTTGTTCTCATAGCCTTTTAAGAAGAGTATGTGAATGAGAAATGAAAATCATATTTTCAGCAATAGCAGATCGGATTTCGTAGTCTTTACTCAGTCGCCTCGAATTAGCAATCCAAGCAAGAGTACGCTCAACAATCCATCTTACAGGAAGCACTTCAAATGTTGGCTTGATACGCTTTGAAATATCCACACCCAAACCAAGCCACTCCCAAATATCGTTCACGAAAGTTTTACGGTATCCTTCATCACCACAAAAGCGTTTTATCGTTGGATATTTGTCATAGGCCTTTTTTGCCGGATAGATACCGATTTTCGTATCATGAATGTTGGCAGCATGGACAAGAACGGCAAGAATATTGCCCATCGTGTCTGTAATGATATGTCGCTTTCTACCCTTAACTTTTTTCCCGCCATCAAATCCTCGGCTGTCATTTGAGGATGATGTTTTTACACTTTGCGAATCTATTATTGCGTAACTCGGAGTAGTATCTCTGCCTGCTCTCTTACGTGTTTCCTTAACCAGAGCAGTCATTACCTTTTCCCATACGCCTTTTTCTACAGCACGATAATTGAATGATTTTACGGTACTCCACTTTGGATAATCGTGTGGTAAGGCTCGCCATTTGCAGCCGTTATCTACCAGATACAATACCGCTTCGACTAATGAACGCTTGTGTATTCCAGACTTATTGCCGCTCGGAAAAAAGTCGGATATTGATTCCCATTGGCTATCCGTCAAATCACTTGGATAGTCCGTCGCTTTATACTTTATATTTTTCATACACATATCTTATCATTTTATTTCTATGAGAACAATTTCTAAAACATGTAAAAGAGGAATCAAAGATGGAAAGAATAGTTCTATTATTCCCAGGTCAGAGTATGCAATATGTTGGGATGGGCAAAGGCTTGTACGAGCGCTTTTCTATCGTCAGAGATACATATGAACTGGCAGATGAAATACTTGGTTATAAATTGTCTGAGATGTGTTTCTCAGGTCCATGGTATAAGCTAAACCAGCTTGATATTTGCTTTTGTGCGATTGTAACCACTTGCGTAGCGATTTATCGTATGTACGCAGAACAGAGTAAAATGCCTCCAATCCTTGCAGCTGGACATAGTTTAGGAGAATATGCAGCACTGATCTGCAGTGGAGCTATATCGTTTGAAGATGGGCTAAAGCTCGTTCATCAAAGAGCGGAGCTTGTTCTCCAAGAGAAAGGTTTAGCAGAAACAGGCATGGCGATAATTGACAATGTGTATTACAAAGTAGTTATTGAAGAGTGCCGTAAGCTTAAAGAAAATGGAGTGCATTTGGAAGTCAGTTGCCTAAATTCAAACACACAAACCGTTTTATCAGGAGGGACAGACGCTATATCTACAGTATGCAAAGCATTTGAAGCAATTGGTATGGTAACTCCCTTTTTGACTAATCCGCCATTTCATAGTTCATTTATGGATGGATTATGCAAACCATTTACTGAAATTTTGAATAGATATCATTTTTCAGAATTAGATTTCCCTGTACTAAGCAATGCGACCTCCCGCCCTTATCAATCTGCGGATGATATTATCGAAAATTTGGTCAAGCAATTGAGTTGCACAGTAGATTGGAAGGCTTGTATTCAGTGGGTAGAAGATACAAAGCCGGATGCGATTATAGAAGTAAGCCCTAAAAAGGCATTTAATATAAAAATAAGTGATGGAGAAAAAGAAATACCAAAATATTGTCTGGGTGTTGCTGAGGATTTTAACACGATAAAGGAAGCAACTGCTTTTCTAACTGGCTCATCAACGATAGCCCCAACCACAAAGATATGTGATGAAGAATGGATGTCTCTGTGTCTAAAAACCGCTGTTTGTACACAGAACAGAAATTTTAATAACGAGGAATATGAAACTGGTGTGGTGAAACGCTATGAGAATCTGCTAAAAATAGAAAAGGATAAGGTAAAGTTTACTATATCTGATAGGGAGTATATGCGAGAATTGATTTTAGGAATTTTAAACACAAAAAAAGTGCCAGAAGAAGAGAAAAAAAAATATATGTATGACTTAGATAAGGGGTTATGATAATGATGCAGATTGCGTTAGTAGAAGCCACCGCTATTGCACAACTAACGGTGGAACCTTTAGGATTGGCTTACATATCTTCATATCTAAAAAAAAATGATATTGACAATAAAATGTTTTTTTATGCTCAAAGTGAAGACAGTTTTAATAAAATTTTATCTTATCGCCCACAACTAATAGGGCTATCTATGTATCTTGAAAACTATGAAATAATTCGGAATTTTTGCCGAAAAATAAAAAATTGCCTTGAGGATGTTAAAATCTGTGTGGGAGGTCACTTTCCTACATCTTACAAAGAACGGATTTTACATGATATTCAGGATATAGACTTTGTTGTGTGTTACGAAGGTGAATATGCCTTTTATAATCTTATTCAAACGTTGCAATCTGGTGGAGACCTAAATTCTGTAGAAAATTTGATATATCGAAAAGCGGATACTTTCGTAGCCAATGTTTGCTCCAGGAAATTTCTAAACTTAGACGAACTTCCATTTCCCAACAGGCAACTGTTTGTAAAAAACGGGATATTCTCGTTAGCACAAATCAGTACTTCCCGTGGTTGTACGAAACATTGCAGTTTTTGCAGTTGTCATCGATTCTGGAAATCTTGGCGGGGCCGTTCGATTGGCAATGTGGTAGAAGAGATGGAACAGATCATTGCTGAAAAATCTATAAGACTATTTGGTATGGTTGACAGTAGCTTTGAAGATCCTGGAATATCTATCGATAAACTAAATGCGCTATCTCAAATTTTGATAAATAAAAAATTAGGGATACTTTACTTATGTTATTTTCGAGCAGATATTATCAGAAAGTTAACGGAACCTGATTTAGCGCGCATGGTAGAATCTGGATTGTTTTCTGTGTTTTTTGGAGTAGAAACCGGAAATGAAGAAGACCGGGTGCTTTACAACAAAACCGCCGATATATCCGAAGGCATAAATGCTATCCGTCTGTTTCAGAAGTATCCTCTGAATGTATCGATCGGATTCATCAACTTTAATCCTTATACCACTTTGGATAAATTGCGCCTTAACATAGAGTTTTTGAGCAAAATTGACATGAGCTACTATAAGTACATATACAGTAGATATATCGCCTACTATGGCACTGAACTATACGAAAAACTGCTGTCAGATGAATTGATTACAACGGAAAAAATCGGTGAACAAGATAATTACCGGTTTGTCCGCCCCGAGATTAAGAAACTATATGATGGTATTGAGCATTTTTTTACAACCGAACGAAACAAAAGTATCCAAAACATAGCCGGGAAGTTACAAGAGTTGCAAGAAGTCGCTCTCGTTGTGTTGCGTTTATATGGAGAGCAAGCGCCTCTGTTAGAAGAGCAAATACAGAAAACTTTGCCTAACATAAAAGCACTGTTTCAATCCTTTAATAAAGTGAATGAATTATGCTTTTTGGAACTGTTGCATGAATCCGATACATTTCTGAATCCGGATCCAAGTTCAATTTTAAGAATATTTAATGATCACTACAATGATCAAATGTTAAATCAATTTGATAAGGATTATAACATGCTAAACTACCGGTTTTGCTTAATGATTAAAAAACACGCTCCCAAGCATGTAGTAGATAAATTTATGAATAGAGGTGAAATGTCTTGAGGCTTCTGGCTTTGCCCAAACAACGTCTAGTAAACATTCAGACCGGGGGAATATTTTATGTTTCCTGATATTGCTGTTATTGGGATAGCGTTTAATTTTCCTGGTGCCGATAGTATAGATTCGTTGTGGAATATTTTTAAATCTGGAAGTCGGCAGATCGGATCATTACCCTTTCAGCGAACGCTTGATCTGATGCAATACCAAATGTTATCCAAGGTGCCGGAAATAAATTGCAAAAAGATAATCGCTTCATTTTTAGATCGCATTGATTTATTTGATTATCAATCATATGGGTTGACGCGCCAAGAGGCGCTAACAATGGATCCGAATCATAGGTTGTTTTTAGAGTCTGCTCATAATGCCTTGCGAGACGCTGGATATCATTCAGGTATGTCAGAATTAAATAAAACTGGAGTATTTGTTGGTTTCGGAGAGGGCCATTCATACGCAACAATTTTAAAACATGTTGGCGCAGACATGACTCCCATTACAAATACAGGCAACCTTGATGCGTTTGTATCGGCTCGGATTGCGTATTATCTGAACTTGCAAGGGCCTAACATGACATTAAACACCACATGCTCCTCTTCTTTGGTCGCAATACATCAGGCATGTTTAAGTTTGAACAGCGATGAATGTACGATGGCTGTCGCAGGCGGGATCCAGTTGCACCCGCTGCCAATAAAAGAAATCTTTTTTGGCATAGAATCTTTAGATGGGATAACCCGCCCATTTGATAATGAGGGAAGTGGAACAGGGACAGGAGAAGGCGTAGGCGTGGTTGTCCTTAAAAGCTACGAACGGGCGGTTAAAGACGGAAATCGGATTTATGCGGTCATAAAAGGCAGCGCAGTAAACTATGATGGAAAGACTATGGGGATTACCGCCCCAAACCCGGTTGCCCAAAGTCATGTCATACTTAAAGCTTGGTCGGCAGCGGGTGTTGATCCGGAGCAGATTGGATATATAGAAATGCACGGTACTGGAACGACAGTAGGGGATCCGATTGAGATAGAAGGATTACAGCAGGCATTTAGTAAATATACTGATAAAAAGCAGTTCTGTGCTATCGGCTCAGCAAAAGCTAATTTTGGCCATCTGGATTATGCAGCAGGTATATTGGGCTTCACTAGACTCCTCATTGCACTGTATATGAAAAAAATTCCGCCATTGGCAGGGTTTAAAGGGCCAAATCGATTTATTCCGTTTATCCAATCTCCTGTTTATATCTGTACAAAGTTAAAAGATTGGGCGGCTACGGAAGGAAAGCGAACGGGTGGAGTCAGCTCATTTGGTATGAGTGGGACAAATTGTCACATGGTGTTGCAAGAGTCCCTTCTACAAGGTTCATCTCCGGCTGCTTCAACATGGCGAACGAATCCTGTACGTTGTTGGATAGGTGATGAACATACAGGCAATCTTTTATCTCAAGTTGTTCACAAAACGGTTTGGTCAGTTATAGAAAGCGGCATAACGGATGTAATACCAGCGCAAAAACAATCATGTATTGTCCTAATCGATCGTGGAACAAGGACAAAAGCGTTAGTTGCGTGTCTGAATGCAACAGTAGAGTCTGCACATATTATAATGATTGGTGATGATTATAAGAGGATAAATGAATCCACATATGAAATTGGCCCCAGTGAAGAGCAAATGCAGTCGCTTTTCAAAGATTTACCGGTCAAAGCATATCACAACATATATTGTATATTTACCGACCCATGTAAAATAGAAAATAAATTGGTGGAAGAACTCAACAGAAGAACGTCTATACTACTGTTTTTTTTGCGAGAATTGATGAATCAACATACCCGCAAAGAACGACATTTAACACTAATCACTCAAAATGCCGTTAAAGTAGATGAAAATGATATTCTTCAAACAATGTGGGCCTGCTTATCTGGTATTATTCAGGTGGTTTCACAAGAATATCCGCTGCTTCGCCCAAGATACATTGACATTGATGAATACAGCGATGATATTTTGTTTACGGAACAGTTTCCGGAAACAACCGGGTTTCACATAGCTATCCGAAACCGCAAAATACTTGATATGAACATTGTCCCGTATACTAGTCCGTTGCCTTCTGCCAGCCCTATGATACGAAAGCACGGAGTTTATATAATATTAGGTGGTTTTGGCGGCATAGGATTTCAAATCGCACGATATATACGCCGCTACAGGAGCACAAAGTTAATTCTTATATCAAGGCGTCAGATACCTGAAAGACATCTGTGGGATACTGCCTCAGCGCAAGAAGAATATAATGAGGCTATAAAGTCAATACAAGAATTAGAAGCAGGCGGACAAGTTGTTGAGTGGTATGCGGCCGATATTACTGACAATATAAATTTGGTTAAAATCTTATCAGAAATAAAAACCTGCCATGGAAATATACATGGAATCATTCATTGTGCCGGAGAAGTTGGCAGTGGTTTAATAATAGCCAACAGGCCTGAGATTTTTATTGATAAAATGCGAGCAAAAATAGCTTGCAACATATATCTATATCAGTTTTTGCAAAATGAATCATTAGATTTTTACTTTTTAACCTCGTCTATCGCTGGGTTTTATGGGGGAGTTGGACAAGCTGACTATACGATGGCGAATATATTTATGGCAACAATAGCTGAACAAATGCGTACTTGTGGAATCCCGGCTTTTTGCATATATTGGTCAAGCTGGAATAATGTGGGCATGGACCGAAGAGTGGCGTCCCATGAAGATAGCCAGCATATTCCCCTTAACCTATATGAGTGTTTTTATATATTAGAAACCGTTTGGCGAATACAGAAATCGGGATATATCGGAGCTCGGTTCAGAGATAAAGCCGTATATGAAAAAAAGGCTGTTCAGGAGATACCATTACTTGATCTATCATCATACACTTATGATGAAGTGTTATGCAATATTTTGTCTATTTGCCATTCTTTGTTCGGTAACGAAAGAATACAAAAATCTGATAACTTTTTCACTATAGGCGGAAATTCCTTTCTTGCGCTGGAGGCCTGCCGTCAGATTAACAAGCTTTATAACAATATGCTGTCTGTTTCTGATTTTTATGCAACTGCATCTATTGAGGAGCTAAGTAAATATCTGTTTAGCCTTTTGCATCCGCATACCGAAATGGAAATCGCCGCACAAAACCGCAGTGATAAATGGGAGGAGCAACTGGATATGATTGACAGTCAATTCAGGATAAAATAACGTATAGTAGTTTAGCAAACAGGTTGGCGTTTAACGCTTAACTACAGTAGTTCAACATTAAAAGTTGAACTACTGTACTGTATTATCAAATGATTGTGAATGGATGTTAAGATGGCTGCTATAAATTCTAAAATTACAAATCAGCTTTTGCATGAATATAGAAATGGTAATATTACAAGAGAGTCAGCTTTGCGATTATTACATACAGCAGATAATGAACAGCCTAGTAATCGTGATATAGCCATCATCGGTATGGCTGTAAAACTACCTAATATAGAAACCCTGGAGGATTTCTGGCAGTTATTGATAAAAGGTAAGGCAGTCTTTGGTGAATTTCCTGAGAATCGTATCAAGCAAATCAGTGATATGCAGCAAGCCTTTTTCGGAAATATAAAAAAATCATATTTATACGGAGGTTATTTATCGGATATATCTAGTTTTGATTACGATTTTTTTAAAATTTCAAAAGATGAGGCAAGATTGATAGATCCACAACAGCGAATTTTATTAGAGACGATAATAAAAGCATTTGAAGATGCCGGTTATGGAGGTGAAAAACTAGCGTCCACTTCGACTGGAGTGGTGATCGGGCATAGCGGGGACTCTTTATACGGTCACTATCTTTCAATACATCACCCTTCTGTATTTTCTATGTCTTTTCTTGGTAATGCCATACCTATGCTTTCTTCAAGAATTGCGTATACCTTTGATCTGACTGGACCGAATATGGTCATTGACACAGCATGTTCATCCTCGCTGACTGCCTTAAATATCGCATGTAGCGAACTAAATAAAGAGACATGTGAATATATGATCATAGGAGGCGTCAAACTGAATATCCTACCTCTTCGTGATTATGATGCGCTGAAATTGCACAGTGAGAAGACACAATATAGGATATTTGAGCAGGAGGCAGAAGGGATTATATGGGGTGAAGGTTGTGCATGTTTGCTTTTAAAACCATTAGATATGGCGATGCGGGACGGGGATGCCATACATGCTGTTATAAAAGGAAGCGCAGTTTTTCATGCTGGCCGCTCTGCGAATATGGTATCTCCCAATTATCTATCCCAGTCACATGTCATGACAACATGCTGGGAGAATGCAGGCATCAATCCCCGGGACTTAAAATTCATTGAAGCCCATGGTACGGGGACAGCGGTTGGAGACGTAATTGAAATACAAGCCTTAACCCATTCCTTTGAAAAATATACGCAGGATAAACAGTTTTGTGCGATCGGTACAGCAAAAAGAAATGTTGGGCATTTGGATAATGTTTCTGGTCTGATGGGGATAATTAAGGCAGTACTATCGTTGCAAAACAGATGCTATCCACCTTCTTTCGGATTTAATAACCCCAATCGCCTAATTGATTATGTAAAATCTCCTGTCTTCATAAACAATAAGGTATTTTCATTTGAAGATGTACATAAAGAGCCTATCTGTGCCGTTAGTGCTTTTGGTATAGGAGGAGTTAATGCCCATCTCGTGCTTCAGGCGGTGCCACCTATTAAGGAGAGGAATATAAGAAGCATGCAGCAAACGCAGCGTACAAGCGCATCAGCCCATGTTTTAACGATATCAGCCCATAACGAGGATGCTTTGCAGCATCTGATAGATAGCTATTACACATATTTTCTTTCACTACCGGATCATACGTCTCTTGATAATATTTGCTATACTGCCAATACCTCAAGAGGACAGTATGCATATCGTATTGGATTTATGTTCGTAAATCTGAAAGAGCTTAACTTAATACTATATGATTTGAAATATAAATTTGCTGAAACGATACGCAAAAAATATATTTATTATTGTGACCCCAAAAATGACATAATCAACATTCCTCCACATAGCGCCAGCCAGCCCCTTGAAAAATCAATTTTGCTATTAGAACATTATATCCGTGCCGAAAAAACAGATTTTTCATCATTGTATGATTACAGTACGATTGTTAGATTTCCGGTTTATGTGTTTAAGCAGACAGATTGTTGGTATAAACCAGATACGCTTGAAAATGAAAACAAGGGCGATGATTTAGTATTACCTGATTTTAAGCAGCTATTGAAACAGCTTTTGGCTGCTGAATATATTGATGACCATGCAGATTTATTTGAGCATGGACTTGATAGCTTAAAAATACTGCAGCTTTGCAACATCCTTCAACAACGACATGCTATTTCGCTAACTATGGAGCATTTTCTTAAATTCACAACGATTGATGCACTATCACAATATATACTTTCTTGTGTACAATTATAGTCGTTAAGCATTAAAAATGACTAAAATAATCAGGAACTCTTGAAGGATTCAGGCAAGAGCTTCTGATTATTTTTAGACTCATTAAAAGCTTAACGACTGTATGATAAAGAAACAGCCCAAAAGGCGAATTTAAAGCCAAATATTAATTCTTAAAAAGGATGGTATTATATCATGGAGTTCACGATTAGCTTAGCTGTGGTGGTTAATGCAATTGACGAAAATACGTCTTTCCTTGGCGTGAACGAATACCTTGGAGTAGGCTATATTAAAGAAGTGTTAAAACAAAATGGTTATCATGCAGACATCCGTATTATATTGTACAATAACGCACTCAATCTGAACGATCATTTTACGGGCAAGGAAAAATTAATTGGTTTATCCATGTATTCGGATACTGTAAACGAAGTGATTGATGTGGCGAACCGTCTTAAGAAACAAAACACGGATATACATATTACAGTCGGAGGACCACAAGTTAATGGGTTTGAACGTGAGATTCTGGAGGAAAACATAAACATAGACTCAGTTATATCATTTGAGGGAGAACAAACTTTTTTAGATTTGGCCCAACGGCTTAAAAACCAAAGCGCACTAGAAGGATGCAAAGGATTGACCTATAGAGATGACAGGGGCCTTATCATCATGAACCCTGCGCGTGAACTACTTTGTCATCTTGATTCTTTGCCATATCCCAGCCGTGAGATTCATGAAAAATTCCACCAACAGTATCTTTATATCTCAGGAAGCCGTGGATGCATGGGTGGGTGTAGTTTTTGTGGAGAAACACTCGCAAAACGGGAAATGCCATATGTTCGGACTAGAAGTGCCTTGTCAATTGTAGATGAAATGGAGTTCCTCAATAATAAATATAAAATATCCGCATTCAGATTTACAGACGCGTCTTTTGAAGATCCGGGCGAAGAGGGCTTTATCCGGGCAAACGCTATATTTGACGAAATAATAAAAAGAGATCTAAAAGTAGGGCTTCATATTTTTACACGTACAGAATTAGTATGCGCATCTCCTGATGAATATTTTGCTAAGGCACATGTTGCCGGTGTAGAGTGCTTTTATATAGGTGTTGAATCTGGAAGCAATGAAGATTTAGTGCTTTATAACAAACGTGGTCGAGTAGAAACCAATAAACAGGCTATGCTCAAAATACGAAATGCTGGAATACATTTGGGCATAGGATTTATATGTTTTAACCCATTTAGCACCTATGAATCACTTTTGTCTAATGCTCAATTCCTTCATGAAAGTGGATTTGGTCATGTCTTCTACTTGTTTCAAACCCGCTTGGAAATTCTCCCACAGGCTGCTATACGAAAAAAAATTGATCAAGCAGGGTTATTGCCTAAAGATTCAGGATACCGTTCTCATTTTTATCAGTACGAATTTGAAAACCCACAAGTAAGGCGGTTTTTTGATGTTGTAAAAAAAGCTTATACGGCACCGCCCATATACTATATGGATACAATATTAGGTATGCATCGGACATGGGCTAACCGTATCCTAGGTGGACAAACACACCAAAAAATTATGGAATTTTATAGCGAAGTAGACCAATTGTCTATGGGCTTTGCACAAAAGAGTTATAATTATTTTTCACAACTTTTAAACATGTGTTTTAATGGAGCAAAAGATGAGCAAATCGAAGAAATGTCACGTTCTTATGATTTAAATGCCATTTATCCTATATATCTGGAACATTATAACAAAATTAATATCAGAGTTACGAAAGAGCGTATAAAAGCCAGCTTATAGGTATGAATGATTAACTATAGTCGTTAAGCATTAAAAGTGTCTAAAAGCTTAACGACTGTACTATATAACAGAAGTGGAAGTGTTATATATGCCTATTGGAATGATTGATTTAATTGTCATAATCAAACGTGAAAACCATGTAAGGGGTTTTATAGGGATTAACGAAAATTTAGGCGTAGGTTATATCCAATCATATCTTTCCGAAAAGAAAGTAAATAGTTCTATACATGTTGTTTTTAGCGATGAGTTATGTTCGCCTCTTACTGTTTTTGATCATGAACCATGGTTAATCGGGTTAAGTTTTTATGCAGATAATGCCATTTATGTTTTGCAGGCCGCTGCAATGTTGAAAAAACAATTTCCCAAGGTACATATTTCGCTGGGAGGCCCGAATGTTAAATATGATCCAGCACGAATACTTACTGAAAATACCTGTATCGATTCAATTGTGTATGGAGATGGAGAAGAAACATTTTATCAACTGGCTCTCAGATTATCCAATAAGGAAAGTTTGCACAATTGCCAAGGGCTAGCTTACCGTGATAACGAAGGCGTCATTATAAATAAACCCGGCAATAATATGCACAGATTAAATGAGCTTCCATTTCCAAACCGGGACATATTAATGAGGTATAATTTGCCATACGCTTTTATAAGTGGCAGCAGGGGGTGTTTAGAAAATTGCGCATATTGTGCAGCAGCATCCCTTCCCTTTCCGGAAAACAAGCGCATTATCAGCCGAACAAGCAAAAGTATAGTAGATGAAATGGAAAAAATCACAAAAGAGACCAATGTGCGTATTTTTAGGTTTACAGATTCTACATTCGATGAGCCTCTGGAGTACCGAGATAAGAAGTATAGTATTTTTGACGAAATCAAAGAAAGAGGCATAGATGTTGGTATTCATATCTTTTCCCGTCCTGAATTGTTTGATGAAGGAGCACGACCGCTCCTGAAAAAAGCTTATCAGGCAGGATTGGAGTGTATATATTTAGGGATTGAGTCTGGGAATGAAATTGATTTGCATCTGTACAACAAGAAGCATACGGTAAACGACAGTTTACGGTCTCTTCAAATTATAAGGGAAGAAGGCATACGGGCGGCAATAGGCTTTATTAATTTTAACCCCTATAGTACTTATGATACCTTATTTGAAAATGCACGCTTCATACGAGACAGCGGATTTGGGCACATTTTTCATTTATATCAGACCAGATTTGAAATGATTGCAGGAAGTCAAATCGTATCTCGTATGAAGGAAGATGGGCTTGTAGACCGGGAACCAGATTATAAAACGGGGTTTTTAGAATATCGGTTTTTTACAAACCGTATAAATAGCCTTTTTAAGATAATAGATGAACTGCATACCAAGACAGCCGTTTATTTTATGGATACGGTACTGGATACTATTCGCATCTGGGCGGATCGGAATTTGACAGATGAGCATCGACATCCATTTTTATTGCAGTTAAATCAGATCCAAAATGTTAAAAACCAGATTTCTCAACGACATTACGATTTGTTTTGCCATTGTCTGTACATGAGTAAAAACAACGATAGTATACATGAGATAATTTCATATTGTAATGCATATACGTATGAAAATTTGTTTGATGAATATAAACAGCTCTACAATCTGATTCAATTGCGATATAACAAAATGCTCTTAAAATCTAAAATGCCTACCATCTTTGAAAAGATAAAGCAAGGTTAAAGTATGAAAGCGATTAGTAGTCGGTAGAGCGATTTTGAACACGAAAAAAAGACCAATCGCGAAAACGTAAAAATAAAAATCGTCAAAGATTGGTTAGAAATTGAAATAAGAACAACAGCAGTGACTGTCACCTTTGTACGTAACAATGGTTCGTTAACCAAAGATAAGTATCCGGGCTCAATGTCCCAATTATTTGTGCTTGAAAAGGTGACGGCGACTTTTAAGTGTTCGGGTTTGGGCTTAAACGCCACTTCTCCTTACGTGCTCTGTAGTATGCTGTTGTTTCATTATCATTATAACACATTTGAAAGCAGTTTCCAGCTTTCATAAATTATTTGTGCCGCCGCAGAGCGGTGGAATGGGGGCAAGTGTGAAAGCCACAAGCGAAAAATCTGCACACAAAAAAAGCTATGTGAAGTAGCTGAAGAAAAGCAAGAAGTCAAGCGGTTTTAAAGATAGAAGAAACGTCATAGCCCTGCGCGGCAAGAAACGCAATGGCATTTTCATCAGTAAGCACAACTTTGCGAACAGCAGGCATATCAAAACTAACGATGTCAGAAGGATTAAAGGTTTCACCAGTCTGCACCATATGGTAAATGCAAGTAAGCATCATGCGAGCGATAGCAATAATGGCCTTTTTGTGTCCACGACGTTTTTTTAACTTTTGATACTTGGTGGCAAAGTAAGGTTGCTTATTACTTTTAACAGCCGCAAGCGCACATTGAACAAGAAGCGGCTTTAGGAATTGCCCAGCCTTGGAAATGCGAACGGATTTCTTTTTTCCTGCACTTTCATTGTTAGCAGGTGCAAGTCCAGCCCAAGAGTTTAAGTGCTTTGCAGATTCAAAAACAGACATATCAACGCCGATTTCAGAAATGATTAAGGCAGCCGACAATTGCGAAATGCCAGGTAGTTGATTACTGAGATGCTCAACAAAGTGGTAGTGTGGCAGAATACGGGTGTAAAGCTCCGCTTCTGTTCGCAAGATTGCTTGCTCTAGATAATCCATGTGTGCCGCCGCTTCTTTCATTTTGAAGCGTTGGTCGGATTCGATACGAGAACCGCGTATGGATTCTAAAATCAGTTCCGTTTTCTTTTTGGCTGACTTCTGGATTAGCTTTTTGCAGTGTTCTTCGTCAAATATGTTTGAGGTAAGAACATATCGCATGATGTCCGAAGCTGATTTTCCAAAAGGGTCGGACAGTACAGAAGCCAGCCCAATATTAGAAACAGTCATGCAATTCTGATAGCGATTTCTTTCAGAAGAGCGCATACAAACCAACTTATAGCGATACCGGGCAAGCTCACGCAAGGCACGAATATCCTTTGGGGGGATAAACGAATACCGAACCATATCAAACTTGAAAAGGTCGGCAATCCACTTGGAATCCTTTTTGTCTGTTTTCTTGCCTTTGATAGCCCTAACATACTTGGGGTGAGTAAGTAAGACTTTGATGTTTGCTTCTTCGAGGATGTTGAACACGGGAATCCAATACTTGCTGGTGGATTCCATGCAGACGTTAAAGCACTGATAACTTAACAGCCATGTGCGAAAGCGGATAAGGTCAGCGTTTATTGTGGAGAAGGACTCCATAACGTACTGCGTGATATTGCTTTTGTCTGTGATTGCGATGGTTGCCACAATTACGTTTTTGTGAACATCCACGCCACAGCATACAGGGTAAACAATCTTCATGAGGATAGCCCCTTTGCTTAAAAATAGAAACAGCGGCAGTGACTGCCGCCTAAGCTAAAACTTATGACTTTGTTTTTCAAAGATAAGTGTACGGGCTCTATGTCCCAA
>Ga0123355_10010052_pt1 | contig 14458 bp, 7 predicted proteins | sample TergutEmb28metaG_3_FD_89872 | JGI IMG/M metagenome (GOLD analysis project Ga0123355, IMG submission 89872) | Embiratermes neotenicus P1 segment gut microbial communities from Petit-Saut dam, French Guiana - Emb289 P1 | ecosystem: Host-associated > Arthropoda: Insects > Digestive system > Gut ...
CCAGTTAGTCGCAGACTCCTGAAGATGGTCGTATTAACGGCCGAAACATGTTGAGTAATGAATGAATATTAAATAATAAAATAAGTGGCATCAAGTTGGTTTTTTCTCTTTACGCAACTATAGCCATATCTTTTTGTGCTTTTGTTGGTACACAGTGGTTTTGTCCTGTCTGTATTAAACATCATTCATGTACTTGACTTGGAATCAGTTTGTTTGGTTCCAAACATTTATATATTACTCTTGACATGTTCTATATCATATTTATTGTTATTGTGGATTCATGGAACATAAATAAAATATCAATATCAATATACATATACATAACACATATAAAAACTCCTACATGTTTGGGCACCCAGCTGCCATTTTCAGGGAGGTACAATAGCAAAGGTGTACGAGCCAACCTGCTAATTTTGGACACATAAATTAGCAGGTTGGCTCATAGACCTTTGCTATAGTACCTCCCTGAACATGGCACCTGGGTGCCGAAACATGTGGGAATTTTTATATATGTTACGTATATTGTACGTATCACGAAGTGCATTTGTTGGAAGTATACAGATTTTAGAAACGTGCTCGGTATAAGTAACATAAATTTCCAGTCACTTTTGTCAATGTCAGAGCTCGCGAATCTGATGAATCATCAGTCCTATCTACTTCATTTCTCCCGTCTTCCGTGATATCCGGTTTCTGCCACGATATAAATAAGATTGGCGCTATGTTTCGTAGAATACCTAAAGAGCGCAGAATAATCACAAATAAAACGACACAGAAAAGCTACAGAAGGATCTGGACACCTTGGGGGAGTGGGCGGTAGCAAATGGCATGAAAATAAATCCCGGTAAGTGTAAGGAAATAAGATTTACGAGAGCTCGGGTTAAAAATCCACTGGGCTACTGTCTTGGCAACCAAAAAAATTCCGGAAGCGAGCAGCTGTAAATACTTGGGAATAATCTTGAAGCAATCTAAACTGGGTGCACCAAATAAATTACACAGTGCAAAAAGCCTGGCAGGCACTTCACTTTGTAATGCGTGTTCTCAAAAAAGGGAAATAGAAATACAAACAGTTTAGCCTACACGTCATCGATACGTCCTATTCTTGAATATGGATCTGCATGCTGGGATCCATGCAGAGGACACATAAATGCGTTAGACCGAGTACAGAAGAAAACTGCTTAATTTACAAATCATACGAAGGATTCTGACTGGGAAACCTTGGCTCAGGCAGGACGAGAGCAAGCTTATGCGCACTTTTTGAAGCGTACTCTGGGCAACGGGCTTGGAAAGCTATACGTGACAGGTTGCGAAGGCCTTACTATTTGATTAGTGTTGATCATGTTCGGAAAATTAGGGACAGGAAGCAAAGAACGGATATCGGGAAGTATTCCTTTGTAAATAGGACCATTAAAAACTGGAACCAACTACCTGCAGAAGCGTTAGGGACTTTCCTCTGTAAACCTAAAATTTTTAGAAACAGATTTAGGAAAGCAATTATAAACAGGGTGAAGTGAAAGGAGTGTGGCGAAAATCATCTAAAAGTGCAGTGAAGTGAAGTGGGGTGAAGTGTCGCGATGTGAGGTGAAATGGAGCGGTAAGAAATTTAAATGGGGTTAAGTCAAATGAGAGGGTAGTGAAGTGTAGTTGGGTGAAGTTTAAATGGGAAGAAGTGAAGTGTAGTGAAGGTCTTAGTAACGCGGTGTATCATTATTAGAAGATACATAGATCATATGAAGTCTGCTGCTTATATGGCTGTTTCGTTTATCACATTCTTTTGGTTCTATTTTGTATCATTGTATATATGGTTGTATGTTTTGCATGCTTCTGTTTAATTTTGTAAATCATGTATTCTTATTTTTATGTATGTTCCGTTCTGAGTGTTCTGTTTCATTGTGTTCTTCTGTGTAAATGTGTACTGTAGTACTGCCACCGGGTGTCTACGCAATCACAGTGAATAAATATATTATATAATGCCTTATCTCAACGACTCTTCCGACAGTTCAACATATCACGGACACCCAATCGACACAAGGCTATACCCTCTTTCGACTGAACAACGCAGGACATCGTCTCACATGGTACGTCTGAACAGCAGAGGGCACCAGTAGGTAATGAAACTAAATGTCGTGGCAGGGGATCGAAATATTTACAGCACGTACGTTGCTTACCGTCACGATATCACGATACAGCACGTACGTATTGGACAGCATGATCATGCTCAAAATTCTCCTTGGCGTCTGTTGGTACGGAATTATGTCAAATTACACATCCGAATTGACAAATGTACCCTCTGCGCGCCAACACACTTTGACCATTGTCAACTGTCCATTATTTTCCCCAAAACGGCATAACGTTGGGAAATTAACGATTAGAGACTGTGGAAGGAATTCGGTGTAACAGAGTTAGTTATTATGATAAGACATAGGGAGACGGTCGGGGAATAAAAAAGGATCGTTATGTCCGAAGTCCATTGTAACCGCGACCGGTATAACCAAGGTTGACTGCATCAGCGCCCTAAATTTATACCAGTGCTACCCACAATGAAAACTGCAGCCCCCCCCGCCCCCCTCCAAAAAGGACTGTGAGCCAGTCTGAACTCATGTGCCCATAGTAACCTCAGTATTCACACCTGCATGTACTGTTCACAGACTCCACTCGTTCACATTTAATGTTTCCAAGCAGTGCAACAGTTTGTACTGTTGGACCCCACAAGTACTGCGATTGAAACGCCATGAGCTGCATTTATCTGTAAATTTCAAGTCTGTGTGCATGTGACAGCGATCCGCAACATGTAGCGTGGTTCCGGTCACATACAGCTGTGTTCACTGATCGTTGGTTGTTTTAGCAACAGTTCCTGTTTACTTGCTGACACTTGTTACCGTTCTGCGGCTGTTACCGGTTGACGTTGGTTTAGTGGGTACCAAGGGTAAAGCGGTCAGGGCCTGAAGCTGAGCACATCTAGTGCCGAGGTTAAGATTGAATGGAACTAAACCTCCACTCCCACATACACCTTCATATCATCCACAGGGACAACTTTACTTTTGAAGATACTGGTCTTATTATTTCCCTATTTACTAATTTCACAACTAACAGTAATAACCAAATTGAAATAAATATTAACTATAATAATAAATCTGTCATGCCTAATGGGCTATGGGGCTTGTCTTCCACCACGCTGTGCCCAGGTAGACACTGAGAGGGTTGAGGCATGAAGTCTTCAGAGACTAGAGATAATTCTAGGTTAGGTTTGATTGCTGCCACCAGCCTATTTCTAGGCAAAAATAGTCATGAGAGTTACTACGGGGGGTCAGTATTAAACGATACCAGTCACTTCTTTGTCTAATTCTATATTCTATGGTACTAACACTAATATATAATTTCCCATAAATAAGTTAAAGAATTGTTTGTACTTACGGTGTTCAAATTTATGCTCTTGCCTCTCTGTATAGTCGAAGGGTATATAATTTAGAATTTTTAGCAGAATTTGGACTCAACTGAATTTAGTAACAAAATCAAAGTTAGTTACAACTATTGAAGCTTACCTGACACTAGCAGTATGCCGTGATACATTCTCAGCGTGTCGTGGTTATTTCAACAGTCACTTGTATAATAATATCGTATACTGCTTAATCGTCTTCTCATAGGTATGTGCTTAGCCGGTGAATACAGAGTTGAGTATCGTGCCAAAAGTGAGTTGTTCCAGAATACATTTTACTGTAACTGCCAGGGGGTGTTTTATAGAGAGGAAAGTGCATTTATCAGCATCTTCATTTGTATACCAAACCATACACGGTCATATTCAAAGACAAGTACAAAAATATGAGGAAATTCAGTGGGTCAGTCAGGCAGTAGGCCACCATATATGGACAAGTGGGACAGTCCAACTGGCATGTGCTGAGTCTGCATAGTAAGCTAAACTAATGTTTCTTCATTGTGACAACTGTAAGATGCTTGCATGTCTTCCTGGTGAGTTCAGAATTCAAAAAAGTTCTTTCCAAAATTCAAATCTTGTCTCATTCATGACAAATCTATTCCTACTATTGCTTATACAAAATTTCTTGGTTTAGCTGTTGTTTCTTCACTAACATGTTTAAAACACAGTGATTTGCTGACAACAAAAAATTAAGCAGCACATGTTACTTAATTCAAAATATTAAGCCACATTTGTCTATTTCTACACTAAAGATCATTTATTGTTCCCTTCTTCACTCAATTGTGTCTTAGAGTATAATATTCTGGGGAAACTCATCACACAGTGCTGTAACTTTTAAAATGCATCAGAGAGTAATTAAGATTATAATGGGATGTGGATATAGGTAGTCTTGCAGAGAATTATTCAAGGAATTAAAAATATTACCATTCTCATCACAGTACACATTCTCTGTAGTATTGTTCATTGTAAATAATAGGGATTATTTTGTTTCAAATAGTGCATATCACAACAATAATACAAGACCAAGAAATGATTTACACTTGCCTCATGTAACTCTGGCCATGTATCAGAAGAGAGTTTATTATTCAGGCATAAAAATTTTTAATGGTCTTCCCAAGGCAATTAAGAATATCTTCAGCAAGCCTAATTAGTTTAAAATTGTTCTAAAGCACTTTCTGCAGACACACTTATTTAGTTTAGTTTATTAGTCCAAATATCCTACATATGACAGTAGACTTGTCAATTTCTAGCAATAAACATGAAGTGAGATAAGTCCAATAGCAATGTAACACAATATTGTACAAATGATTTCAAAACCACTTATACATTTTATAATTTAGATGAATTTTTTTTAACAAACAGTAATATTTCACTTTTATTGTGTTCGTATTATCCTGTCTTCTTACATTGTACAATTATATTAAATTTCTCTGTACTTATTCATTATCCATTGTTCTTTCACTTCATTAATTTTTAAACTTTATATCACACTTTGTATTTATTTGTTTAGCTGTAAGTTTGTATATTATACTTTATTTTGAAGTTGTATTTATCATTTTGTAATTATTGTATTTACTTATTTCAATTTGAAATTCTGTTCTAAATTTGTATTTTCTACATTAATTATTCTTGACTGTTTATCTTAGGACTGGCTGTTCAGCTACATACTTATTTTGTGACCGTTCCTACATCCACTGGATAAACTGCTGTACATGGTTTGTTTGGAATAATATTAAAGTTGAAGTTGACGTTCATTACACTTTGTATTGGGGTAATATCCTAGTTTTGTGAAGGACCTCCTCAACCCATAAACATTTAGGCGCTACATTCCTTTTATATGTTGGGAACGGTTATCGCTGCCGCACAATGTAACATCCCAGGAAACTAGGCTCCTCACCATCAATGCTGTGGAAACCCCAAATCCTGCAATGTTACCTTTACTTTGTGGGAGCTTAGGAAGTGCTGAGTTAACACAGTAATTGTGGGAGCTGGTCCTAGTCTTGGGTACAGACTGATGTAAGAATGAAGCAACACAGCAACCACAATGTTCAGTGTTAACCTTGTCTCAGGCATGTTTTGAGGCACTGAAGGAGTCACAACACAGTGAATACAATATACTGTATCGTCCATATCTCTGCATCATCCCCATTCAGATGATTCTGCTTGTAGTTAGCACCTTGTGTAGTCATTTTAATTAAAATTGGTGCCATGGTGCCAGTGTCATTATGCTGCCACAGTTACCAAATATGAATGAAAAGTGCCAAGGTGCCGGTATCATTATGTTGCAGCAGTTATAAAATCTGAATGACTAGTGCCATGCTGCCAGTGTCATGTTGCCATAGTTATCAAATCTGAGTGACAAGTGCCATGCTGCCACAGCTATAAAATCTGAATGGCAAGTGCCATGGTGCCAGTGTCATATTGCTGCCACAGTTATAGAATCTAAATGACACATGCCATGGTGTCAGTCTCATTATGCTTCCACAGCTGTCAAATCTGACTGACCAAGTGCCATGAAATTTGGCACATAAACAGCACCTGTCCAGTCCAAATCACCTGTCATCCAACTTGCCCACCAAACAACTCAGCATGATTATTAAATTCTCTACAAATATCGATATTTTGTTAAGATGTGATATTCAAGGTACCCACTTCAGGGTCAAGCTGTCCAAATAGGGGACTGATGGACTATAATTCTCTTCTGAATGTCAGTAATACAAAGGACAATTCCCATGAAAAACTGGAGCAGGCAGTCAGTGAATTTCTATGTGTGGTATGTGGGAAAACTGGTAGGAGATTTGAATGTAAACATGTGGGAATGTAATTGTGAAGAGCACCACATTCCCACATTTATAAATACAGCTGGGCTTCTCCTGATGAGAAGACTTACAAAAAGTCATGCTGATTACATGAGAGACAGGAGAGGGCATTCAAGTGTGTCTGATGTACGATCTGTCATGGGAGCTGACCGTGACAGTGACACTGATCGCTGGTGACTGCAACAGTTAGGGACATACCCAGTCTGCAGATAGGGAATGCAAACTTGTGACACAAAGAGATTTGGCCTGAAAATTCTAAGCGATTTAGGAGGCAGCATCAGGTTAAAATTTGGGTGAAAATATTAACATCAGTTGAGCTTGGGAAAGTATTCAAAAGCACATTGAAACTTCAGCCAAAGAGAATGCAAGTAAATTTTAAATGATTCATGAGAGCACAACCAGCAGACACAACAGCAGTACCTCCACATGGATGGTGTCACCATATACACAGTATATCAACACACAACTCAGCACATATGATTGTATCAGTATTCTATATTTTAACATAGATTTTAAGCTTTTTTTTACAACTTAACATTTTATATGTGTAAATTAAATTATTTTGACATTCTGTGCAATTTGACATTCGTGTGACCGTGCATCATGATAAATTTGTATTTTAAAACCAACTAGATACACTAATTTCTCAAATTTATTCTTGGAATGAAACTCTACATGTTTCAGACAGTTCCTCTGTTCATCATCAGGAGTTTTTCACTGTACACACAGCAATGGTATATGTCATACAGGTTTGCTGACAGCTTGCGAGCAGAATCAGGATGGAACTGCGTTCCTTCCGTCCATCCGACTCCTGATGATGGACAGAAGAACTGTCTGAAACTTGTAGAGTTTCATTCCAAGAATAAATTTGAGAAATCAGTGCATCTAGCTGGTTTTAATATACAAAAAAGTCTGTGTAATATATCCTTCAAAGAACACCTCCCTAAAGATGGCCACAAGAGGTGGCCAAAGTTCAACAGCTGCAGAGATCAGCAGGTGAATGGAGTCAATCTGAGCAGCATAAGATGTGAATCTAGCAGATGTCACAGGAACAGAAGGAGGGAATATCTGAGAGACAAAATTTAAGAGCTTAAAAAAATAAAAAAATAAATTAAAAAAACATTAAAGTCTCTGTAGAGGCATAAATATATTTAAGAAGGTTAATTTAGGTTAGAACATCTTTCGTACATGTGAGAATAACTGCTACACCTTATGAAAACTTACTTTTTCTCAAAAGTGTATACAAGTTGATCTGTCTGAATTCAGTGTTTCCCATGCAAAAATTTGATGGACATGTTTTTCTCATGGCACAGTCACTATGCGTTTCACTTTCACCTCTTTATTTTTTCCAATATGAAACATACATGCATTGTAGTGTGCAATTTGTCATTTACATCAATCAGCACAACTTCAAAATGTATTAATGCAGTGTAGATACAGTTTGTGTCCCAAATACTCTGTCCATGCATGGAAATATTTAAATTGCACTTGCATAGCCAGAAGTGTCATCATGACCACTGTTTTAGAATGTCCCTGTAATTCGTATCATGCTTCACTTTTAAGTATGACAATTCATTGTTGCCATAGGTTTTAGTGTTATGACTCATGCCAAACTTTTTGTGTCGACATTTCAAGGGCTTCAAGACACATTTAAGTCCAAAATATTTTCTCTTCAGCAGCAATATTACTGTGGCAGTTCGTATGGGCACTGTCTAACTCTATGCTTTCTTTGTGAGGCAAGGAGGTTTGAGGAATGGAAATTTCAGCTGATATATTACAGTGAAATAAAGTGATCTGTGTATTTAATTAAGGACCACAACAAGAAAGCATATGGAGGAGTGTATCTGCGGCTCTGCCCATCCTTAACCTATGCAATACAAGCCCCAGCTACTGTACCCCCTGTACACTGCATAGGAGGTTGGGTGGACCCAACAGCCCACTGGCATAGGTTCATATAATAAATATACAACAGCATTCATAGTGAGAACACAGAATACATTTCCTTAGTTTTATGTGTGTGTCAGCATTACGACACTTGTCATTTCTGATCTAAGTATGGCACATTTCATCAGACATGGAGCGCACTGATTTAGAAAAAAATAAGATTTTATATAAAAAGCACACTTATTAGGTGACCACACTTAGCTAATGAATTGCCAGCACTACAGTATCATACATATATATATACACACACACATAGTTTTCAAAATGTTCTATTAGGGAGAATTCTTTGTCACATAATGGGCTGCTGATAGTGCTGCACCTTACAGCACCTGTCAGCTGTAAATGTTTCATGTTCCTAATTCAAACATTTCAGAGACAGTTTTTAATATGTAAGTTACAACATTATTTGGCACACATTTAAGTGATGCTGTTTGTAAACCCAAAGTCTGTCATACCGCTCACTTTTCACCACTGTAATTGTAACTTATTAGCATATCAATTAATGTCCATTACCAATTCCAAAATTAAATAATGAATATAATTATTCAGGTGAAAAGTGGAAGCTTTTGTTCTGTTAAGGGATCAACCCACATTTTGTTATGTCTACACAGGATATAAAGATGGGGCTAGCAAGCAAGCGGAAAGGACGTTGGAGGTACAGGTGCTGGCAGAAGTTGTTCCTAGCTCTCATAGGCTTCCCTCTGGCTGCTGGAGTCTTATTGGTGTTCGTAGCAATATTCCGAGCAGTGTTCGTTCACCAGCAAAACCAGTCTGTTCTCCATGTCTTAAATAATCAAGTTGTGGATAAAATTGATGAAAGCCAGATAACACAGAGGGCTGAACGATTGGCAGGAGCACTGAAAATTCCGTCTGTTTCTTACGCAACTGACAACCAAGAAAAGGAGGCCCTCCTGCAACTGCATCAGTATCTGGAAAAGAGTAAGCAGGAATCCTGCACAGGGTGTAACTATCATTGCTCCCCCCTTCCCTTTATAATTAACCGTTCTCTATAAACATTTGCAAGATGTAGGATTGCTGTTCAATTGGTAAAGTTCCCTATGTCATTGATATTTTAAACAAGAAGTCATTACAACTTTTCATTTAGTTACTTATTCCAATGAAGTATCATTACTGTTCGGCATAATCCCTGAACACATTGATGCATCTGTCCTACCTTGATAATAAGAGTTTATAAATTCTCTCATGGAAAAAAATTGGGCTTTTGTCAGGCAATGACACACGGGTGCATGATTGCACTGCTCAAACAAAACATGCTGGAATGCATTTTGGGCTGCCAGTTCCACAGTAATGTGGAAGTGGAAGTAACTGTTCATTAATGGTTGTGAATGCAAGAGCCTGATTTCTACTGTATTGGAATATTTAAACTTTTGCAAAGATGGGACAATTGCATTGGAATGCTTGGGGAATGTGTTAAAAATAGTGATATTTCAGTGGAATAAATGAGCAACATTCAATATTTAAATGACTTCTCATTTATTGTTATGACTCGGAGAACTGTGCCTCCTGAACGCCCTTCATAAGGAATAAATGTTACAAACTGTGGTAGTTTCTTATGTAATGGATGAGTCCATAGCAATGTGGAAGTACGTATTTCTTTGAGACTTTGGAGAAGAATCAAAATCGTTACATTGTGAAATTAAAGGAACTACTCTTCAAGTGTTTTTACTGTGTACTATTCTTGTGGGGAGCCCAGTTTAATTGGATACACTTTGGCAAAAATATTGAAGATGAGCTTATTTCAAGAAGACCAACACACAAAATTAAAAGCACTCTCATCAGTTAACAAGTTAATGTCCTTCATTGCAGATTTCCCTCTGATACATAGCTCAACTTTCATAAAGAAGGAAGTGATCAACACATACAGTCTCTTGTACACAGTGGAGGGCACAACCAAAGGGAAGCTGCCATACTTGCTTTCTTCACATTTAGATGTTGTCCCAGTTGACCCTAGTGCTTGGGAAGTTCCTCCTTTTGGTGGAAAAATTGTCAACAGAACATACATCTATGGAAGAGGTGCTATTGATGACAAATCTGCAGTACTGGTAAGTCAGATCAATAAAGATAGCAGTGCATGGTTTGACAAATCCCAGAGGACAGTTGTTGATATTCCTCAGTTCTGTTATGCATGGACCCCTTGTTATGCAGCAGACTGTACTGCACTGTGTCCAGCAACTTCAGATTTCTTTACCATTTCATTACTTATGTGTCACACACATTCAACACCATCATAAAGAACAGTAAAAGTCGAAATGTCTGAATATTTATTTGTGAGCAAGACACAACATGAGATATTCCAATTTGCATGTTAATAACACTAGTTGAAAACATTCTTCTGCTGTGTAATACACATGAAACAATATCCTGGAAATGTAGCACTTTATGAGAGGCACAGTTACCTCCTACAGTTAGCCTTGCATGTGAATATGAAGGCAGGTGCCACATTTAAGTACTGGGTATGCCTGCTTGATACAGACATACTTACATAAATACATACACACAATCGTAATTCCACGGATCCAAAATTTAGTAAAAGTGACAACAGGATGTGGAATAAGTTATAGAAATACAGGGGTGCTGACAAGTCCTTAGCCCTACCAGGAAGGAAAGAAGCTAATGTTTCTGTCAGAATGGCGTGAATTTCCTTCGGTGCCTTGCCTTGCAGGAAAAAAAAAACCTGACAGGCCGCGTCTCTATGCTGTTGAAATCGCGCGCGTCCCTGACATGCTTCCGAGCTTGTTTCCATCCTGGTCAGGCTAAGGACTTACCAGCATCCCGGTACAAAATTTTCACAATCAGTATCATACAGAATATCATAAAGATGTCATAAATTATTCAAATCCTTAAAATTAATCCATTATATACAGCTGATATAAGATTATGATCCATATCTCAATATCACAAATTCACTGACAGTGTGTGTTTAAGTATCTTCTTAATGCTCCTTTCAATTGAGCCATTTCATTTTTCAGACTTATGAGTTTTCAAGGTAAAACTTTGAACATTTGGATGGTCACACAGTATGCACTTTCTGAAAAAACAGAAGTCTGGCAGTTGGTGTGTAGGTAGTGAGTGATACAGGGGAATTCCCATTGGTGCCAAATATGGCACCCACAGAAGTAAGAAGCTGGGACACCAGTCAGTATAGTGCATAGGCTGTGGACCGGAGGTTCCGGGGTTCTAGTCCTGCCAGAAGCAAGAGATGGTTCTGTTATTGCAAAACACCAAGATAGGCCCTGGGGCCCCAACCAGCCTCATAGTCAGTTGGTACCGGGTGCTCTTTCCCCGGCAGTAAAGCAGCCGGTCATGACACCAACAACTTGGTTGCATCTAATGTTAAGATGAAGAACAAGTGGAGCTATACCTCTACTCCCTCCATATGTCTTCACGGCATGCATAAAGATTTCATACTTTGTACCAAGGAATTATGAATTATTTCCCACATATGTGCTGTTTGCAACCCAGCCATTGCAGGACAGAAGAAAAGCTACAGAATGAAATATTTGAGGCTCCCACAGCCTTGTTAATGAAGTTGTTATTCTTCTGGGATCTGATAGTGTATAGACTGGTATATACATAAACACATTTCAGAGGTGCTTATTACCTCAATATTGCCCTAAGCTATCAAAAATACCACCTTGAATGTGGTGGTAACAAGCTGACACAAAAAGCTGGTACCTAAATATGGTGGTAACAAGCTGACACAAAAAGTTGATACCTAAATACCAATATACAAGGCATCATATTCCAGAAGACTGGAAGCTTCAAAAGACAAAGATGGTTCTGTGCAAACCATATAACTGGATGGACAGTGTGTAGTAAAGACTCTGAAGTCAGTTTTGATGGATTCACAGAGTATGTTATTTTAATTTACACCACATGTATTTATGATTTATGTTTATAACTATTCTTATTGTGCTTTAGGGGACTATGGAAGCTGTCGAGTATGTGATACAGAAAGGTCACAGACCACAGAGGACATTTTTCATGGCTTTTGGACATGATGAAGAAGTAAGATTTCACTTTTTTAAATACCTAATCATTGTTTTCTTCTGGAAACAAATTTTAAGAATACTCTTACACAAGGTTCAAGGTTTTCACAGCAATGTAGCTGAGTATTCTGGCCTTCTGTGTTCTGAAAATATATTCCTGGCATTTTGAAGGAACAAAGTACCATTTTTTCTTGGACCCCTTCACCCTTGAAGATGCAGGCACCATATTCCGTACCATGTTGGGAGCCACAAACCCGGCAATGATGCAGCAAGTGCCAGACAACTTCAGAACTCGAGAAAAACTGAGGGTCACGCAGTGCTGGCACATCATGCACACAGATCTTTACCATTCATGGGCTCTGCCAACCACCACTCTTCTCAGAACTGTAGAAGCAGCTGTTCAAACACAATACATGATATGACTTAGCTCCTCCCTGTTGGTCATTAGCAGGATAGCTCAGTCAGTACAGCAATAGGCTGTGGGCCCGGCTGTCCAGGATTCAAATTCTGGCAGCAGCAAGAGAATTTTTTATTCTTCAGAACACCCAGTCTGTCCCTGGGGATCCACCCAGACTCCTATTCAAAGGGTACCAAGGGCTCTTTCCCCCTGGGTAAAGCGGTCGGAGCGTGATACTGACCACTTCCTTCATCTAGTGCCAAAGTTAAGAATGAGAGGAGCTATACCTCCATCCTCCCCATGTGCCCTCATGATGTGTGCATGAACAGCTTTACTTCTTCCTTTTACCTCTGGTCATAAGCAGAACTTTGCTGCAGTGGGAAAGGCAAGGTAGCTACATAGTTCACCTCTAAGTAACTTCACGGAGGCCCTCTTAAGCTGCTAATAGTTTCTTGGGTAGTCAAGAAATTTGCACATTTATGGAACCCAAACCGCTACCCCTTATCTCTATCCTGAGTCACATCAGTCCAGTCCATGCCTGCATCCTATTTCTTTAAGATCCATTCGAATATTATCCTTATACCTATGTCTAGGTATTGCAATGGTCTTTTTCTTTCACGTTGTCCCACCAAAACTCTGTATGTAACTCCCCCCTCCCCCCCACCTTCTTTATTTGATTCCCGAGATAATTGTCAAATTATTTATGCCATGCATTTTAAATCAACATTTTTTTATACTGTAGCAACTAAATGCATTTAGAAGCAGCTGTAAGTGCATTTAGTTGCTACATTATATGGAACAATGCAGACAATATTTGGTAAGAATACACATCATGAAGCTCCTTAACATGCAGTTTTCTCCATTTGTTTGTTATTTCCTCCCTCTTAGTCCCAACTGTCTTCCTTAGCTCCCTTTTCTCAAACACCTTCAGCCTATGTTCATCCCTTAACATGAGAGACAAATTTCCACACCTGTAGCAGACTAAAAGCGAAATTACAGCTATGTTTTAATTGTTGTATCACAGCAAACTGGAAAACATCACATTCTGGACCAAACGGCAGCAGTGGACAGCATTCAATAAATTTAATCTGCTCTTAATTCAGTCATGCACGAAATTTCGATTTGTGTCATTCCAAGTACCCTCAGGTCTGTCAAAACCAAATTTCCCAATATTGTCAGAAGTGGAAGGCCAAAGGGACAATGAGTGTATACCTTACTCTGTCATGTGAGATTTCCACAGTGGTGTTGCTGTAGATTCAAGTCTTCTGGGATGTTACACTGTTGCTAGGTCAGTCACACCTGCATTCTGAAGGGTTAAACATGATGCCTTCATCTTTAATGTCAAGCAGCTTCACCCTATCAGTGAAGTCACTCATACATCAAACCGTTGGCAACTGCTGACCCAGAGACGCAGCATCACATCCCACATTACTGGAATGTTCATCTTGTTGTGTTCTTCATGTGTTACTGAAGCTTGGTTACTGTGTTTAAATGAAGTGCAAAATATTTAGAAAGTATATAAAATATATTGTATTTTACCTTTTACTGGAATTTTATGATGTAAGAAAGATTTATTATCACTGCGTTACTCATCAACTACTTTGGTGTACTATATATTATATACCAGACTTCATGGTGGTGGAAATAGTTACACTGAAACATGTAGCCTTTACAGTTCCTTTATAGTAATGAAAGAGGACTGCATCAACTAAACCAATTGTTCTGTTTGATTTGTAGCACACAGCGCTACTGTAGCTACATTCTGTTGAGACAGACAGCATCACTCTTATTTCCCATTGACTGCAGCACACAGCGCTACTGTAGCTACATTCTGTTGAGACAGACAGCATCACTCTTA
>Ga0123355_10010053_pt1 | contig 14458 bp, 15 predicted proteins | sample TergutEmb28metaG_3_FD_89872 | JGI IMG/M metagenome (GOLD analysis project Ga0123355, IMG submission 89872) | Embiratermes neotenicus P1 segment gut microbial communities from Petit-Saut dam, French Guiana - Emb289 P1 | ecosystem: Host-associated > Arthropoda: Insects > Digestive system > Gut ...
GCAGCAGCAGCGCGCGATGGAACGGCTGAAGAAATCCGAGCAACATTCCATCCCCGAGTGGTTCGACTATCACTCGGTCAGCGGGCTCTCGCGCGAAATGAAGGAGAAGCTGACGAAAGTACGCCCGCGGACGATCGGCCAGGCCTCGCGCATTCCGGGAGTTACGCCCGCCGCGGTTTCGTTGGTGAATGTCTACATCGAGATTCAAGCTCGCCGCCGCGAGCAAGCTGCTACTCTCTAAGTTGCAGGTCCGCCAGGGCCCTTCGGCTGGCCAGCCAGACTAGGCCACGGTGGTATTCGATCCTGCTACAGGAGGATTTATGGCAACGCGGAGAGTGGCAGAGAGACCAGAGCTTGCCCTCATGAAAGTGGCTCAAATCTCTAAGCCCGGAGCAGATTTTGAGATCGCGGAGCGCGAGATTCCCGAGCCTGCCGAAGGCCAGGTGCGTATCAAGGTGCTGGCCTGTGGCGTTTGCCACAGTGACGTGTTCACGAAAGAGGGCTCTTGGCCCGGAATTCAGTATCCCCGTATTCCAGGACATGAAGTTGCGGGCATCATTGATGCAGTCGGCGCCGGTGTTTCCGGGTGGAAGAAGGGGCAGCACGCCGGCGTCGGCTGGCACGGTGGCCATGACGGCACCTGCCGCGCGTGTCAGCGCGGAGATTTTCGTAATTGCCGGAATCTGAAAGTTCCGGGCATCAGTTACGACGGCGGATACCAGCAATACATGCTGGCTCCCGTGGATGCAGTGGTGTCACTACCGGACACTCTAAGTAACACCGAAGCGGCACCGCTACTCTGCGCTGGAGTTACCACGTTTGATGCGCTACGGCACAGCGGTGCGCTTCCTGGCGATCTTGTGGCCGTGTCGGGTATCGGCGGTGTAGGTCACCTTGGGGTTCAATTCGCCAACAAGTTTGGTTACAAAGTGGCAGCTATCGGGCAGGGGGCCGAAACCGCGGCGCTGGCAAAGAAACTCGGGGCGAGTGAGTACATCGACACCCAATCGACAAATGCAGCGGAGGCTTTGCAAAACTTGGGCGGCGCGCAGGCCATTCTAGCCACCGCCCCAAGCTCAAAGGCTATGTCCGAACTGATCGACGGTCTGGCGGCAAACGGCAAGCTCATCGTTATCGGCGTAGCATCTGATCCCATTGAGGTCACGCCGCTACAGCTCATCACTGGAACTAAGAGCATTGAAGGCACGGCTGCGGGAACACCAGCCGGCGAAGAGGACACCGTGAACTTCGCCGCGCTGACGGGCGTTCGCCCGATGATCGAGACGTACCCGCTCGAAAAGGCCGGCGAGGCTTACGCACGCATGATGAGCGGCAAGGCGCGCTTCCGCGTGGTTCTGACGATATGAAGTTTGGCCGACAATTCAATCGAGAGGGTGCGAAACCGAAGCACCCAGCGGCTCAATGTGGCGGTGGCGATGTTTTGCCAACTTAGAGTGGGGCGTATCCGACAGTCGTGAGTTCGGTCAGGAACGGTTGACAGAACAAACACGTTTCTCTCCATCGAAGTATCCCCAAACTGTCATCCAGGGCCTGCGGCCTGCGAAACCGCATGAAAAACCAGGCCAGACGACCGCGTGTTTTCAATGGGTTAGCCTTTTTTTCGACCCTGTGGCTTTCCGTGTGATAGAAACGACGACCAAAGGGCGGCATCGCTGGGTTAGCGACGCGCCCACCTCCGGCCCGGCGTAACCTTGAATGTAGTGGCAGCTTTCCCAGCCGCGCCTAATTCGGATTAAGGATGATGTTCGTGGTCGCCCGAAACTTCTGCCATTTGGTAAAGGTCACGATGTTACGCGCGCAGGTACTAGACTGCACTTGGTTCGGGCAGATCAGAACATCGGCGTGAACGGGAAGCACCATATTAGTGTCGTCCCCTAATGGGACAAGTGAATAGTCTGTCGCAGTCTTCATCCGCGTGATGGGCTCGCTCGGCATATCGGCGGTTTCGCGTTCCAGCCGGAGCAGTCGACCGTCCGTTTTGTCAAGCCAGAGCCTTCCGGCGTATTCAGGGAACCACTGCTTGCCACTAGAGCTAAGGTAATAGAGCTTGTTATTCTCTGCTGACACATGGAAGTCGAAGACAACTGCGGGAGCTCCGTGCAGTTTCTCCTCTTTGCGATATCGAAACTCGGGCTTGCTGGATGGCATAAACATCGTGTTCAAGCTCGACGCGAACTCCCCGACGGACCAGGCTCCTGAAGACCATGGACCCGCAGAATCTGCCGGCTTACCATCCACACGAACGTCGCTGTCGTACTCCTGACCGTCCCGGTAGGTCACTTGCGCTGTGATCACGTCGCTGAACGTCTTGTCGCCTAGCGTCTTCCAGTGGCGCTTGGTTTTCCGCTCGCAGATGACATCTGGGAACTTCTTGGGCACAGAGAGGGCGAACTCGCATACCTTCGTCAACGCCCCGGAGTGCTCCCCTGCGCCCGCTAAGGTAGCGCAGTACTCCGCAACATCCGCCGGCTCCGACGGGTCTGTTTGCTGAGGTCCAGAGGCCAACAACAATCCTTCACCGGCAGGCGTATTGACCAGGTCGACCACTCGACCGGAAGTATTTCCGGTATTCGCGGTTAGCGCGTCGAGTAGGTCGGGAGAGAATGGAATCTTCGGCGGAGCCGTCGAAGGCGATTGTCGCACGGGATTTGCAGTTTGGTTGACTTGCGCGGCTTGTGCATGTGCCACAAAGGGCGAGACCATCACCCATAAAACTATGAGTGACCGCACTTCAGCGTGTAAATCAGCACGAGTTGCCATCGCCCTACCGGGGACCTCGTGAAGTCACGATGAGTATAGTGCGACATGCCGAGGCTTTTCGATTCACTTCACATCTGAAGCGTTTGTCTGTAATCGGAAGATGTATGAATTGATCCGGCATCCAAAAGACTTGCCCGTGAGCACGGATATTAAAGAACAACCCGTCTAACCTAATTGTCCGCTGCCGGAAACTCAACCGGAATCGTGGTATCGATTTCCACATCCTCGGCGCTAACCCTGTACTCCCACCATCTAACCGCGTCGCTAGTGGACTTGCAACTGAGCCAGAGAGCATACCGCGAGGACTCAGCCATATAATTGTGCGCCATGTCCACGCCAACTGTTCTGATCTCGGTTGTACTGCTGGCAGTTGCCGGTGTGCCTCTTTCCGCTCAGGACGTTCCTGAATCCTGCGGAGTGCGCGATTGGTTTCAATTGCGCGAGAAAGTGGCTCAGGGCGGCAGTTCTCTTCTCTGTAAGGGCGCGATGGATGCAGCATTCGAGCACTCCAGGGAAGCCGAACGTGAGTTGAACCAGGTGGTGTGGGAAGCACCGGGCAGCAAGGATGCGCTTGCGGCGGACGCGCTGCTGATTGCTTTTTATTCCAGGCACGGCCAGTACAGAAAAGCCCTTTCGCAGCAACTGCTGGTTGTTGCTCAGACCATTCCTCAATCCTGCGGAGTACACGATTGGTTTCAATTGCGCGAGAAAGTGGCTCAGGGCGGCAGTTCTCTTCTTTGTAAGGGCGCGATGAATGCAGCATTCAAACATCGCAGGCAAGCCGAACGTGAGCTGAACCAGGTGGTTCGGGAAGCACCGCGCAGCGATGAGGCGTATTTGGCGAATTGGCTACTGGCTATGTTGTATTCCAGCCACGGCCAGTACCGAAAGGCCCTTTCCCAAGTAGATCAAGGCCGGCTCGAAAGACCTGAACCCGAGGACCCTGAGGAACGCCGAGGACTCCATGACCTGGAAGATAACCTCTCCATGTTCGCGGTGGCGGCCCAATTTCCGGACCTGCGAATCGCCCGCAGTGCGCGTTCCGTGGTGCAGGGAGAAATTAACGGCTATGGCCTCTTTTGTATTCCCGCAACAGTTCGTGGGGTTTCCGCGACTTATATTCTGGATACTGGTGCGCCTAACTCCGGCTTGAGTGAATCCGAGGCAAAGCGGCTCGGGCTAGCGGTTCATGGGACCTCTACAAAATTGAGTGACGTCACCGGAACTCCGACGAGTGCAAAGGGGCTTGCGGAAGCGCCTGACCTGTGGATTGGCCGAATTCATCTGAAAAACGTGGTCTTCTGGGTTTATCCGGATGGGAATGAAGTTTTGTCCGGCCTGCCCAACGGCCAGAAGGGCGTTCTCGGGCTTCCTGTGCTTCTGGCTCTTGCTTCACTCCGCGTGGAAAAGGACAATCGTATCGTTGTTGGGCCTCGAGAATCGACATCCATCGAGCAATCGATTCCACTTGCTTTTGACTATCAAACGACGCTTGTGCAGATCGTCGTTCATGAAAGACCGCTCACCTTGCAACTCGACACTGGAGCCCGCAAGACTTATCTCTATCAGACCTTCGCCGATGCATTTCCTTCATTGATGCAGTTGGGACGACATAGAAAGGAGAAGATAATGGAGATGTCGGGGACTTCGTATCAGGAAGCCGTCGACTTGCCTGCGGTAGGCCTTCGGCTTACGCCGCGAGTCGAAATGGATCTTGCGCCCACAACCGTCATTCTAAATGCGACTGGTGAATATCAATGGGACGGCAACTTCGGATTTGATTTGCTCGACAGAGCTTTCCCGGTAACACTCGACTTCCGCGCCATGCGGCTGAGCTTTCCTTGAGACCGGCGGGGAGCTCTTAGTGCACCGATGTAACCGGACCGGGGATCGTGGGGCTATCACCATCTAGGCCTAGCGGCAGCGAGCGTGCGAAATCTACAGCAAGAGCCCCGTTTGTGGGGCTCTTACTTTGAATAGAACTGATGGCCGTTGCACAAGATTCATAAGCTTTTCTAAGGCTGATCTTCTTTCGTGTGAAGCTGTTCGGCGTATCTCAATTCTCTTTCTGCGTCCTCCTTGTTTCCCATGTCGCGATAGGCCTGTCCGAGCAGATGGTGAGTCGTCGGATTGTTGGGCTCCATGGTTACGGCGTGCCGGAGCGACAGCACGGCGAGATCGTAGTCACCTTTTTTCTCGAGCACCTTGCCCATCAGGATGAAGGGCACACTCGAAGTGGCGTCGAGCCGGATCGAGCACTGCAGCAGCCGCTGCGCATCGTCAAACTTTTGCACGCGCGAGTACGCGTCAGCCAGTTTGTAATAGGTCGCCGCATTCGCCGGATTGATGGCCAGTTCCTTCTGAAATTCAGCAATCGCTTCGGGCAGCCGCGACTTATAAAGATACAGTTCGCCCAACAGGAAATGAACCAGCGGAAGTTTCGGATCGAGCGTTGCCGCCTTCAGCGCGTACTCCTCGGCAATCGGGTCGTACTCTTGCCGCAGCAGCATCCTGGCCGTGAACAGGTAGGCCGCAGCCGAATCTGGCGGAACCTCGAACATCCGGGCGAACGACTGGCGCGCCCGATCGTAGTTCCGGGTCTGGATGTAACAGGTACCTAGAATGTAGTACCCGTCGACGTTGGCGCGGGCGATCCATCCTTGCACTTTTTCAAGCAGCGGAATCGCGTCGGCCGGATGTCCATCAGCGTAGTACGACATACCCAGCAACTGTACGGCCTCGCCGTTCGAGGGGTCTTCGGTCCTGGCCTTCTGTAGATAGTCGATGGCCTTGGGGAAATTGCTGGTCTTGTAATAGGCCGTACCCAGTTCGAAAGCCAGACCCTTGGTCGCGGAATTGCGCGCCTCGACGGCTTTGAGCTCGGTGATAGCCTGCTCGGCTTTGCCTTCCTGCACCAGTTTGCGGGTCTCGGCAAATTCCGGGGACAGGTTCGACGGGGACAGGTTCGACGGTACGGCTTGCTGGGCGGCGACGCATCCGCAGAGAAGCAGCGGGCAGAGCAGGTGTGCGGGGAGGGTCCGGAGGGTTTGCATACTGCGATTAGAGCATAGCTCTCTGGGCTCATGGAGCCCCGGGACCCCTCGACCGGGGGAATTGGCGGACTGCGTCCGTGAGGCCGTTGGCTGGCGCGGGCTGGGCGGACGAGGGCCCGCCGACTATTTCGGGGAGCTTAGTTCTTTCAGGAGCGCGGCCAGGTTTTCTTTGGCGATAGGTTGATTGGGATCAATCTCGAGGGCGCGCTCGAAGTGTGCTTTGGCTTCGGGGAACTTGCCGAGCTCGGCCAACGCCGCCCCCAGATTTGCTTCGGCATTGGCATCGTTGGGCTCGAGCCGCGTCGCCAAACGGAACTGTTCCGCTGCTCCCTGAAAGTCGTTCTGGGCGGCGAGCGCAAAGCCAAGGTTATAGTGCGCGTCGAAGTAATCCGGTTGCCACTTCAGCGCCGTCCTCAGATATCCGGCAGCTTGCTCGGGGTGCCCCGCCGCAACTAACGCCGCGCCCAGCCCATTGTTGGCGGTGGCGTCTTGGGGACGCAGGCGCACCGCAGATCCATATTCGGCAATCGCTCCTTCAAGATTGTTCTTCGCCTGCAACATGGCCGCGAGATTGTAGTGGGCTTCGAAGTCTTCGGGATTGTTCTCGATGCTGTGGCGCTCGAGCGCATCCTGAAGAATCATCCGGGGATCGCCCTGCGCCGGATCGAAATTCACCGGCAGGACTTGCAGCCATAAGTGACACATCTCGTCGCGCGACCGGTTCCCGGCCACCACCCGGGCTGGCGGGTGATTCGGATTGAGCGGATTGTCCTCCGAATTGTCGTAGGTGTATCGCAGGCTGACCGTGGTCCCCTTCGGCAGTCGAACCGGCTCGCGGTAGCGGTAAACCGCCTGCCAGTTCAGGTTCCACTGCGGAATGTGAATGAGCGTCTCTCTGGTCCCGTCGGGCAGGGTGGCGAAAGCCTTTATGTCTTTTCCCAGATAGTGGGCGTGGGGATAGATCGCCATCAGGTCGACATCAACCGGCAGGGTGAAATCGTCGGACACCAGAAAATCTCTTGCTCCCGGCGGGATGTCGAGCTTGAGATCGTTCTCCAGTTGGAGAAGCATCGGAATCTTGGTTGCCGGGTGGGAAGTGAAATAGAGCCCAATGCTGGGACGGATGACTTCCGGCTTGCCCGACGGCTGCAGGTGGGTGTTGAGGACCAGGTCGGTGCCTTTGTCCAGCCGCAGCGCCATGCCTTCGGGCTCGACATAGGGGACGGTTCCCGGCTTCCAGAACAGCAGATGGCTGTCGGGATCGAATACCGAGGATGCGATGCGGATCTCCATGCCGCCGAAACCCTCGCCCGGCTCGGTCTCGCGCTTGCGCAGGGCACCGGCGCGATCCACCAGAATGTTGGCGTGGTGCACGTACTGCTTGTCGCCGGGGCGGATTTCGACGGCTTTCACCCAGCGCGTTTCTTGAATGGGCACCGGGAAGATGAAGTTCCAGTAGGTGTCGGTGCCTTGGGGCGGAAGGGTAAGGGGCTTGGTCGCGGTGAGAATCAAGTCGGGTTTGCCCAATCGCCAGCCCTCGACGAACGTTGGTTGCGCAGGCAGATCGGCCGCATTGCCTTCGACCGCGCCTTGCTCGACCCAGTTTCGGATCCTATCGATGTCGGCATCGGAAAGGCGAAGCTCGTCGGCGAACTTCAATTCCTGCGGCTCCGGGAGCCAGGGCGGCATCGTCCGCGAGCGGGTCACGTCGACGATTTGGCGTGCATGTTTTTTCGCGTCGGAATATATCAGCAGGGAAAATGGCGCGGCCTCGCCGGGACGGTGGCAGTTCGCGCAGGCGCGAAACAGGATCGGCGCTATGTCGCGGTTGAAAGTAACGGGAGGGGAACCCGGCGATCCGTTCGCTGATCCGGAGTGTGGTCGCGCCGCGAGAGGTACCAGGACAGCTGCCACCGCGAGCGCCATCCAACACCCCGCCGCTCTGCCCTCGAACCAGCTCATTCGAGATCCGAAATGTAGCATCCCACGCCGCGCACTTCGCGCGGCGACACGGACTGGCCCGACTGCGCCGCCAGGATTGCCTCTTCCAACTCATGCGTGGTGGGCGCCGGTCGCGCCCGGACGGGATCGACGTACCAGTCGTCGATGCGGCCGTCATAGATGAGCCGGCGATCACGATCAAATACCGCAACCTCGGGCGTGATTTTCACATGGCTCAATTTGACTAGCGCATGTTGGGGATCGTGCAGTGCGGGCAGATGAAATCCGTAGTCTGTGACCGACTTTCGAATTCCCTGCGCCGTCTCACTCTTGTCGGGATAAACCAGCCAGAAGCTGGCGCTCTGGGCATAGCGTCGGCTGATCCGTTGGATCGAGGGAGCATAACGGCCGGAGACGGGACAGTCCCGCCGCAGGAATATCAGGACGACCACCTTGTTGGAGCCGGCGGCCAACGGATTCACCGCGTGGCCTTGAAGATCAACCGCCCCTTGCTGGGCGTACGCGATGGCGGCAGAGACCGCGAGCGCTAACCAGACGCACACTGTTCGAAGCCTGAATCTCGACCCCATAGAATCACGGCGCGGGTTGACGCAGCTCGATTCTATGAGCCTGCGCCGCCAGTGTCTATACCGATACTGCGCCAACGCGGAAGCAGAAATCCAGTGCTGCGCCGATAGGCAAGATACTCCTCGCCAAATTCCTTGGTGAGCAGCGACTCCTCTCGCAACGCCTTGCGCGAATGCGCCGCGAGTATCAGGACGACGGCCACGACTCCCCGCCACTCACCCACCACCAGCGCCGCCCCCATACAGCCGAGGAGCATTCCGCTATAGATCGGATGCCGCACCCACCGGTAAGGTCCGGAGCGGATGAGTTGATGCCCTTCTTTGAGAGTGACGCGGGCGCTCCAGTACTCGCCGAGACAGTAGCGCGCCCAGATCGCGATGGCTATGCCTACCCAGGTGAGCGCGATGCCGGACCAGGCAATCCAGCTCGCCTGCGGCAGAAAGCGCTGGCGGAGCGGGCCGATGAGCGTCCAGTTGCCAAACAGGAGGGCAAAGGCAAAGCCTCCCACGACCAGAGTGATCAGGCGATCCCTCGATTTCTCCCGTTCCTTGACAGGTTTCACCCATAGCCACGTGATCGCCCAATAGGCTGCGAAGATCCACCAGGGGATCTGTTCCATGTGCCAGACGGTCAGTGTTCTCATAGCTCACCCCGCATTGATGCCGGCTCAAGCGCGTTGGGGCTCGAGCGGTTTGGCGTTCAGTTCTGTCCTGGCGATGCGGCGCAGATGCCGGATCCATTCCTGCTGCAGCTCAATTTGCTTTCGCATGTGGCGCACGATTTCTCCGCCGAACTTGCCCAGTTCCATGTTCGCCTCGAGGGCTTCGAGTTTCTGTTCGCGATGTGCGAGATATCCCTCACGTCCGGCGAGAATGGCTTCGCGGGATTCGGGCTCGAGTGCTGGAAACACGCCGACACGCAGGAAGAACCCTTCCTCCGAGGAAGCCGCCGCCGGGCTGAAAGCGTTCATTCGCTCGAAGAAGATCCGGCGACCTTCCGCCGTCAAGGCGTACTGCTGGCGCGTCTGTCCGCGTTCGCCGGGCATCGCCTTTTTACTGACCCAGCCTTCTTCGAGAAAACGCCGCAACAGGGGATAGACGATGTTGTTGTGCAACGCGTCCTGCCCCATCATCCAGCCGGCCTCGCGCTTAAGCTGGTAGCCGTACCGGGGACCGCCGAGCAGCATGGCGAGCAGTAATAGGTCATTCATGACACTGTCAATTTTGATCTAATGGACGACGCCTGTCAAGAAGCAAACGGGAGAGGCCGCCGGGGCACGAGCTCGGATCTTCGTGGCTCGCAGTCCCCGGCTCATATCCAAAGCTTGAGCCGCACCGCTACAATGGCGAGGCATGATCGCCCACCTCCGCGGAAAGCTGCTGGCCAAACATCCCAACCAGGTCATCGTCGAAACTTCAGGCGTCGGCTATGACGTGACCATCAGCGTGCCTACATTCTCTGATCTGCCCGCGCTTGGCGCCGAGGTTGCGCTGCATATTCATACCCATGTGCGGGAAGATGTCATCGCCCTTTATGGCTTCTTGCGGTCGGCAGAGAAGTTACTCTTCGAAAAACTGATCACCGTAAGCGGCATCGGACCGAAGCTGGCTATCACGGTCCTTAGTGGAATGCCCGCGGATGAGGTGGTGGCGGCGATTCAGGGGAACGACGTAGCGCGGCTGACGCGCATCCCCGGCATCGGCAGGAAAACCGCCGAGCGCATGGTGCTGGAACTGCGCGACAAGCTGCCGGAAGCGGGAGCCGGTGCTCGAGCCGCGGTCCCGGTGATGAGCGCGATCGAACAAGACGTGCTATCGGCATTGGTCAATCTGGGATACCAGCGCGCCGCGGCCGAGAAGGCGCTGGAAACGGCTGCCAAGGACGGCGACAAGAAGTCGTTCGATCAGCTCTTCCGGTCGGTGCTCGGGCGGCTCTCGAAGTAGGGGATTCTTGGGGCTAGACAAGACGCCCGGCTTGCGCTCTAATGCTGCGCCATGCAAACCCTTGGCTTGTCCGATTCCACCACTCGCAGCGAAAGTCGGCTCAAGAGCCTGTTTTGGCCATCGATTCAAAGCGGCGCCGATGTCGACTATCTGGCCGTGCAGGGATTCTGGGTGTGCACGGCGGTCGGCGTTATCTCACTTGTCTTCGTCGGGATTATCTCGCACCAGCCCATCAACGGGTTCCTGATCTTTCTGCTTTTTCACCTCGGGGGCGTGGGCGTGCGCGAACACAATCCGTTTGCCGCGGCGGTGCTGCTGGTCTATTACGCAGTCGACCTTCTGGCCGTGGTTCTCTATATGCTCCTGAATTCGCCGGGCTTTCTGGTGGTGCGGATCATCATCATGGCGCTGCTGATCTCGAATCTGCGGGCAACGTGGATCGCTGGCAACTGGAAACCGGAATCCGAAGAGGCGGCGCTGCCTCCGCGGCTGGGCGACACATTCGGCGACAAACTCGCAGACAGGTGGCCTGCCTTCATCTGGCCGAAGATCAAGATCGTGTACTACATCTTCTCGGTGGGATACCTCGCCATGGTCGTTGCCGGGCTGATTGTACTGAGCCTGCGCGGCAGTCGATTCTAGCGGATGCTTTCTCTCCTGCCCGCTTTCTGGAAAGGCGGCAAAGAAGAATGAGCCACCCTTTCGAAGTCCTTGCCACTCCGCGGGTGGACGGAGGGCGTCCGAGAATCCACAAATCCAGCTTCACTCAAAGAAGCTCCAACCAGGTTCACTTACCGATGCAGAATGTGCTGAAGATCAGATTCAGAATGTCGTCCGTCGTGGTTGCACCCGTGATGGCATCGAGCGGGCGCAGCGCGTTGTAGAGATCGAGCAGCAACATCTCATGGGGGATCCGTCCGTGGACCGCATTCCTGGCAGCGTCCAGGTGGCTCAGCGATTCCTGAACCAGTCGCTGGTGTCGGATGTTGGTGAGAAACCCTGGTTCCCCGCCGGGCCCCGATTGTCCACCGATTGCTGCGAGAATTTCTTCCCGCAATTCGGCAATGCCCTTTCCCGTGGTTGCCGAAGTGCGAACGGTCGAGAAATCGCCCTCCGTTTGCGACTGGGTTTCTGCCGGCACAAGATCAGACTTGTTTTCGATCACGATGAGAGACCTGTCCGCGACCAGCCGAAGAAGCTCGTTGTCTTCTGCCCCCCAGGGCTCGGAGGCATCGTGAACCAGCAACACCAGGTCAGCAGCGGCCAGGGCTTCCATCGACTTTTGAATTCCGATCGACTCCGCCTCATCGAATGCTTTCCTGATCCCGGCCGTGTCGACAAGTTTCACCGGAATGCCGCCAATCGCGACGTTCTCGGTGACCAGGTCGCGGGTTGTGCCCGGGGTTGCCGTCACGATGGCTCTTTCCTGCTCGACGAGGCGATTGAACAAGCTGGATTTGCCGACATTCGGCCTGCCCACAATCGCCAGAGTTAATCCTTCATGCACGAGCTTGCCATAGGCGAAGCTGGCGCTGAGTTGCTCGAGGGGCGCTTCGACGTGAGCGATCTGGTCGAGAATCCCGGTATCCGGCAACACGGAGACGTCGTCTTCTGCGAAGTCGATGCCTGCTTCCAATAGTGCGATCAACTCGACCAGCTTTTGCTTGATCGGCTTCAACCGCCTCGACAACGAACCGTCGAGTTGCTCGGCCGCGACTTTTGCCTGATAAAGCGTCTGCGAGTCGATCAAATCGCGGACCGCCTCGGCCTGCGCCAGATCGATGCGGCCGTTGAGAAAGGCTCGCATCGTAAACTCGCCCGGCTCCGCCAGGCGCGCTCCAGCGGCCACACACATTTCGACGATGTGCCGCAGCACGACCGGAGACCCGTGGGCCGAAATCTCGATGACGTCGTCGGTGGTGTAGGAGTGAGGCTTTCGGAAGTAAGTGACAACGACCTCGTCGATGCGATCCGAAGCAGACGGGGCGCGCTCCTCCCGGCAGCAGGGGGCGGCTGTCCCCACATCTCGAGTAACCTCAATCAATTCCCCGAACACGGCGTGGCCGGGCACGAGCTCGTGCTTCAGGTTCAGCATGGGCGCCGCTATCCGGCAGGCCTCGGAGCCCGCGACGCGAACGACGCCGATTCCGCCTCGCCCCGGCGGCGTCGCGATCGCGACAATCGTGTCCTCAAGGTCCACGCGCCGATTGTACCGGGTAAACGAAACAACAGTCAGTGGTCAGGATCTCGAGTTAGAATTGCGTCCCTAAGAAGGAATTCCGGATGATGCTTCGGCTTCTCGTCGCCGTCATGGCTGTCGGTATTTTTAGTGGCATGACTGTCTGCCAGGATAAGCCTGCTCCAAATCCTTCTCATGCGGACCTCGTGTCGAAACTGAAAGCTGGCGAAAAGGACATCGATTTCAAGCAGCTCCGGCTCGCCTACGCCGAAGCCAAGGGAGGGCGTGACACCACTGAGCAAAAGAAGGCTATGAACGTAGCCCTGAATTCCAAGAAGTACGAGGACGCGATCAAGAATGCTGACAAGGTCCTGGCACAAGATTATGCGGACATGGATGCGCATTTTGCCGAGTACATCGCGCATCGCGAATTGCATCAGTCAGACCAGGCAGAATTCCACAAGTTGGTTTTGAGGGTCTTCTGGACTCCATTACCGATTCCGGCGACGGCAAGACTTTCGCGACGGCGTTTCAGATCATTGAGGTACATGAAGAGTATGTTCTGCTTCGGTTCCTGGGCCTGATGCCTTCGAAAACAGTCGATGGCAGAGAAGAATGGGCACTCGTATGACGTAATGGAGGCTGTGAATCCGAGGTCGAAGGAGAAAGTAACTCTCTACTTCAACATCGACATCGCGGAACAGCATCTGAGAGACGCCCTTAAGTAAACCGCCTTTACCGCGCCACGACCTTCTCGATTTGCGCTTTCAGATCCGCATAGGGCAGCGCGCCCGGATGGTACCAGGCCACTTTCCCGGTGCGATCCACCAGCACGAGCGTGGGCGTAGTCGAAGCACCGTAAGTCAGGAAGTTGGACTTGTTGACAGGGACCGGCATGTCGAGCAGGCCGGAGTAGAAGCGATGCCTCACCGCATCGATGTATTGGAGTTCGTCGCTGGGCGTGGCATGCTCGATCTGCGCGGTGTATCCGTAGAGGCGAGTCGGCCCGACCACTTTCAATCCCTTTGAGGCGTATTCCGCGCGCAACTGGGTAATGATCGGAGCTTCCGCTTTGCAGTCGGCGCACCAGTGCGCCCAGAAGAACAGGAGCACGGGCGATCCCTTCCACTGAGCGGCCGGCGGCAGGGGCGAACCCAGCGTCTCATCGGCCTTGAGAGGCGGCGCAATCTTGCCCTGAAACGAAAGCAGGTTCAGATTTTTCTGAATGCGGTCGCGGATCGAAGTGTTTCCGTAGGTCTCGAGCGCCGCGTGCAATAACGCGATCGCCTGGGTTTTCTGTCCCCGCGCGGCCAGCACTTGCGACTCGACTTCGATCGCCCCTCCCAGGGCAAGGGGCAAATGGGGTTCGGCATCGAGGGGACGCTGCCTCAATAGATCGAGCACCTGGGCCTTGGTTTGCTTCGCATAAGCGGCGGCCTGGTCGTACTCGTGGAGGTCGAGCGCAGCTCGTGCCATCCAGGAATACGCGTCCAGGTATTCGGCGTCGACGCCGCGTTGGCTGCGGTAGGAATTGAGTTGAGCTTCTGCCGCCGAGAAGTTATTCTGCGCCAGAGCATAGCGCACGTTGTCGACAATTCCGGCCCGGGCCACCGCCGCCGCGAGCAAGAGGGAAATGAAAATCAGTGTCCGGGAACGCATTTTCTCTATGATGATGGTTCCTGTCAAAAGTGGCAAACGCCGGGGCCGCCGCAGAGCTGGTATTGTTCACATAACGCCCTGCGGTATCAGTTGTTTAGCCTTCCTCTTTGACGATTTTTGTGGCTATTTCGGGGTAGTTTACTGTAGAATTAACTTGCGTTTGACTTTAGAGCTCCTTCGCAGTACAAGCCTCTCCGCTCAACCCAGCGTGTGACCTGCCTGCAGAAGAATCCCGAAAGTTTCAGCGCTACATCAAGAAAAGGAAATTTGCATCAACATGGAAACAGGAACAGTGAAGTGGTTTAACGACGCCA
>Ga0123355_10010054_pt1 | contig 14457 bp, 12 predicted proteins | sample TergutEmb28metaG_3_FD_89872 | JGI IMG/M metagenome (GOLD analysis project Ga0123355, IMG submission 89872) | Embiratermes neotenicus P1 segment gut microbial communities from Petit-Saut dam, French Guiana - Emb289 P1 | ecosystem: Host-associated > Arthropoda: Insects > Digestive system > Gut ...
ATTCCCGCCGGAGAGGATACAGACTGTTTTCTTTCCTTTGAGCGGTAATTTGTTGAAGAGAACTGCCGCCACACTGACAGCCCCTGCACCCTCGGAAACCAGCTTTTGCTTTTCCATCAGGGTTAAAATCGCTGTTGCAATCTCATCTTCTGATACGGTGACGATGTCATCCACATACTCTTGCACCAAAGCCAAGGTGTGTTCGCCGGGAGTCTTGACGGCAATGCCATCAGCAAAGGTGGTGACGGTTTCCAAGGTGACAGCCTTGCCGGATTTCACACTCTCACTCATACTCGGTGCGAGAGCCGCCTGCACGCCATAGACCTTGATCTTGGGATTGAGGGTTTTTACCGCGTAAGCCACACCGGAAATTAGCCCCCCGCCGCCCACCGGAACCACGACGGCATCGGCATCGGTCAACTGGTCTAAAATCTCCAGCCCAATGGTACCCTGTCCGGCAATCACTGCGTCATCGTCAAAGGGATGGATGAAAGTGGCGCCTGTTTCCTCTTGGAGTGTTCGGGCATGGGTATATGCGTCATCATAGGTTCCTCTGACCAATACGACTTCAGCGCCCAGCCGCTTGGTAGCCTCCACTTTGCTGATGGGCGCACCGTCGGGCATACAGATTACACTTTTGATTCCCATCTCCGTTGCAGCCAAGGCCACACCTTGGGCGTGGTTGCCGGCAGAACAGGCGAGGATGCCGGCCTTTTTCTGCTCGGCAGAGAGTTGGCTGATCTTATAATACGCGCCCCGCAGTTTGAAGCTGCCGGTATTTTGGAGGTTTTCCGTCTTGAGAAAAATTTGCGTATCAGTACCCAAGTTCAAAGCGTCAATGAGATCGGTTTTACGCACCACGTCTTTGAGCGCATAGGCGGCGTGATAGATTTTGTCCAGTGTCACCATTTACATATTCCCCCTAAACTTTCAGTCTCCAGCCGTGTTTGTCCTCTAACTCTCCCCGCTGGATGCCGACTACTGTGTCATAGAGCTTTTTGCTCAGTGATCCCACTTGTCCGTCACCGATGGTCATGATATCATCCCGATACCGCAGTGTACCCACGGAAGTGATGACGGCGGCGGTGCCAGTGCCGAATACTTCTTCCAATGTCCCGGCTTTATAAGCGGTGACCACTTCCTCAATAGAGAGGGGACGCTCTTCCACCGGAAGTCCCCAGTCGTAGCAGAGGGTCATGACACTGTTTCTGGTGATGCCGGGCAGAATACTGCCGGAGAGGGCAGGGGTAATTACCTTGCCATCGATTTTGAAGAAAATGTTCATGGAACCCACTTCTTCAATATATCTGCGCTCCACTCCGTCCAGCCAAAGGACTTGGGTATAGCCCTCTTTCTGTGCTTTCGCTTGGGCGGCAAGGCTTGCGGCATAGTTCCCGCCGGTTTTGGTAAAGCCCACACCACCACGGACAGCACGCACATAGTCATCTTCTACCCATATGTCAATGGGCTTGAGACCTTCGGGATAATACATCCCACTGGGAGACAGGATGATGGCAAATAAGAAGTTCTTTGCAGGCGCAACACCCAAAGATGGCTCGGTGGCAATCATAAAGGGGCGGATGTAGAGGGTCGTACCCGGCTCTGACGGCACCCAATCGGCATCTAGCTCGACCAAAGTGCGGATGGCTTGCACATAGTCATCTATGGGGATCTGCGGAATGCAGAGCCGATCACTGGTATCATTGGTTCGCTTGCCGTTCATATCCGGACGAAAGAGAAAGATTTCCCCATCTGCGCCCCGATATGCTTTGAGCCCCTCAAACACTGCCTGTCCGTAGTGGAACACCATACAAGAGGGGGAGAGAGCCAGATCAGCATAGGGGACGATGCGCGGGTCATGCCAGCCTGTCCCCTGGGTGTAATCCATGAGGAACATATGATCAGTAAAAATGCGTCCGAATCCCAGAGGACCATCCGGCTTGGGTTTAGGGGCAGTGTTTTTTGTGATTTTGATGTCTAGCATAGAGATTCCTCCATTCGGGGATTGGGGGGTGTAGGGATCCATTCGTCCTAAAAGGCTCCTTTTCAAAGGAGCTGTCGCGAAGCGACTGAGGATTGCCCTTTGCGGGTTTTTCTAACGCCTCGATTTATTGCGAGGTGTGGAGAATCCGACCTCAGGCTTCGCCTGCCACCTCCTTTGGAAAAGGAGGCTTTGGTCAGTCTGTGGATTGGTTGATTCTTTTACATCCAAACATAGTAAGCCTACTTGGGCAAAATCGCACCTTTGTCGGCAGAACTCACCATTTTGGCATAGCGCGCCAGATAGCCGTGCTTAACTTTTGGCTCAGGTTTCACCCATGCGGCGCGGCGGCTTGCAAGCTCTTCGTCGGAGACCTTGAGTTCCAATTTGCCATTGGGGATATCGATGGCGATGATGTCTCCCTCTTCCACAAGGGCGATGGTGCCGCCCTCCATGGCTTCGGGGCTAATATGACCAATGGCGGCGCCTCTGGTTGCACCGGAAAAGCGACCGTCAGTGATCAGTGCTACACTTTCACCTAAACCCATGCCGCTGATGGCGGCGGTGGGGGCTAACATCTCTTTCATACCGGGACCGCCTTTGGGACCCTCGTAGCGGACAACTATCACATCACCGGGATTGATCTTGCCGTCAAAGATTGCCGCAGTGACTGCCTCTTCAGAGTCAAAGACACGAGCGGGACCTTGGTGAACCATCATCTCCGGCACAACGGCAGACTGTTTGACCACGCAAGCATCCTCTGCCAAGTTCCCCTTGAGGACGGCAATCCCGCCGGAGGGGGAATATGGGGTTTCAGATGGACGAATGACTGCCGGATCTAGGTTTTGCACGGCTGCCAAATTTTCGCCCATAGACTTTCCGGTGATGGTTTGTACCTGTTCATCTAATAAACCCTTTTTCGACAGCTCTTTCATCACCGCATAGACACCGCCTGCCATATCCAAGTCTTCAATATAACTGTCCCCAGCGGGGGCGAGTTTACAGAGAGTTGGCGTTCGGGCGCTGATGGCGTGGGCATCGCTCAGTGTGAGGGGCACGTCCGCCTCATTGGCGATGGCGGGGAGATGGAGCAGGGTATTGGTGGAGCATCCCAGAGCCATATCTACCGTTAGCGCGTTATTGAACGCAGCGGGAGTCATGATATCAAGCGCCTTGATGTCGCGTTTGATGAGCTCCATAATCTGCGCCCCTGCCGTCTTGGCTAAGCGCAGACGGGCGGAGTAGACGGCAGGAATGGTACCGTTACCCGGCAGAGCCATACCGATGGCTTCGGACAGGCAGTTCATAGAATTTGCTGTAAACATGCCCGCACAAGAACCGCAGGTGGGGTTGGCATTTTGCGTGTATTCCTCAAGTGTCTTGTCATCCATCCCGCCGGCATGGTGTGTACCGACAGCTTCAAACATATCACTCAGGCAAGAACGGCTGCCGTCCCGCATTCGTCCGGCAAGCATAGGACCACCGGAGCAGAAGATTGTCGGGAGGTTGAGCCGCGCCGCCGCCATGAGGAGTCCAGGGACATTTTTATCACAGTTGGGGATCATCACCAAGCCATCAAAGGCATGGGCTATGGTCACAGCTTCTGTGCTGTCGCAGATCATGTCACGGGTGACGAGGGAATAGCGCATCCCCTCGTGTCCCATGGCGAGACCATCGCACATGGCGATTGCCGGAAAGATAAGGGGTGTGCCGCCTGCCGCTAAAACCCCGGCTTTGACGGCTTCTGCGATCTTATCCAGATGCATATGCCCGGGGACGATTTCATTGTGAGAGCTAACGATGCCCACCAGAGGGCGGTCAAGCTCGGCTTCTGTGAGACCTAGCGCATAGAGCAGACTCCGATGTGGGGCGCGTTCGACACCTTTTTTAATGTTATCTGATCGCATGGGATGTTCCTCCTGTTGATTTATGCCTTGTTGTGGATGAATCCTCAGTCAGCTTCGCTGACAGCTCCTTTGGAAAAGGAGCCTTTGTCTTTAAAAGCCTCCTTTTTCAAAGGAGGTGGCAGGCGTAGCCTGACTGAGGATTGCCCTTAACTAGATGCCGTATCCAAATCCGCATCGCCTTGCCAGAGCATTTTCTCACGCAATTCGCGTCCTACGACTTCCATGGGGTGATCGTGCAATGCCTCGCGCTGGGCATTGAAGAAAGGGCGACCATTCTTGTTTTCTGCGATCCAATTCTTCGCAAAAGTGCCGTCTTGGATGTCAGCTAAAACTTCACGCATACGGCTCTTGGTTTCCTCTGCGGGCAAAACACGAGGACCGGAAGCATATTCGCCGTATTCAGCCGTATCGGAGATGGAGTAGTTCATGCCGCTGACACCGGCTTTATTTACGAGGTCGATGATGAGCTTGAGTTCGTGGATACACTCAAAATATGCACTTTCCGGCGAATATCCGGCTTCAACCAGAACTTCAAAGCCGCAGCGCATGAGATCCACCACGCCGCCACAGAGGACGGTTTGTTCACCGAATAGATCCGTTTCTGTCTCTTCTGTCATTGTGGTCTCAAGCACTCCGGCACGTCCGCCGCCGATGCCGGCGATATAGGCAAGCGCCACTTCCAGTGCATGACCTGTGGCATCTTGATGAACCGCAACAAGACTGGGTACGCCTTTACCTGCCACAAACTGCCCTCTGACGGTATGTCCCGGTCCCTTTGGTGCCGCCAAGAAGACATCTACATCGGCAGGTGGTGTGATTTGCTCATAGCGCATGTTGAAGCCATGTGCAAATGCCAGCGCCTTGCCGGCGGTGAGATGAGGTGCAATCTCCTTTTCATAGACTTCCGCTTGAAATTCATCATTGACCAGAAGCATCACAATATCGCCCGCTTTTGTGGCTTCAGCCACGGACAGAACAGTGAATCCGTCTTTTTCTGCTTTGTCCCAACTGCCGCCTTTTCTTGCGCCGATGACAACGTTCACACCGGAATCTCTCAGGTTCATTGCATGGGCGTGTCCTTGGGAACCGTAGCCGACGATGGCGACGGTCTTGCCGTCTAGAACGTTAAGATTACAATCTTTCTCATAAAACATGTTTGCCATAATTAAATTCTCCTTTTTCTTTTGTATGTTCGTTAATGGTATACTGACCTCTTTCCAGAGCGATCATACCAGTACGTACGAGTTCAATGATGCCGAATCCCTTTAATAATGTTTCCACGGCATCTGTTTTTTCTTCCGCTCCGATGAGGGAGAGGGTAATGGTCTCGGAGCAGACATCGATGATGGAGCCTCTGAAAATGTTGGCAATCTGGATTACTTCGTTTCGAACCTCACTGGTGGCAGCGCGGACTTTGATTAAGACCAGCTCCCGCCGGATGGATTGGGTGGGTTCTAAGAGTTTCACCGAATGAACCGGCAGAAGCTTGCGCAGTTGATTGCATAAGAGTGCAGCGTGCTGATCGTCTGTCGAAACCTCAATGGTAATGCGGGAAATATGTGGGTTATCCGTGGTACCCACAGCCAGAGAGTCGATGTTATAGCCTTTTCTGGAAAACAGGCGGGAAACCTGAGACAAGACTCCGGCCTCATTTGCCACTTGGACAGCCAATGTATGTCTTTTTCGTTCACTCATCAGATGGACACCTCCTAATCTACCAAAAATTCTGTAATATGCATCCCTGCGCCCACCATGGGACGAACCATTTCCTCGGCGGCGATGGCGCAATCAATCACATATCCTGTGCCGCAGGAGAGGGCTTCATCAAGGGCAGTTTCCAGCTCCTGTGTAGTTGTGACACGCTTGCCTTTGAGTCCATAGGCTTCCGCCAGTTTTATAAAATCGGGTCCTCGGTCGAGGATGGTTTCGGAATAACGATTTTCAAAGAGAAGGGATTGCCACTGGCGTACCATACCCAGACTGCCATTGTTGAAGATGCAAGAGATGATCGGCAGATTGTAGTGCTCCTCTGTTGCCATCTCGTTGCAGTTCATGCGAAAACCGCCGTCCCCTGTGATGTGCAGAACCACCTGATCCGGATTGGCAGCTTTTGCGCCAATGGCTGCCCCCAGACCGAAGCCCATGGTGCCAAATCCTCCGGAGGTCAGGTGTTGACCGGGATAATCGAAGCGGAAGTGCTGAATCGCTCACATTTGATGTTGTCCCACATCTGTGGATACGATGGTGTGCTCCGGTAAAATTTGAGCAATGGTGGCTAACACCTGCTTTGGTGTCAAGGCATCGGTGCAGTCACTGTAGACCGTCTCTCTATTATAGGAAAAAACCTCTTCTTTCCACGCACTGTGATCCATCTGGGGAAGCTTCTCATTGAGGCGCGCCAAGACCTGTCCTGCATCGCCGATGATGTGATGGTCTGTTTGGACGTTTTTATTGATCTCAGCCCGATCAATGTCAATTTGGACAATTTTGGCATTTTGGGCAAAGGTTTGAAAATGGAGCCCCACCCGATCAGAAAAGCGGCAACCCACAGCGATCAGCAGATCACAAGCGTCACAGGCGTGATTAGAAGCTTGGGTACCGTGCATCCCGATCATACCTGTGGTGAGTGGATCTCTGCCCGGAAATCCGCCGCCGCCCATGACTGTGATGGCGACAGGGGAGTCAATCCGCTTGGCAAAGGTCATGAATGCGGCATCTGCCCTGCCGCGAACCACGCCGCCGCCGCAGATCAGCAGAGGCTTTTTGGAAGCTGCAATCATCTCCGCCAAATGGTCAATGTCTCCCTGATCCGGCTCCGGCGCTTTCAAGTCGTGAGAGGCGCGGCGGACCAAATCGCCAAGACGTCCGCTGGTGTGGTGTTCCTCTTTGGGCAAGGGCGTGTATTCAGCAGAAGCCAAGGACACGTTACGCACAATGTCAATGAGCACAGGTCCGGGACGACCGCCCCGAGCGATGGCAAAAGCTTCCCGTACGATGTCCGCCAGACTTTCCACATCTCGAACCAAGTAGTTGCACTTGGTGATGGGCATACTGATTCCCACAATGTCCACTTCCTGAAAGGAGTCCTTGCCAATCAGATTTTCGCCCACATTGGCGGTGATGAATACCACAGGGGAAGAGTCCATATAGGCGGTGGCAATGCCTGTGACCAAATTCGTTGCCCCTGGTCCTGATGTGGCGAAGCAGACCCCCACCTTGCCTGAACTTCTGGCATATCCGTCTGCTGCGTGGGAAGCGCCCTGCTCGTGGGCGGTTAAGATGTGACGGATTCGGTCGGAATAGGCGTAGAGGGAATCGTAAATCGGCATGATCGCCCCGCCGGGATAACCGAACACGGTATCCACGCCCTGTTCCAAAAGACATTCCATTAAAATATTTGCGCCGCTTAGTTTCATAGTGTTCACCTCCAACATACAAAAAGCCTTATGGTCATCCAGTCAGACCATAAGGCTTGTAATTACATCGATATCGATTGTTACAATTCCATTATAGGTATGACTTTTGCACTATTTCCGGAATGACGATCAAACCCAAAATAATGTTGACGAGTCGTACCACGATTGTAGTTGCGATGTTTCGCATGGAATTTACCTCACTAACTTGCGAATGAGACCTTTTAATAAACATAGCACTTTGTCGTGGACCTGTCAACAGAAATTTTGAAGCTTGCAAGATTTTTTCTAAATCTCTTCGGCGATCAGCCGTCCAACTTCCTTTGTCCCCACAAGAGTCAATGTAGGCTCGCCCCGATGTAAATCCGGTGTGCGATAGCCTGTTTGAAGAACTTTTTGCACCGCTGTCTCCACGGCATCTGCTTCCTGCTCCAAGCCGAAAGTATAACGGAGCATCATGGCGGCAGAGAGGATCATTGCCATGGGATTTGCCTTATCTTCGCCCGCAATATCCGGTGCGGAGCCGTGGACAGGTTCGTATAGACCGAAGTTTCCCTCTGTCAGACTGGCTGAGGGAAGCATCCCGATAGAACCTGTGATCATGCTGGCCTCATCGGAGAGAATATCGCCGAAGAGGTTGCTGGTCAAAATCACATCAAACTGCCGTGGGGCGGACACGAGTTGCATGGCGGCGTTGTCGATGTAGAGATGGTTTAGTGTCACCTCCGGATAGTCTTTCGCCACCTCGGTCACCACCTGCCGCCAGAGACGGGAGGACTCTAAAACGTTGGCTTTGTCCACGCTTGTGACTTGCTTGTTGCGCTTCATCGCCATATCAAACGCCACATGTGCAATACGGCGGACTTCTTCTTCGGCGTACTGCTCCACATCATAGGCAGCGCGGCCAAGGGGCGTGTCTTTGTAGCCCCGCTCACCAAAGTAGATGCCGCCGGTGAGTTCACGGACAACGACAGTATCCAAGCCGTCCCCGATGATCTCCGGACGCAGGGGACAAGCGCCAAGGAGTTCCTTAAATAAGATGGCAGGTCGGATGTTGGCAAAGAGTTTCAGCTCTTTGCGCAGCCCCAAAAGTGCCCGCTCCGGACGCTCGCCACCGGGCAGTGTATCCCATTTCCAACCGCCGATGGCGCCGAGCAGCACAGCGTCAGCGGATTTACAAATATCTATGGTTTCTTGTGGCAAACAGACACCCTGACAGTCGATGGCGCAGCCTCCGGCGAGTGCGGTCTTGTACGCAAAGCTATGACCGAAACGCGCCCCCACCCGATCTAAGACCAGCAGAGCTTGCTCCATGATTTCAGGACCGATGCCATCCCCGGGAATCACTGTAATGTTATATTGCATGATGAATACCTCCATGCTGTTTGGTAGGGGCGGGGTTTTCCCGCCCACTTCGTAGGGGACGCTGTCGGCAGCGTCCTGCGGTTATCACCCGCGTCCTTTGTAGGGGCGGCATTTTGCCGCCCGCAGTTTGCTGCGGGCTGGCGGGCGGCAGAATGCCGCCCCTACAGACAAGGCTGTACATTGTAGAATGACATCCACACCGTCCCGCATATACAATATTGACCTGCATAAGCGAATGTACAACAAAATGTGTACCTGCGGGACGCTGAGGACAGCGTTCCCTACATTGGCTGGGATGCACCCATAGGAATGGATATAGAATTTGCCCTTACGACCCTTGCCGTTGTTTGATGGAAGCCAAAAGTCCGCCGGCTTGGATGATCTCCTTGATGAATTCCGGAAAGGGCTCGGCGGTATAGTGTTCGCCTTTGCTTACATTTGTGATGATACCGGTGTCAAAGTCTATCGAGACCTCATCTCCCGCGGCGATGTTCTCGCTAGCTTCCGGGCATTCTAGGATCGGCAATCCAATATTGATTGCATTGCGGTAAAAGATGCGTGCAAAGCTCCCCGCGATGACGCAGGAGATGCCGGACTCTAAAATCACCATTGGTGCATGTTCCCGCGAAGAGCCGCAGCCAAAGTTTTGCCCGCCGACCATGATATCACCCGGCTTGACGGATTTGACAAAATCGGGGTCGATATCCTCCATACAGTGCGCCGCCAATTCCTTTTTATCAGCGATATTCAAATAGCGAGCAGGAATGATGACATCAGTGTCCACATTGTCACCATATTTATGTGCATAGCCTTTTGCATTCATGCCTATATCCTCCTTGGGTCGCTGATTTTTCCTGTGACGGCAGATGCTGCCGCCACTTGGGCGCTTGCCAGATAGACCTCGGAGTCCACATGTCCCATCCGTCCGACGAAGTTGCGGTTGGTGGTGGCAACACAGCGTTCTCCGGCTGCCAGAACGCCCATATGACCGCCCAAACAGGGACCGCAGGTGGGTGTAGAGACGGCGCAACCTGCTTCGATGAAAGTCTTCATATAGCCACGCTCAATGCAATCCAGATAGATCTGCTGGGTGCCGGGGATGACGATACAACGCACATCGGGATGGATTTTCCGACCCGCCAAAATCTCCGCCGCCGCTTGCATGTCACTGAGCCACCCATTGGTACAGGAACCGATTACCACTTGATGGATGGATACATCGCCCACATCACCAATCTTGCGGGTGTTCTCCGGCAGATGGGGGAAAGAGACCGTGGGTTCGAGTGTAGAGAGATCAATTTCCACAGTGCGGACATAGTGAGCATCTGGGTCTGCTTCATAGATAGTGTAGGGGCGGTTTACACGACCTTGCATATAAGCTTCTGTTACCGCATCTACAGGGAAAATTCCATTTTTGGCACCTGCCTCGATGCTCATGTTGGCGATACAGAGACGGTCATCCATCGTAAGGGAAGCGATGCCTTCGCCTGTATATTCCAGGCTTTGATACAGCGCCCCATCCACACCGATCTCACCGATGAGATGGAGAATCACATCCTTGCCGCTGACCATGGGTGACAGCTTGCCTGTGAGGCGTATTTGGATTGCTTCCGGCACCTTAAACCAAGCTTCACCTGTCACCATTCCTGCCGCCATATCAGTGGAGCCCACGCCTGTGGAAAAAGCACCCAAGGCACCATAGGTGCAGGTGTGAGAATCGGCACCGATCATGCATTCTCCTGCGGCAACAAGACCGAGTTCTGGCAAAAGTGCGTGCTCGATGCCCATGGGTCCCACATCGTAGAAGTGTGTGAGCTTGAATTTTTTTGCAAACTCCCGACAGGTCTTACACTGTTCGGCGGCTTTGATATCCTTGTTGGGCGTGAAATGATCCATGACCATGGCGATTTTTTCGGGATTGAACACCTGATCGAAGCCCGCGTTGTAAAATTCCCGAATGGCAACAGGGCTTGTGATGTCATTGCCTAAGACCAGATCAAGTTTGGCAGAAATGAGTTGCCCTGGGCGCACCTCCGGCAGTCCTGCGTGGGCAGCCAGGATTTTTTGAGTCATTGTCATTGGCATGGATGGTTCCTCCTTTGCACTATTCGGTAATATGGAGTGATTTCCCCATGATTACCATGTCATTCCAACTGCGGTACCCTCTTCTTTGATAAATTTTTTCTGTTTCATCCGTACGAGAAGTAAACAAATATACTTTGCTGACGCCCCGGGCATTCAATCTCGCTTCAAACTCATTGAGAAGCTGCGTTCCGATTCCGCTTCCTCTGAGATTGAGTCGCACACAAAACTCTTTTATATGGAAATGTGTACAATCGAAGTAGTGTTCAATATTGCCGAGAATCATGCCGCTCAAGATCTTGTCCTTGTAGCAAGCCAGTCCGATGAAGCCCTCACAGTTCATCATCTGGCGAAGTCGCTTTGTTGCTGTTTCACTTGTCCATCTGTCATTCCAAGGCGGTGCATTAAATGCTTCAACAAACATCGTTGACAGCTCCGGTAGATCGCTTTCGTTAATCGGTTCATAAATCATGATTATTCAACTCCTGATTCACAGCCCCGATCAGTGCCAGTACCGATGCGGTGGCAATGTCGTTGTGGACACCCACGCCCCAATACGGCTTGCCGCTCTGATCAGAGATTTTTACATATGCGGCGGCACGTGCGTCAGACTCTCCCTCGATGGCGTGTTGCATGTAGTCCTCAAAGCGGAAGTTTAGCTCCGAGAGGGCTTTCCGCAAAGCGTCGCTTACTGCATCGAGAGAGCCGTTACCTTTACCCATTAAGCGGCGCATCTCGCCTTTGACTGTGAGTTTCACATCAGCAATGGTATGCTCGCCCTCTCGCTGCCAGTCCACGCCTTGAAGGGTGATTGGTTCTCCAACGTTCACATAGCGGGTCTGAAAGGCATCGTGGATTTCTTGGGGAGTCAATTCTTTTTGGCTACGGTCGGAGAGGCTTTTGATGAAGTAGCCCACTTCCTGCCGAAACGCTTTTGGCAAGTGGTAACCGAAGTTTTGCTCTAAGATATAGGCAATGCCGCCGCCGCCGGATTGGCTGTTGATGCGGATTACATCGGTCTCGTATTCCCGATTCACATCGCTGGGGTCGAGAGGGAGATAGGGTACAGTCCAGTATGGCTCATCTTGTGTTTTGCGATATTGCAAGCCTTTTGCAATGGCATCTTGATGAGAACCCGAGAATGCAGCAAAGACCAGTTGTCCGGCATAGGGGTGTCTGGGACCGACAGGCAGACCCGTGGCATTTTCAAAAGCTTGGACAATATGAGGCATATCTGTAAGGTTCAGTTCAGGATTTATACCGTGTGTATAGAGATTGAGCGCCAAGGTTACAAGATCCACATTGCCGGTTCGCTCCCCATTACCGAAGAGTGTTCCCTCTACGCGGTCGGCACCGGCTAAGAGTCCCATCTCTGCCGCCGCTACACCTGTTCCACGGTCGTTGTGCGGATGAATGGAAAGGATGACCTGCTCTCTATGGCGGAGATTCTGGCTCAAATAGGCAATCTGCTGGGCATAGACATGGGGCATAGAGGTCTCCACCGTTGCGGGCAGATTGATGATAACAGGACGCTTGAGACTCGGCTGCCAGATGTCAATGACAGCGTTACAGATTTGGAGTGCAAACGCCGGCTCTGTGCCTGTGAAGCTTTCAGGCGAGTACTCAAAGGTGAACTTGGTTTCAGGCATTTTGGCGGCATAGTGATTGAATAGCCGCGCCCCCTCTTCGGCGATGGACACAATCTCGTCCTCACGCAGGCGAAATACCTGCTGACGTTGCGCATGAGAGGTGGAATTATAAAGATGAACAATGACCTGTTGTGCACCGCGCACAGCTTCAAAGGTCTTTTCGATAATATGAGGTCTGGCTTGGGTCAAAACTTGGACGGTCACGTCTTCGGGGATCAAATTTTCATCGATCAGGGTGCGCAGGAAAGCATATTCCGTCTCTGAAGCGGCAGGGAAGCCGACTTCAATTTCTTTGAAGCCGAGGCTCAGCAGGAATTTGTAATAAGCAAGCTTTTGGTCAAGATTCATAGGTGTGATCAGCGCCTGATTGCCATCGCGGAGGTCTACACTGCACCAGATGGGGGCGCTGGTCAGCCGATCTTTGTGCACCCAATCGGTGTGACCCGGAGGCGGCATGTAGTAGAGGGGACGGTATTTGTCTGTGTGCTTCATATCATCAAATCCTTCCTCAGGAGATGAAAAAACCCTCGTCTCCTGTAAACTCAAGAGACGAAGGCTAAAAAAGCATCCGCGGTACCACTCTTGTTGACGTCAATCAACGCCCACTCATTTGGTTTGTACTCCGGGGTGAGACGCTCATTCTTCCATACGACCTTTCACCAAACGGTCGCTCTCTGAAATGGGGTGGAATCAGCATATTCCCTTCACTGTACACGATTATTATATTACAGTACATAATACTAGATCAAGAGGCTCTTGTCAATAAAAACTTTTTTGCATCTGGCATTCAATGGAAAGCAGACATGAAAAGGCGGTCAAATATGAACACGTTATACAGCAGTTTTATGTCACTGCATGAATGTGATTAATGCCGGTCCGAACAGCACCCAACATGACTTCTGTATCGTTGAGTTCAGAGAGTTGAAGCTTTGGAACAAAGGGGAGATGGCTCTCTAATAATGCCACCCATTGGTCGAGAAAGAGTTTACCGAAATTCACGCCCAAGCCACCGGAGATGATCACCACTTCTGGATTGAACAGTGCGCACAGATTAATCAGGGCAATCCCGAAGTTTAGGGCAATTTCATCCACGATCGCCTTTGTTCGCAGTTCGCCGTGTTGATAGTCTTGGATGAGCTTGATGATCTCCTCACGAAAATTGCCGCCTTGGAAATATTGATCCACTTTACCTTGGGACAGCATTTCTTCCAAAGGACCCAGTTCGCCGAATTGATTGCGGATTGCCGTGCGGTCTACCACCATAAAACCCATTTCGCCTGCGGCATTGTTCGCGCCTAAAAACAATTTTCCGTCCACAATATGCGCAGAACCCAAACCAACGCTATAAGAGATGTAGGCGATGTTTTGAAACCCTGCCCCGCCGCCTTTCCACTGCTCACCGATTACGCCAAAGGTCATGTTGTTTTGAATGATCACATCTGCCGAAAAGCTTTGCCCGATCGCTGCCCGCAGGTCTTTTTCTGCGTATTTTTCTGCAAAGGAAGACAAATAGATTTCCCCGTCTTTAAAAAGCCCCGGGATACCAATGACAATACATAAAACATCATCTGCCTGCTTTCCGGATTTCTCAAGCAACACTTGGAGCTGTTCACAGATTAAACCAATGCTTTTGCTGCCGTCACCCCGGTTTTTGATTGGGTTGGCGATCTCCGTGTGTGCAATTTTATTGCCCGACAGATCCGACAGCATCATCCGCACCCGAAAGCGTCCCATATCTATGCCGATGATATAACCCCGCTCCGCGTTAAAAGCCACAAGGGCAGACTTTCGTCCAATGGGGCTGTCTGCAAACCCAATTTCCTTGATATAGTTCATCTCTAATAGTCCCTTCACATTGGAAGAAACAGAGGGAAAGCTGAGCCGCAAGTGTCTGGAAAGTTCTGCACGAGACATGGCGCCATGAAACCGCAAGGTATCAAGAATGATTTGTTTATTAAATTCAGATATCATTTCCGGTGAACCGATTTTTTGCACGCAAGCTTACCTCACTTCGAATTGATTGAATGACAAATGATTCATTTGTATAAGCTTATCCTATA
>Ga0123355_10010055_pt1 | contig 14457 bp, 7 predicted proteins | sample TergutEmb28metaG_3_FD_89872 | JGI IMG/M metagenome (GOLD analysis project Ga0123355, IMG submission 89872) | Embiratermes neotenicus P1 segment gut microbial communities from Petit-Saut dam, French Guiana - Emb289 P1 | ecosystem: Host-associated > Arthropoda: Insects > Digestive system > Gut ...
AGTTTGATATGATGGGATGTGGGTTATTTTTAGAATAAAATATTTCATTTAGGAATTTTTTTTTTTTTTGGGGGGGGGTGGGGCAAAATTAGATTATGAGTCATCTTGAATTTTGATAAATATAGTATTTATTTATTCACCCATCCCTTCACTGATCTGGAACCAGTCCCTTTTCACTCCATTGGACATGGGAATTGTAGCTAGTATTCTCATTACCTTACATTAATATGCATGGAACTTTAAAGTATATGCTTCATAAATCCCTGTGAGTGTGATACACTGAATTGTAGCCTGCCAATACATCAAATAAAACCCTAAATGATGTTCAGCTTATGTATATTGGCCTAATGTAACATTATACTCGAAGCAAACCAGTTCTCTTTCTTTTTTTTAGTAGCTACAAGATGAATCTCAGCAGTCTGAAAACTTCAAACCATCAATTCCAGTACAACAATGTTGAAATGAGACTTTAACAATTTGCCAACAATGTCAGTTGAGTGTCAACAGAAGTTTAATTTAATCATCAAAATACAGTGTGAATGTCTTGTGCAAGGGTGGGTTGGATAAGGTTGAGCTGTTTAAGAACAGGTAATAAAGGTATCCTTGAAGTAAAGACTGTATATAACAAACATGACAACCAAATGCATCACACAGGGACATTACAAACCCCTTCTCCACTCAGGAATGTAGGCTAATCAGCAATTTGCCACAGAACACATGTATCAGGAGTTAAACTTTTGGCAGCACACCTCTGGTCTTGTAGATCTTGGATTCAGCAAATAAATAATTTGGACCTGGCTTGGTGGTTTATGCTAAAATGGCTAGATGAATGAATGATGAGAAAATATTTCAGGCATAAGTAACAGTGACAATAATAGTTCTCAATCTGCTGATGAATGTTTCACACCCTGCATCCTTCCTGTTATAACCATACCCAACATTAGTGTCACCAGACATGTCAGTCTTCCACTGCCTGAGAGGGAAAAGACACAGAGAGTGGTGTTACACAAGACAACAGAAGTGACCAGCAGCAAGTTACAAGTCAACATAACAATATAACAGGTAATAAAAAACATAAATCCTTCACAAACATTCCACCAGCAGCTTCTGATTACCTGTTCAGACCAAATTCTTCTGAACATCAGAGTTACGCCAACAATGTGCACAAAACTTCCTACTGAAGTGCACAAATTGAATTCTGGATCCAGCACAAGAGTGGAAAAAATGAACATTTTGCCAGGGTTAAAAAGGTTTGTAATCATGTGACCACGATGACTCACTTCACCTTCACAGTTCCTACACTCATTTAATGATATGTTTCTAAGAAACCATTTCCATTCGGTGGGTAACAAACAAATCACCAGGTCAGGAAAACAAGGACTACAATTAGTTCAAGCAGGGAAAAAAAAAAAAAAAAAATCTTCAAATTATATGGCGCTACACTACTACCAACACAACAAACTAACTAACTCCATGAAGCAGAATCTTTCCTGAGAAGTCAAGAAATTCCCTGCATTTTATGGAACCGAAAGGTTCATTACCTGTTCCTATCCTGGGCCAGACCAATCACCTATACAACAATCCAAAAGAAATTCAACCCTTAAAACTACTGTATATATTATCTAATCCAATCAAATCATTTATCCTGGCATTTCCCTCCCTACAGATGCACAGCTGGGAATTAGCCTCCCACTTTAAGACAGAACATATTTTACAGTGGACACCCTGAGTGAAAGACATAAATTCATTATCTTGCAATAAAACAGTGAAAATAGCACAGAAAAATAAGGCAGTCTTTAATACATCATCTACAATATACATATGTCTATCTAACAGTGATATAATAAAAGTTATTATTATGTATTTAAATATACACTTGACGAATGGTACATGTTTACATACATACAGACATACATGTTTACACATGCTGAAATGAAGGAAGGTAGCGAAGCCTCACACCTATAAAAAAAGGAAATATTCTACATAATATTCAATCTACTGATTGCAATGCATTCTACCGTTCAAGTCACATTAACAGAACTTTAACTTCAAGACATCTTGCCATCTTGGCCCTATTTTTCAAAATATATACCATTAAACAGAAGAACATAATTACTAAAAATATGTAAGTGAAATGAATCATAAAAAAATGTTCCTGTACCAAGATCTCACAAATATGTTATCACTTTAAGTACTCACTATTCAGAGGGAAGCAATGAGATCAGCAAACAGAGGTTGTGTTGCTGCCACCTGGAATGCAGACTGAAAGGATTGCTTCTGTTTCTCATCTTGTAGCTGCAAAACATATGAGATATTTGATCCACTGTACAAAGTGAACCAGTGAACTTATAAATGCACTTTGTTGGAGGTGACTCTCATTTCAATATGTAACAACAGTAATTTTAACATTCTATGTATGAAACATCTCATCTCAACATCTTTTTTTGAATAAGTTTACTTCACATTTGAGCAGACAGTAAAAGAAAATTCTGCAACATTATGTAACACGATTACAGCTTTACAGATTCGCAGTAGCAGTTATCACAGAAGTGCACTAAGAGAAGGTGAAAATTTCCCTATGTGTACCATGAAGGCAGTGAGAGAACATAGAGCTGAACTCGATTTTTAACCTTCGCACTAGAGGGAGGTGAGTGGTCAACTTCATGCCCCAGCCATGCTATCTATTGCACAGGAAGTTGGGTGGGCCCCAGACTTGACCTAGATGTTTTGGAGAAGAAAAGACTCCCCTTGCCCTGTTGACAACTGAACCACAATTCCTCCACTGTTCACCCACAGCAGAAAAATACACCATATGAGCAGTTAGAATGGGTGTATATATATATATATATATATATATAGTATCATCTTGGTCCATCATTTATGAAGGGAATGGGAAAAAGTAAACAATAAATGTGGTAAAACAAAGTTGCAGGAAAACAAGGAAGATACAAAACGAAAATTTTACAATTTACAATTAGACCTACAAAAATAGTAAACAAAAAAAAGTTATGTTAATACCAGTGCATATAAAACATTTTTTGCAAAGAAATCTATAATTGACAACTGTTTATTTCTACACCTTCTGTTTCACACAAAAAAAGCACCAATTCTAAGTTCAGAATGTTCTGTTCCTCACACCTGCCAATGTATGTATATAAAAGAATGATTTAACAGTTTTGTAATGAGTGTGGGCTTTGGCACAACTCAAGACTCATTCAAGGTCACGGACATCTTGCTCTTTCCCTACTACCACTGCTACCCTCACACTCATCACACAACTTATGTATGCTGGAAGTGTCAAGTATGGCAAGCTCTTTGTCTACACATGCAGAGGAACAGTCAACATCCTCAGTGTCCAGCCATATTCAGTCCTCATGGAAGCCATCATGCTTGTGAAGTTTGGTGGATAACACACTAATTTTGTGTTCCACTGAAATGACAGATGAGTGGCACAGTTGCCAACAAACAACAAAATATTTCTATACTGCACATCAGACAACCAGTACCCTTAAAAATACATAAAAATGGCTGTGGCCATGCATGCTACTTATTGGTATAGCATTTCATGCTTTCCAATGTGATTGCAATGACTGTCCAACCAAAATCTGTATAAATAACAAATAACAGGAACAGTCACACTAAATCATGTAACTTGGAATTGTATACACAAGGGCAAGCAACAGAATGATTCAAAATAATATTACACCAAAAACAACAACACACAAACATGCCTCCCCATAACTGGCCCCCCCCCCTCCACACACATGCACACGCACGCGCGCGTGCATGTGCACACATACACACACACACGCGTGCGTGCGCGCGTGCGCACGCACACAAAATAATAATATTCCTCAATTTTTATTCTGAATTTGAAAAAAATAAGTAATGCGCATAATGCAACCATGCACTTTGTAAATGTCTTGATTATTTGCAATTACGTTGTAATTTTTGTATTTATATTTCTATGAACAAATTAAGATTTTATAGTGCCAAAATAGCATAGCCATTACAGTGATAAGGCTACACACTGGAGGACGTGGAGTTAAAATCCCAGCAGAAGCAAGAGATTTTGTTTTTTTCCGCACTGTCCCAACTAATTCTGTGGCCCATCCAGACGCACATTTGGCAGGTACCAGGGGCTCTTACCCTAGTGATAAAGCAGCAGTGGTATGAAAGTGAAAACTCACTCCCACATAGTGCTAAGGTTAAGAATGAATGGATCTACAAATCCACTCCACCCTACATGCCTTCATGGTGTGTACCCGGACAACTTGAGGTTACAATTTTATGAAATTATTATGGCTGGGTGGTAACAATTCTCAGAACATGTGGTTATGACCACAACTGCATTGAATCAAGTTCTTCCTCCACTAAATGTGTTCGATTCACTAAAACAAAATTTGCTACGAGGGTCATACCAAAAGTCATGAGCACCGTCACAGTTGGCAACTCTGCAACATCAAACGATTGAGTATTGTTTGGTAGGTGGTGCCAGCTGTTGTCATATCTTTGAGTGAGGTATAGCATCAGTAGCTTGCATCATGTGACTATAAACAAATGATACAAAATGGCCGACAATGATGTTTCGTTTTGTCAGCGTGCCGTCATCACAGACTTCAGTGTTTGTATGAAGATGTGTGCATGGGTGCTAGCAGTGTTAGACAGTGGGTAAGGCATTTTAAAGATGGGAACACGAGCATCCAAGATCAGCCTCATAGCAGTCACCCTCGAACAGCCTCAACTGAACCCAACAAGAAGAGAGTTGATGAAATCATTAAGGAAGACAGACATGTGATGCTGGATGCAATTGCGATAAAACTTGGAATAGGGCACACTGCAGTTCAGGATATGACTGGGAGCTTAGATTATTGGAAGAAAGGTCATCCTGCAGCACGATAACGCTCGGCCTCACACCGCTCTTTTGACCTTGGAAAAAATTGAGAACATGGGGTGGGAAGTTCTCCCTCACCCTCCGTACAGTCCTAATCTGGCACCCTCCGATTACCATTTCTTTGGTTTTGTGAAGAATGAGATGTGAGGCCAACATTACGAGACGAACGAGGCACTTCAGACAGCTGTGCGTCAATGTCTTTGGGAAGCTGGAACGGAGTTCTACCGCAAGAGAATATTCAAACTTCCAGAACGGTCGGAGAAATGTGTACAGAGAAACGGGGATTATGTAGAAAAATAAGCAGATTCTATAAATTAAGATGATGTACTTGGTTTTTACATAACAATAAATTTTAATTTATAAAAAAATTGTTGCTCATTACTTTTGGTATGACCTACGTAAATCCAGAAAAATGATACATTTTTACACAGGACTTCAACTGCGACCAAAAAATAAATTACACTACATGTGGAAACACTAAACTGGGATTACACCAAGTTAGTAAGACAATTAAATCAGATAATGAGAAGAACAGGGAATATAACACTCACAGGAATAACAAGAAATGAAAACACAGTTTTTGTCACCAAGAACAAGACTGTGGGAAGACCCAGAGATAGCTGTTAGGATAATATTAAAATGAACCTTTAAGAAATTGGGGGAGATAATGTGCACTTATCCAACTGGTTCTCATCACACGGAGTAGTGGTGGACTATTGCGAGCTCAGAAACAAACCTTCAGGGTTCATGAAAAGTGAGGTTCACCTGACAAGCCAAATGGTTTGTGGCTTTTCAACAATAACTTTGCTGCCTAGATTTGAGTACTTAGTTTTACAACAGACTTAAAAAATTTGGGATTCTGTCTTACTGGTGGCTGTACTGTATTTTTTGAACAAAGAACTTCTCAAGGCATATGGGTTAAAGAAAGGATAGCACATACAACAAATATAATATTCTTATGGAACTTATGCCTATTTTACAACCACATAAATAGTACAGAACTAAATGTTCACCTGATGGTAGAAATCTGCAGCTGCTATACACAGAAGTTTACGATCTTCACATTCAGAACGACCAATACGTGACTGCACATGAGGAAATCTGACAAGTGGTTAAGAACCACACCAGCATTTTCTCAGTTATGTTTAAACACTATATAGTAAAATGTAATGTGATAAACATCAAGAACAACGTGTGGTGACACTTCTGAGCTATGAGTAGAAGTTTACAATTTTGTCAAACAAATTTATAAATCTCATCCATCATGCAGTGCATAGACTGTACCATGGCATTCTTTATTTACAAATGCCTATCAGAAGAAAAAGCCTTCCTGCAACGATCTTCATGAAATAAATGATCAAAAGCATTATGTGTGCACCTATTATACTAAATTTCACCCAAATCCAAAATTCAGGGACAGAAGAGAATTAGAGACAATGCTGGAAAGAGAAGCAAAGTCACAGGTGCAAAACATAAGGCTTCTTTTTTCTATACTGAACTGAAGAATACAACAATGTGTGGGGAAATATTATATGTGGTTCCTAAATCAGTTCACATGTGTAGAGAAAAACACAGATGCCAATAAACAGTCTTTCCAATGTTCACAATGTGTTAATCAGAGCTACTTTAAGTTACATATTTGAAAAACATACGGACTGAAAGACCAATTAAAAAGTTTTAAGGAAAGTATTTAGTCATTAATAAAGTTCAATGAGAGTGCCCTTTCTCTTTCATCTCTGGGTAATGAAACCCAAAATGTTTCACAGGCTGGTTCTGCCTCTGTGTAATGGAGGAGGCTCCTCCAATATACAGTTCATCTGTCAGCACTTACCTAGATTTAAATGGCTCAAAATCTACAGACTGCACAGAGAAAAACTCCCATAATGACTTTCCATCAAAGACTACAGTAGAACTGATATCTATATACACCCTAAATTAACCTTCAATAGAAAATGGTTAATTGTAAAATTAGATCTCATTAAATCTTAACAACTTACAATGCAGTAATTCTTCTTAGGATATTTGGATACTAAGTATTACTGATGACAGCCCATTTTGGCTGAAACATGTTGCAAGCAAACGCTTCTCTTATAAACAATAAACATTCTTCATTACGATCAGTAGTATTTTTTTATACTACTACCAGCAGTAGTTGACATATATGAAAGAAAGCAGACATTAGAAGTTCTTCCTGGAACTTCTTGTTATGGACCACTTACAATAATACATCCACACACCATGCCCAAATGTTGGGGTTTATATCACTGTGTTTTATGGAAGCCCTGACATCATGTTTCCCAGTGTGTCTGCATCAAAAGGATACAGGCCCCGTAGCCATGGATTGACAGACGCACTGACGAAAAAGCATGTGAGGCACCAAGAGGCCATACCAATTGGATAACATTGTGTAAAGTTGGCAACATTGAGCACAACCCAATCCTGCAGGAGTGGCAGCTGAGACTGCTGCCAGGCACACTCAAAAACCTATGAACAGTACAAAACAGTACAAAAAAGTACAAAACGGTGTAACATTTCATCACGTTCAGCCACTTTAGTAGGAAGTTACCCTGCATGCATGAAGAAGCCTCACTAAAAACTTTCCAGAAAAGAACAACTTTTACTACATATAATTTAAAGTTCTTGTTCACTGCCATGGTTCTTATAATCAGCTGTAATGAACTTTATTTCTTGTAGCACACATTTTAAATAAACTCTTACTCAATGTACAGAACAAACTGTATGTAAATCGATTAGAAGCTCCTTTAATAAATTCCATACACAATATATGTTGCAACAGAACAATTACTGTGTTAACTGACAAGTGGAAGTTAGTGAAATGTGAATTACTCTTACTTAGCATTCAATTCAGAGTATAATAAAGAAAACATACTATGTCACACTTCAGTCCAATTATTTTCTTCTGCTGCACTGCACACTGACTAAGTGTGTATATATGAATATTAAAAAGATAAAATTTGCTGTACATTACTTTGTGCATTATAACAGCAAAACAGAGGGCATGGAAGGAAATCGGATGACAGAAAAACTTTCCTTATATTACAGATGTACGTATATGTAATATAATACTATTTTTGCACCTCCTATTGATGAAATTAAAACAAGATAACAAACATATATATATGTATTGTAGACTAAACAGGTGTGTTTAAAAGGAATTAACAGCATGTTAATATTGACACTCCTCACTCTACCACCTAACTGCACTCCAATATCGCATGTGTCAACGAAAGGATGATATGATCCACATGGCTTCTATTTCTTCCATATCATAGCAAAGGTGCTTGTTCTGCTTTTCCCCAAGTGATGGGATTCCCCCCTAGTATGAGTGAAATTACCTAAAATTGTTTTCCTTGATTGTTGGGTTTAATTCTTTTCATAACTCTAAGATTTATGGGGAAAATGTGTTGAACAGAAAATGCAAGTATCATTCACTTCTACAACTTTTGTTCGAGACACTTTTCCCTTAAATAATTATTTAATGAGTTATGCTTCAGATGATGCAGAAACACAATGATGTTCATCTAAAGTAGTTAGTAAGACTGCTGGATTTAAATGAAAATATAGTGCTTAAAAATTTTTCACAAAAAAAATTCGAACAGGTATGGTAGTGGGACATGGAAAACATCTACATGAGCAAAGTGGGAGAAGAGAAAAAGGAAATAAAGTGCAATATATTAATAAATGGAAAAATATTGCACTTTATTTCCTTTTTCCCCCTTTGTTAGAATTTTTTCCTCCCAGAACATCTTTTTTCAATTCAGCATTGATGATAGACAACATTTCCTCCCTCCCTCCCTCCCTTCCACTTGCATCAAACCTACTGGCTGGCACCACACTACTGAGAACATATCACTGCCCACACTCTTCCCTACATAAACCCTGTACCAGGGTGACCAGCTTTCTTTCTGGATTCTTGACCCTTGCAGATATGAACAACAGGCTGTCCCAAAACATTGGTAAGAAGTTACTGCAAGTTGTTGCATAATGACCCAGAAAAGCACAGTTCTCACAGTTATAAAGTTGTGACCTGTGTGAAGGTGGCTAGATGGTGATTTTAGTTGGTGCCCAGCAGGATTGTAAACATGTGTATACAAGGATGAGATAGGCAGGACACACCAAAATGGTAAAATGAAGACATTGAAAGGAACATGGGGATAACCCTGCAACACACCATTCAATTTCTGGTTACATATCACCAGAAACATTACTAAATAATACAGAACCAGTTACATTCAGTACCACATACAACCTACAACTGCAGATGGAATATCAAACAACTGCAAACAAAAATAGTGAATTAAAATAATGTACTGCATTTAATTTGCATATACACAGTGACATATCTGCACATGACAAAATGTTCCTCAATGTACACTCTTATTATACTCAGTTATTCTGTTGTTCTGTAGAAAATGACATGGTACAACAAGCAATAAAGAGCTCATTTCACTCTGGTCTGTTTTGTTACAAAAACTAATGTATTATACCACACCAACTTACCTGCTTACTTGGCGTGTTTCTCATCACTACAAACCTCAAATAATTCTGAGCAATATGCCCAAATATTCAATTATTCACCATTTTAAAATGTTATGAAATGTCATGCAAGGCCTTTAGCATGTCTTATGCAATGGACAAAGAGTACACATGACTCCATATACCCGGAAATTAGTTCTTTGGTTCAGTAATAGGTACAAATGCTTGAGCACCTATGCAAACTAAGTTCCCAAGCAGGACCCACTTCCAAGGCGATATTTGGTAATTTATATACAGAAGTGATTTCACATGAATGTAAGACGCAAGAAAGCATTTAGCTGCCTTTGTGGTTGCAGCAAAAAACTAAGATAACTAACAGCAATGAACATTAAAACTAAGTTACCTGGAACAAAACTGCAGCCAGGAGACGGGGGTGTGGCTGTTGTGTTGACAGGAATTCCCCTATTACCTTGGTCATGATTTCTGATGGGGGAAAAAAGTCTGTAAGCAGATTTGGCAGTACACCGCAGATCAGCTCCACTTCAAATGGATAACCTTTCTTGATTCTGTTAATTGAGAAATTATATATTAACATTATACTCTAAATCAAGGAATGTTAAACAGTTAGTGTTCAGTACCACATTCAGATTATGATTTGCAATCAACATTTACGCCCAAGACGTAATCTTTTTTTCTCTAGTTTCCATGGTTAATGTAGTAATTTAAAGCTTCTGATATATTTGTGTGTGTCCCCACTAATAACAAATGGCCAGTTTTCATGAAGTGAATTGTATGGACATTATGACAACAGATGGTATGCTATAAGTGTAGTTTGATTTATATCAGCTTACACAGATACTCTGGGAATAAACCTGAGAATTCATCTAACAGTGGTTTAGTTACATACCAGGTAGCCTAAAAACAAGTGCATCTGAATATAATGCTGTGTTCATGCAACGGTATTGCAGCAATGTACATTAGCGGATGTTTCTGACCAATTAACCAGACACATTCAGAAACAAATATGAGGTGACTTTTGGCCCACAACAGTTACATCTAGATACAATGTACAATCCATGTGACAGACTGAATTTAAACTGGAATACAGGAGTTTAAAGTTGTAAAAATATTCCATCACACCAGTCACAATGCTAATATGGTGACAGACATCATTCAGTAAGTCTGCACCTTGATATGAAATATCTGAAATTCCACCTTGCAAAGACTTATATTTGCTGCCTTTGCGTCACACAGATAAGAAATGTGACACAAAACTAATCACCACCTACAATGCCCAGACCTTGCTCCCTACAATACATACGAGGTTTATCCAACTTTTTCTGGTGAAGGGCCACATAACACAACTAAGTGGGCCGAGCAACAAAACCAGGTGGCCACAGGTTGGATAACCCTGATTTACAACTTCTTTCACCTGTCAAATAGACAGTAAGTAAAAGATATTTTGAGAATAATGATTCTTTGAAAAAAGCTGAAAATTAAGACACTATGAGGACTGCAGTTCACCAATGATAGAACAAAAAGGACAGGCCATTTTGTTGTGACAGCTGCTACGATGGTAACCACAAAAATACCGATGCAAAGAACTATGGTAGCACACAAATACCGATGCAAAGAACTATGGTAGATAAAATACAAGATTTAACCTGAAATATTCTCATCTTTACTATTTAAAGTAATGTAATGCAAATGGGCTGAATATACTTCAAGCAACAGCTTAACAGCCATATGAACTGCGATAAATGTATGAAAACATTGTACAGGTGAAGACAGACTTTCAGCACTATATGAAATGGAAAGATGCAACACTTTTGAAGCTGTACACATTTCATGCAGTGAAACAATGTAACACTGTGTCTTAAGTGTGATCTATTAGCTTGACCATTTTTCCACATAATGGTGAATTAGGCAACTTTATCACAGCCAGACTGTATATAAATTAGTTACATTTGCTCTTCAGTTTTGAGTAGAATGCAAGTTATACGGATTGGGGGCAACTTCTCTAGATGTGCTAGGTGTGTGGCATACACCCTATATAAATTCATCCCTAATATGTGTTTATGACCACATGATTGAATTTTGATGGCAAGCTGTTATCTCAATGTCGCCTTGCAATGTTTCCACTTAACTTCAATGTACCTGTACTCGAAGAGTTAGCTGTGCTGGGCTCAGCACACGGTATATGTGTTACTCTACACAATGATGCTGACATGCAAGGTTTGATGAAAATGTAGTCATAGATACTGAATGACATGCTGCCTCTCTTAAGCACAGCTTGACCAGTTTTGAAGTTTCTTGTAGAGATTAGAGAGTGATGCGCCATGAAAACTCTATCATGTTGTTATCCTTTCATTATTTCTTACTTTATTTTATACCATAATCTTATTTATACAGTATGCTATCGCCATCATTCTACAGTGCTTTAAGACTGATTAAAATGGCTGAAAATATAGTTATTAAAGAACTATTGGACAATCCATTTTCTGTGCATCCACTATACACTAAACTAAGAAGAGTAATCAGTGTACTCAATTTATTACACCAACCAACTGCACCATATCATATGTGTATAAGTACTAAGGACATATCTCCAACATGTTTCAGTACAGGTGTACCATATTCAGGAAGCAAATAATGCCAGGTTTAAAACCAATGATAAGCTATTATCTGGTTCTACAGTCTGTAGAGGCTCCAGTGCTAATGTCAATTACGTATAAAAGGCACAACTTGTACACACTCTGACATGTATTTAATACTCTGCATTTGGTTGGTACAACGAATTAAGTACATTTATCTAAAAAAATGCACAGAATGGACAACTTCAAAATAAGAGTAGTGAATAAAGGTCGAACTACTCCACCTATTACCCACTTTAATAACTCATCACAAAACTAAGACAGAACAGTTTATATTTTTTCATCTCTCAGTATGAAAAGGTTGACTGGCTAGCAGGACATGAAACAACAAACAAACTTTATTTCTGCGCCTGTTTACATTTTTCTAACAAACATGAAGTATAGAATAAACAGGGCTTCTTGGATTTAAGTCATATGTCAAGTGCACAGCAAAAGCACTCAAAATCTCAAACTCATGTGCAGTGTTATATACAGTTAAAATTATTTGGAAAACAACAAACAGTTGACCTGCTCCTTGACACTCAAGGCAGGAACAACATCAGCATCCTTAATTAACAAATGAAGAAGAACAGAGTAATATTATGTTGGTTTATTGACACTTTGAGTTATTTAGCAAATCAAAAACTTCTGTTTGGGGCCATGATGAGTCATCCACATCTTTAAAGGAACGAAACTTCATGGAATTTCCCAGTGTTTTGAAAAATCATGGCCCACTGCTTGACAATCATCCAAATTCAGTTACTGTTATTTAATTTCAAATACAAATTAGTTCTTTACTTAATGAAATTTGCTATTACAAAACACAAATAATTCTAAAAACTTGCATTAAATATAGATATTTACTATTTATTTATTTATTTATGTCACTACATTCTGTTGAGGAATAACTAATACCAAGTTTGTTGACACAGGTAAAATGAAGTTTGTCAAGTACATTTTTCAAAATTCCTACTGAAAATTAACCTAATGTTAACAGGCAGCACACCCTTGTTTTACACTCAGCAGATGCCACTGGCATGGACAGACCATTTACATTATGTCAATACATATTAGACACACACCTGTCAAAAACTGCAGACGTTTTTTCCATGGCTTGTATTAGCAGTTCTGGATCATGTTCCTTGCTGTTCAATTTATCTCCACTTTGCTTCAGACCTTCTGATCTTTCTGTTAAACATAATACCAAGTAAAGTGTTCTGTAATATGCACCAAACTTCAGAGACAGTCACACATACCTTAAAAATGCAATGTTTCAAAAAAACACAGAGAACACAAATTTAAGAAACTTAAACTGTTTTGTACTGTGTCAGAAACATGGTGGTTAAAAAAACCAGGTATTCCTCATCTTGCCCAAGTTAAACACCAATCTTGGACATTAAATTTTATATATAATCCAAATATTCCCACACTTCTTGTACTTAACACTACATATTTAAATGTGTATATACAGAGTGTCCCAGGTAAAATGAACCAGGCTGTGGGAGAACATGCCTTGGGTTAAATTACATTGAAATAACTAAAAACACCTATACCCAAAGTTTAACAGTTGCAGAGATAAATGTGAGAGAAGTTAAAAAGAATTAAAGCTGTTATACCTTTACTGATTACCAAATACATATTAAGACTACCAGGAGTTTGTAGTTTCTGGAATGTTTACACCTGTACTTGGCATCTGATTGACACTGGCGTGACATAAGGACAATTAATTAATTAGAAAAATTTGCACTAGTTTCATTGTCATCCTTAGGTTTCCAAATACTTTACATAGCACACAAAAGTCCAGCAGTACTTAAGTACTTATTTAACACAATCAAGGGTGTATTTTGGTATACTACTTGCCAGTACTAAAATACCTGTTTCACAGTAAGTGTTTAGTGTCCTCCCCTGGTTGCTATGCATTTTTCAGCACGCACAGTAGGACTGGGTAGCTAATGCAATGGTGTCTGGATGCTTGTGTATGTGCTCTGTGGCTGCAAATATATGATGGAGCAGTGCTGTTCTTGAATCAACCTTTGATTCATATAATAATGCCTTCATGTAGCCTCAGAGATAGTAATCAAGTAGTGTAAGGTCTGGCAACCTTGGGAGCCACGCAAGGGTTCCACCATGACCTAACCAGCGGTTCAAGAAAGATTCGTGTCAATACTCCCTCAAATGCAGAGAGTAATGTAGGGGGAGCCCCATCATGTTGGAAGTACATGGTGTAGTCAATAAGTTTCCAGACTGAATTTTTTGCGCTCGTACGGAGCGTAGTTACCACACCAGCCGTTAGAGTTATTACTCCCAAGGTATCATGGGCTAGTGTGCTGAAAACCAGCTTTCTGTGTGCATCGTGTGTGACGCAACTCTAGCTTTTATCAAGAGGTGCAACGTTCTCTCTGCGATTATCGAGATGGCGGATTTCCGTGAACA
>Ga0123355_10010056_pt1 | contig 14456 bp, 9 predicted proteins | sample TergutEmb28metaG_3_FD_89872 | JGI IMG/M metagenome (GOLD analysis project Ga0123355, IMG submission 89872) | Embiratermes neotenicus P1 segment gut microbial communities from Petit-Saut dam, French Guiana - Emb289 P1 | ecosystem: Host-associated > Arthropoda: Insects > Digestive system > Gut ...
TACTGCACTCCCTTCAATATCATATATGCAGTGACTTCTACCCCGAACTTTCTTCTTGCAAGACACAATGTCCTAGAGGAGTCTTCGTGCCCGATAGCACCAGGTTGTAGCAGAGTAGCTGATAAAACTAACTTTGGCGCAGAGGTTGAAGCCGAAGGATCTGACCAGCAGCGATCCAAGCAGTTTTTGAGAACTTAAAATGGCCGCAAAACTAGGTTACTTATTACGTTCAGGAAGCCAGAAATCTCTTAGGATGTGAAGGCAAGCTCTGCCTTAAATTTATTAGGTACAAGTATCCTATATATATAGGAAAATATCTCTTTTAATCTATTAAAGATAAGCAATTTTATTATGACTTAAAAAAGTGTAATTACCAGTTACATGAAAAATTGCCACTAAATAAATTTAATGGTAATTTTTCATCTAATGTATGTAAATTCTTAATTTAAGTTCGAGATTATGTATATATAATGCCTATTGATTCAACAGTCCTAAACTTATCTTGTTCAGTTACTGTGTGATAATGACAGTAACAAGTTTCATCTTATCTCTTTAATGCCTGGGAGAGAAAAATTCAGTGACGACGCAAATGAAAAAGTTGTGTGTGGAAAGAACATTGATTAAAGTGCACGTACTTAAAACATTTGGAAAGAACTGCCGGAATGTTATCGGCAATTAATCAGTTGCATAACTTCGTAAGGAAAGCTCACTGTTACAATAACAAGCAAGCGTGATATTTGCGTTCTCTTCTTCTGTCCAGATAAACATTTTTTTTTTCAAAAGTTGTTAAGAAATCGTTACGCAAGCAATATTGATTAGAAATGACTTCGAAAGGGACAATTGGTATCGCAGTTATAATATTTCGTAATACAAATTGAACTTTTATATCGATGCGACCTGCTCGAATAAATGAATATTAACTGCACTGTAATGCTTGTCCATTGTCATAAGACAAGAACGTTGAATATCAATAGAATGGCCATTCACGTTGTAATGCATGAGTGAGCGCGGTGAAACACAATACAGTTAAACTAATTACGCCGAGTGTCAGGTACAATTCTGAACCGAGAGCAAGCCATACAGCTTTCTCAGCATTTTCAGTCCTGTTTCGAAACTCCCGCACTCTGTTCAAAAAGAAGTAAGGCCACTGGAAGAAGACTTAAAGTTAGGCCGCTAGGAAGCATGTAAAATGTACGTGAATTTGCAGGAACTGAAAAATAATTAGGACTGAGCAAAAGACTGTATTTGAGAAGAAATCTTACGGTCGAACATCACAGCTGGGTGATAAGTGCTCCTCCCTTTCCTGCAGATCATAAGTACTCCTCCGTTTCCTACAGGTCACAAGTATTCCTCCGTTCCCTGCAGGTCAAAAGTACTCCTCCGTTTCCTGCAGGTCACAGTACTCCTCCGTTTCCTGCAGGTCACAAGTACTCCTCCGTTTCCTGCAGGTCACAAGTACTCCTCCGTTTCCTGCAGGTCACAAGTACTCCTCTGTTTCCTGCAGGTCAAAGTTACTCCTCCGTTTCCTGCAGGTCCCAGATTGAAATCAAATTTTCGGCTGCCTGACTTCAAGCTTCCGCCGCGGTTTAACCGAGATTTTTGCTCTTCTGGGTTGTTATACGACGTAGATTGGTAGTTATTTACCGACGTTTCAGGACAACCTATCGGTCCTTTATTCAAGGTGGAAGATGGGACAGAATAGTTGTCCTAAAACCTCGGTACATAACTACCAGTCTACGCCGCATAACATTGTAGAAGAGCGAGACCTCAGGTGTTCACCTATCCAAAGTAAAGTTTTTGGTAGCGTTCTTCATTCCCTCCGGGTAAATTCCGGAAGAATAATTCAAATTAGGCCAAGACTGCTTCCTTTTGCAGCCGTAGAGCCTGTCATATTGATATCATTGTTAAATAAGCAATAAATGAATTTCTGAGGTACTTATTTTGTCATAAAAGACAAGTTTTCATACTTAATAGAAATAAATACGCGATGAGAAGATTTAGAGTTTGTAAAACTCTTTGGGGACTAAATTTGAACCGTAACGATTTTACTTCGGTGTTGCTCCGTATAATATCGAGAACTGTGTAATGGTAATTAATAATTTAAGACGAAAGTACAGAAAACTGTCTGAACTTATGTATTGTGTTGTTTATCGGAAATTAATAACGCTAGACGTAATTGTAGTGTGAAAAAGCCATAACTTCTCGCAGACCCTTGGAGGGACTTACAACTGTAAATACATAAATACAATAGGGTCTCGTTTTGCGACGGTTCTTTTTACGACGATTCACTTTTACAACACTTGTCGAGTCGGACAGAGCACTACCGACTTGTGGTGCATCACTGCCGCTAATCAAGCGTCCTTTTTCTACTTAGTGCGCTCCTAGATCTTTTCAGGTGTGCATGTGTTTCTTATTCTATTTTAGTGCGGTTTTATTAAGTTGATTGTGATTTTTCCACCCACGACGTCCATCAAAGAGACAGAAAAGAAGAAAAAATCAAGACCGTTATCGTTACATTGTTTCTTGATGTCTTCTGAACCTCGGCCTGGACCTTCTTCAACAAAACAAAAAGTGAATTTATTGATATTTTTTAAATTATCTGTGTAATTTTCTATATATCAAATTCATTAAAATAAAACTGTATGTTGTAATGTAAAGAAATGTTGTAAATTATAAAATTGACTAATATTTTTGCACATGAACTATCTCAACTTAAACCATTTAAATAGTACTCGTTTTACGAAGATTCGATTTACAACCAAATATTCAAGAACATAACCCCTTCGTAAAACGAGAATCTACAATGTATATTTTGTGCCGTAGTAAAATCCTAGTTGAATGAGAGTGACACTTTTTAGGTTTAAGGACCTACTTCTCAAAATATAGACTTACTAATGGGTTATACTCCTCGACCCTATCCCTAAGTCAGTCTGTTCGGGAGTGAGATCAGATTTGATTCTATAATTTAGGTTAGGATAAGCAATTCCTGCCCCTTCAGAACAATTGGAATTTCAAGTAAATGTATCTAAATGCTATGTGTGGTGTGACACTAAACAATATGAAGCAGTTTTAAGTCCTTAATTTTTCTTGTTACGTGGGATTATGGGACCTTATTCTTAAGCGTGAGTGTTTGTAGGTCGAGCTTTTGCAAATCGACGACACACTGTATTGTGTTGTTTAGTTGTTTCATATGTCAAGGTGTTGGGTATATTGTGCATAAGTTATTATTATTATTATTATTAGTAGTAGTAGTAGTAGTAGTAGTAGTAGTAGTAGTACCATAACTCCTGCGTCAATCAATTGGTCTGGGGTAATCGAAAGTTTATTCTGCCGAACATCGTTGTCGTCGCTATCATCATTATCATTGCCATAATTTTATTTGGTGTTGTTTTGTTTAATCCATATTCCTGTTACAATATTTATAATTTCGGGAAACTTGTTATGTATAGGCCTACTTTGACTAGAAAGTCACCGGTTCGAAGTCAAAGCTGTCTTCACAATTCTCGTCCTTTCTTACGGCTTCCAAACAAAACCCCTTCCATTGATCCTGTCTTATACGTCACTCTAGGCAGGCACTTCCAAAAGACTGATTTATAAAATGAACATAAATGTAATATTTCAGTTTTACTTTCTTCGGTCTCCCCCCCACCCCCAAAAAAAATCAATGTCTAATTATTAATTATTTTTCTGTCAGTTTATTTTCATTTTTCCTTCGAATTCACACTAAGCTTTTGTAACAATGGACACGGCCTTCATCACACACCATAAAGAGAATCTCATACAATAAACACTGATACTATGTGATTCAGGGGTAAGCTTTTTACAATGTTCTACATTACATATGAAAGGAAGCGTCAATCGTCTTTGGCTTTCACTGCTGCCACCAGCTGGTGCTGCCGTAAAACAAGGATTAAAAATTACTATTGCAGGAAATGGAATAAGAAACAAAACGTAAATAAATATGAACACAGGAAATTAAAGATAAAATTAAATAGAAACACGACAGTACTCGGAAGACGGTAATGATCAAAGATAAGGGGAAAACATCTGATGCTGTTGCTTATGATTACGTGGTTATTAGGGAGTTAAGTGCCAAGTGGACTTATAACACCCAAGCCTTTAGAGACGAGATAAAATCGCTTATGCTAATATTTAAGCAAAATACGTGTAATGTGCAGCGTTGCACGTGCCTGCAGTCTTGTTTTATACAACAGTCTCACGAGGTTATCGCTGGCTGGCTGCGGTTGTACCTAACGATTCGATGCTGCACGGTGCTCACCTGCTAATGTTAGGGTTTTGGAGTTAGTAAATGGCAGTGAAACTGTTGCCTGAAATTCGCCAGTCCTTTTTCTTCTTGAGGAGGATCATGGTCACCTCAGTTTCTAGATTCGAATTTCAAGGAACACATATTCCATTTTCAGCATGGCCACAAAAGTTTTCTTCATCGCGTTTAGACGATCCTGTGGCCCAACTAGAACCTTATCAATTTGCACTGGGGCTCTTATTTTGGAAGTAAAGAGACGAGAGCCTGAAGCTCATCGCTTCTTTCCGCCTAGTGGCACGGTTAGGATTTTAAAAATTTATAGACTTCTGCCTTGCGTGTCAAGATGCTGTGCTTTCCTCCGTTGAGGACACAAGAAATTTTACAGTTTATAGACAATACTGACATGAGTGACGCCGTCGGTAATGTAGATAATTCAGTCTTTTACCGAAGGTTACAAGGAGGAATCCTGTGACCACCCTCGCAATGGAGCATTAGCCTTCGTATATAGAGGCACACTGTGTTGTAAAGTTCTACCGTAGCTTATGACCTCCACAGCCCACATGCTTTCCAGTTAAACAATCATAAATATTGTCTCTCGCAACTGCATGTGTGTCTATATGTGTAAAATTGTTTACGTAACTTGTCTCCACATTTTAATAGAATATCGAAATACTAATAATAAGTTAAAATACAAAACTTTTAGCATGGGAAATAACGTCATGTGTACCATAAATTGCATCCACAGAAAAGCTGCAACCTTATGTACCTTAGAATCACTTTTGTTTCAGGTGTATAATTGTAAATATCTTGCAAAGGTCTAATAAATAATAACTGTTATAATAGAAATAATAATAAAAATTTCTAATAACATGAAGACAAACAGAAATTTGGTAGTCTCTTTCAACACAACAGACTATAATGTTCAGGATTCTGGACTCGATCTCAAATCAAATGTATTTGCGGACTTCTCTCCACACCGGTATCGAAAGTGGAACATTGGAAAAATAGACGAGCACGAAGATGACGATAATACGCATATGAAATTGGTATGACGTAGATCAAACTGACACACAGCCTGTCGAATGGCGAATTTTGGGAAGAGGTTGTCGAAATTACGTGTTTTTCCTCCAGTAAAATAATAATTCGATGTAATTATTGAATCTGTCAGTCATGTTGACACTATTTACAATACCATCAGGCCCTCTGGCACGCCCAGTTACCTGGGCTGATAAAAACGCCGTGTTGAGGGCAGTGCTTTCCATCAGTCAACATAGGATCTCATTTAACCGGGTGGTATCAGCCCAGCAAATTATAGCTTATAGTCTGCACGCACTGTGGATCATGCAGCAACATATGTGCATGTGGGCACTGCCCTGCCCACTGCCTCGTGTTCGAGATATTCAGGCACATAATTATCTTTTAAACTTGTATATTCTGTCTTTTCACGCTTCGAGAAATACATGCAAAGAGAAATAATAGCTTCTAATTAAGCTACTTTTGGTCATATGTACTTGCTAATTTCCGTACTGACTACATTATTTACTTTATGTATATACATATATATCACCCTTAAAGTGTGGAAACTTTTATTTTATGAAAAGTCTAGTTATTTCATAATATGAAGGAAAGATGAATTTGAAGTTTTGAATGAGAGACCATTTATCAGTTCATTTCACGAAATAACGAAACACTACAACTTAATATGTAGACTGTTTCAAATATTCTACATATTAATATTAGTTAATCTGTAAAAGGAGACAACCGACGTGCTGCTATTACAGTGTGATGTTTGATATTTCATAAAACACATAGTTATTCCATAAATTAAAAGAAAGTTCGTAATGTGGGAGCATTCAGAAATTTAACAAAGTGGAGGATATTAAGGAAAGGCTGGCAACTGCAGTGCAGATCTCAAAGTTGTCCGCTTCGTGATAAAATATACCAGGCACTTGGTATCGTGAACTTTATTCTATGCAAGAAATGTGGCTATATTACAAGAGAGTCAATGAAATTCCAGCTGCCTTTCGACACTTTACACATTTTATCTGTCTTATGCTCTTCAACTCGTGTACCTGCGTCATCTTGAGTATCCTGCAAGTTGTTCGTTTTATGTGCTTTTGGAACCTTACGTCATTTTTCACTGCGCCACATTTTGTTTGCATTTCACGTTAGAATCTACCCTTCTTGTGCACCTGTTACTTATAACGTGTGTACGTGCGTCGGGATAGCGTAACCAGTATAGCGACTGCCGACAGACTAGTCGAGTAAGCGACAGATGACCTTTATCATGGCTTCTAATAAACTCAATTGTTAGACATGAGTGTATTTTTGTCCCTCTCGTAAATTTCTTTGTGGCCTAGTACTTAACTTTCTCATAAATATGTGGTATATTTATTTATTTATCTGCGTCCTTACACCTTGTTTATTAGACGTACACAAATAAGGATAAGCTCTGCTATCCTTGATGTTAATACTTACATACATTCATTTTAAAGATTGTATATTTGAAAAGATTTGTCAACCTTACAGGCCTACTGACAAAGGATTTCCGTCAAGCTATGCAGATTGTCACAAAATTTTGGTTTTGTGCCTATCATACACAAAAAGAACAAACAACGCAATGAGTATGTGACAAAATCTCACGGTTGTACTGAATGTAGAATCCCTAGGGGTTTTTTAAGTGTGTCTTTAATTTGTACAGTGTTATTTGCAAGGAACGCACTGCGTGGTTGGACGTAGCGATATGATGGAGCAAAAAGAATTCTGCCCAGATCTGGCATGGCAGGCTGCAGTGCAGTTCCATAAATGAGTGCAGATGTGGGCGGCAGGTACATGGCTCCCAACTAATGAAAGGATCTTCAACATGAAGACCAAGTAGGGAATAGCAGTCATTTCGTGAAACGAATCAGTATATTAGTAGGCATCTGCAATACCTTTTGCTTATTCAGTGACGCTATATCAGCTGCATATATCGTATATTTTGAATACTGAAATCGAGGCGTGTTTTGGTGGCTTTGCACCAGAACACACTGTGCGACATCCCTCGGATATTACCTTTATACCACGTTGTCACATAGCACAAACCCACCACTCTATCAGACTGCAGAGTGTCACACCACTGAAGACTCCTCTTTGTTGACAACTGTTAGAGCCTCAAATCTCAAATCATAAGATATTTCTTTTACGCCCTAATTAGCAAGGCTGTCAATAACACATACTGTGTTACAGTAGGCACATGTCAATTGTGAGGACGATTGGTGAATCATACATTGGAAGAAATGTAGACAGGAGTGGTGTGGCGTATTGAAGGTAAATTTATGTAGGACTGAATAAAAACCACAAAAATGTCATTCAATTTATTCAGTCGCCATGATGAGATTTGAGTGGAGAAAATCACGAACCGGAAGAGAGCCGCTTCTCCTGCCCCTACTATAACGAATAATTTCATGTTTTATCCAGGATCGAATGACAATGCTTATGAAGCATTTGGAATATTTGGGAAGAAGTGGTCATGACCTCTTTCGTGAGTCGAAGGACGGAGTTTGGAGTCCGAAATATGAAGCAGTACTCTAAAGTTCGGGTGTCTGTTTACGTCAAGATATGTCATCCATTTTACGGGTCAGGATTCATCGGGCCGACAGCCGTGGAAAAGAGCTGAATGCTATCGCCTCCTGCTTAGGAAGTCCAGAATGGCGTCTGCCCTAACAGGTTCTTTGTGGTTTTCCACAGTCCTCCCATAGCAGTACTGGATAGCACGGTCACACTCGGATTATGCCAATTACCGCTTTAATTAAGATTACTTTCAATTCGTTATAGATTAATAATCCCATCACGCGAAATAATAAATTCGAAATTAAAGGCTTTGTTTATACAAAAGCTTTAAATAGACCATAAATAAATAAGTAGCTTTAAATTACGATTAGTACATGGGAAGAATATAAAAATATCCTTCATGACCTACTTTCAGTTTCTGTTACAGCATAACCCGGGAGGGGCTAAAGCACCACTGTTTATATCAGTCACGATATACGAACAAAAAGGTACAATTCGAACTCGGGATCTAAAGGACAGAAAAAATTTCAAAACAGTAGATAAGTACCATTACGAATATGCTATTAGATTAGCCAGATAATAGCTACCGATATATTAATGTACAAATGCTACACTATAACAACATCATTAATAAAGACCCCATTTATTTGACGCTGTAATCACAACAGTAAAAATGGATAAAGTTGAGAATAAGACGCATAAAATTTCCGTATCGGAAATTAATACAAAATTTGGAATTTAAATAATTAGGCATTATGTGCAGATACTACACAAAAAGGGGGCATAATTTCGCTTGTGGATTTTGGTCTAATTACAAAACAGAAGGAGATATAAACACGAAAGAAATGTAAAAGTTATAGTATACAAAACTCGACCTTTTGGGTTAGGTTAAGTTAGCTTAAAATTTGTTGGTTACTGAAATTTCTTTTGGATTACTAACCTACATTTACGTCGTTTGTCACTTCTTGATTACAAAGTGGACACAGGTCTCAGAACAAAAAAGAGCTAATGAAACAAAGACAAAATTTTCTCCTTATCGTTGCGCCGTGCATTTCGTAGAGTTATTTAATCAGCACACCAACTAATGCACATACTTAAAGTTTTACATTAAAACATTTAAAATTGCTCCAACATGTTTCGTTCCTAAGATCATTTTCAGGGAGCTACACTGTTCCTTGCTAAAGTCACATTAAGGAAATTAATCAGTGAGTGTTTTTAAAAATGTGACTTTAGCAACGAAAAGTTTAACTCCCTGAAGATGATCTTAGGATCGAAATATGTTGGACCGATTTTAAATCTTTTAATGTAAAAATGTTATTTATGTGCATTAGTTGGTGTGGTAATTAAATGATTAAAAAAGAAAATTCTTTTTAAAACTGCATTTACACATCCTGTTAAACTGCACGCAGAGCAGAGTACTTAGTATGTCTGTTTTTGTAAATACTTATTTGAATACTATATTAACCCTTTGACGCCTAACGACCCCTATAGCGGTTGTACCGCACCGCTAAACTCTAAACGTTTCATTTTATATATTTATTCAACAAATACAGGTACCGAATATTTTAAATACGGTATATACTCTCCGTTTTTTCTCTTCAAAATGCAGTTTATTTCATAATTCTAATGTATTTGGTTCCTGTTTTATTCACATTTTATTTACAGAGTGTGCTAAAATTAAAAAAAAAATAATTCCAGCGCTAAAAGGTTAAGAATAAAATCACTAAAGCAATACTTGAGGTTTTCACCTCGGTGTTGCTAAAGATTCGTTTCTTCTAGCGTGTTAAAGCTTAATGTTTGGCCAAGTTGTTCCGAGGTTTCGAAAGACCGTAACACCTTTATCTTCATTGTCAATCAACCCATATTCTTGGACCACCGTCGTTTCACTAGCTGACAGTTTGTGTCTAGTCCTAACGAATGGACGGTAGAAAATAATTTCAGTGCCCCACACTTGGATACTTTTTGTTAAATGCCATAAACTTCCGCTCCTATGAATACTTAATTTAAGGACTGTAGTAAGAAAAAAAATCTACTGTGTCGTGTCTTTTTGAGTTCAAGTTTTTTGAGGCCTTCCTTAACTGTAACATATTCTTCCAAGTTACTAACAGATAAAACGTACAAAGACTGAAAATATATTATCTAAATTAATTTAGCACGGAGAATCTAACAGGAATATTACATTACAATTTCAAGTTCAAACAGCGTACGATGTAAAGTAAATTTAAATAACTTACACTTCATCATTATATTTAAACAACGACCACAATATTACGAATTTCTTACAGTATGCAGTGTGTTATGGAGCTTACAAAACGTGGAATGTATTGTAAGTTGTACACAACACATTTCCGTTACGCTGCTGACACAGCGAAAACTCCAGTTTGAATTAAATGCAACATTGTATGTATTAAAAGGCTTACACAAAATGCAAAAAGCATTAAGAAATTAACATTCATGCAGTTTGTTTTGAACTTACACAACATACAAAATATTATACAATGAACTGTATGTATTATGAATTTTACAGAATGTGTACAGTGTGTTATACTGCGTTAAACTCAGACTTTTAACAATAACATCTATTGCCTTTAGTACCGTACATATACATCTGTAAGAAGAACTAACAAAATGCGCAATTTTTTAATTAGTGATTTAATTATATCACATCACATCATATCACATCAATATCATATCATGTCATATATCGCATTATTTATCGTATCACATCTTATCGTATCATATATCACATCATATATCGTGTCACATCATATCGTATCATATCATATCAAATCATATATCGTATCACATCATATATCATATCATATCATATCATACCATATCATATCAAATCATATCGAATCATAACATATCACATCATATCATTAATGAAAAATGTGTGTATTTTGTTGATTCTTATTACATATGTACATCACGATGCACGGTACAGAAAACGTAAAGTTTACCTTATATGTACTATATTTTATAATATTTCGGACTTGAGATTGAACAGTGAGAGTATCTGAAACACAAAATGCTTGTAGATAAATTACCCATAACTTCAACATTCTATATTCACTCTACGTATATCAGCGCTCACCATTAATATGAAGCTTTGTGACAGGAGTTGGAAGAATTGTGCAACCATTGTTATGTCAACGGCTGCGTCAGAAATAAAGAAATGCTGTACGATAGGAAAGCGTGACGACAGAAAATTGAGCATATTAGACACCGGAAATTATAAAAGTACTGTGAGCTTGATTGAGCCGTCATTTAACTTGTCCGATATTTCAGTAAACGGTGAGCACTTATGTGGAGGGAAAATAGATACGTTTACACTTCTCAGAACAACATTATATTAGGCATTTGCTCTTCTGAGATGTTACGAAACACTAGTTGCTAGATTACTGGCTTTTCGGGACAGCCTAACGCTCCCATTTTCAAGACTTAAACAGTCCTAGAATAAAGTTTAAATCTCGTAATATTGTCCAGAATAAGCTGAGTAAAACTAAGAAAGTCTTCGGTAAAGGGCGTCGGTTTTCCTGCCTTATTCGAACAGGACGTCACTCGAGTACGTCAGGCATTACAAGACGATCCAGCTTGCAACGGGCAACGTGTTTGGAAAGAAAGCGTACGTAAAGTCAGTTGGCCTATTTCAACTTAAAAAAAAAAACACTGGATCGCATTATATCTGATCCGTATGCTATGTCGTTGTACCCAACTCTAAATACGCAGTTCTTCATTGAGTACAATCCATAATAAGCCGTGGCGTATGCACGAATTTTTGAGGTGGGAACAGCACTAGATCATGTTTCAAATTAAAGTACCTGACAGTAAGTATGGTCACGGTAGAAATCACTCTTCTTGGACTGCCTGACCCATAAGATGGAGGCAATACAATCCTTTGGGAATGGCAGTAACTCTTTGCTTAACAACCCAGAAGGCTTGAATCTTCAGCAGCACCTTTGTGAGAACATCAGACACTGCAGTAGACATCGTATTAAGGAAGGTGACACTAATAATAGTGGTAGCGATTGCAAAGATAGGAAGAGTAGAAATGTTTGAAACGAAGAATAGACCTAACTAATCATGAGGTTCGTCATCCCTGTTGTGTTCTATGAAATAAGTAATATAGAATGTGTGTACTGGTCTAACACAACTATATTTATTGGTAGAATATAAAGTATTTTCTAGATAAGGTACAACTGCTAAGAACTAGAGTAAGTTTACAAACCTAGAATTATAGTCACAGATGCTACATATTAGTGTACATTGTACATTTTATAATTTAGTGTAATTACACATCACACATAGACATAATATGATACCTACCATAGATTTAACTATAATAAGCTTAGACATAGCTTGGTAACAGCATGGACCCCTCATGTAACCCACACCGTCCAAGCTTTCTGACAGATACGAGAACTCGTACCCAATTTACCTCCTCCCTACCCCATACAAACAACCCATGTATGTTTTGTATAACTGCTTAATAAGTATTTCATGTACAACCTATAGATGGTTATTATCAAGGGCCGAAATATGTAGTTGTACCTTATGTACAAAATACTTTACATTCTACCAATAAATATAGTTGTGTTAGAAGAGTACACTCACTCTGCATTAGTTGGACCTAAAGAATTTTAGAGTGACGAACACCCGAAAGCACTTTACTATATTATGCATAACTGTATCATTTCTGTTGTGAAATTAGAACCTTGAATTTTCTCTGAAACTGCTGACTCAAGTTCCCCTGTAAATAGGTCTATATGCATGCATGTCCCGTGGTCTGTTGTCATGTGTCAGTCAAGACTACACAGCTTCTTTTGATCCCGCTTTGCTGTGCCGACACAAGTGATGCGTGCTTTAAACCAATTTAAATAGAAGTAAAAGTTGAATTGAAAAATAACAAGTAAGAGAAAAATCGTATAAGCGTCTCCTTTCTTCTTTTATAAGAAGTTCTGTGTTGAATGACAGACGGTCTGACGACAAAGAGAAGCTGCTCGTTTTCTCGGATTTACATTGCATATTTCAGCGTACTAATGCTACTGCTGTCTGCCTTCATGAGAGTTACTTTAGAAGCGCTGAATTTTTGCTAGACAACAGCAAACAAAATTTGAACTTATTTCGTGATTTGTTTGCCTGTTGTGAGCTACAAATCCTGTTGGTAATGTTGCTGGCGATCCCAAACTGGCAGGATATATCACACTACAGTTGCCTTTCAGTAGAAACAAATTTTTTATTTCTTTTTTTCCAGACCAAAGATTTATGCACTTCGTATAAATTTGTACAGGACCTGAGCATGCTATGTTTGCGCCGAGAATTTGTGACCTTCGTCAAAGTCAAATATTGTGCAGTACCGCCTGGAGTTACCGACTAGGCTCGCTAAGTTTACTATACCGTTCCGTGTTAACGAGTTAAGTGTGCAATATTTACAGTGCCGTCTGGATTTAGGAGTTAACAGCATACAGTTTAGAATTTTGTCTGGATTTTTGCGTCAATCGTAATTATTTTGTGATGCTATCTGAAGTTAAGCACTAACAGCACGCAATTTAGAATGTTGTCTGGAGTTACGTGTGAATAGCAATGCATTTTAATAGACCTAGAATTATGAGCTAACAGCACGACATGTATAATGTCTGAATTTATGTGTTAAAAGCACAGCACACTATTCATAATTCTATCTGGAGTTACTGAGTTAGCAGCACACAATTTAGAATGTTGTCTGGAGTTACGTGTGAATAGCAATCCATTTTAATAGACCTAGAGTTATGAGCTAACAGCACGACATGTATAATGTCTGAATTTATGTGTTAAAAGCACAACACACTATACATAATTCTATCTGGAGTTACTGAGTTAGCAGCACACAATTTAGAATGTTGTCTGGAGTTACTTTTAATAGCACTCCATTTTAAAGCTATCTGGGTTTACGCATTAACATCACACATTTTATGCTACTCTCTGAAGTTGTGTATTAACAGCGCCCAATTTATAATGCTGTCTGAATTAAACGTTCGGTTCACACCATTTTTAATATTATCTGCATTTATGTTTAGCAGCACAACATTTGCGGTACTGTTCTGAGTTATGCGCTAACAGTACACTGGTTAGTACATCGTCTACAGTTGTGTTTAAGTGACGAAATATCCGGTACCGTCTTGAGCCAAGCGTTACCTGCTCAGTACTTGCACTACCTTCTGATTCATGCGTTAAATTCGGAACATTTACAGTATCCTTTGTAAGTTACGCATTATGTACACGCCATCTGGATTTGTGTGTTCGGTGCGCGACATTTACAGCACTGTGCAGAGTTAGGCGATAACTGCACCTATATATTGCTGTTTGGAGTTATACTTTCATCTTAAAACGTTTGTACGGGGCACTATACTGCTACAGCGTCTGCATATATGCGTTATGTGCACAAGGTGTCATTTCTATAATCATTGCAGTTTTTTTTGTACGTCACTATACGTTTTATAAATATTATCGTTTAAATTTTATAAATTAACAACAAAAGATTCTTGTTTTTAAGCTTTCGCCGTGTTCTAAATGTAATTTATTCCTTTTTGGGTAATTCCCCGGCGTCTGAGTTCTAATTGCCGACGTTTCGGAACTCACTATCGGTTCCATCTTCATA
>Ga0123355_10010057_pt1 | contig 14456 bp, 9 predicted proteins | sample TergutEmb28metaG_3_FD_89872 | JGI IMG/M metagenome (GOLD analysis project Ga0123355, IMG submission 89872) | Embiratermes neotenicus P1 segment gut microbial communities from Petit-Saut dam, French Guiana - Emb289 P1 | ecosystem: Host-associated > Arthropoda: Insects > Digestive system > Gut ...
AACTCAACAAATAAGTCGCAAGCTCCTGAGGATGGATGTATTATCATCCGAAACATGTTGAGCATTAAATAATGAAATAATAAAGCAAGTGACATCAAGTTGGTCTCTCTTTATTCAACTATCTTCTTAATGAGTTTAACATTTGCCCTTGCTACAAGCAAATTAAAAAAAAAAAAATCAGTTTAACAAAAGAAGCAGGGTTCAATACATAAAATCCAGAAACCATTAACTCAAGCATACAGGCAATCCAAAATTCTTCAAACTTCACATAAAAGATATACACGTTACGCAAGAAATAAAAAAAGAGTTTATGTTAGCTTACAAACATACCTCTCCGTCGGTGTCGTAGTAGATGAGGAAACTTCGTGTCAGGACAAACCACCGCTGTTTATAGTTAACTGGAGTGAATCTCTTCTTATTCTGAGATCTTTTCACCATTAGACCCTGTTTCACTACTTCATCACAGCCATCCTTGCCAGCCATACTTCATCAGCTCTCACAGAATAAAGGTGGAACTGGAAATGAATGAGAACTGATCAATTTAATATACATGTATAAGGAAATAAGAGAAAGTAAATTGAGTGTGTTCAGGCATAGAACACTGTAACTGCATTCATTCTGACATCACTGGTAACATTATGACAAGTTAGATCACTTCAGTTTTGGTTAGGATAGTTTCAGTTTATCAAGAGTTTCCTTAAGTAGCTTTGCAACAACCATGATGTGTTTTACCACTACTGTGTTAATATTCACATGTTCCAGCAGTATCCTGTTCAGTCATCACATATTTTCCATCACTCTACAAACAGTCACACTATGTGTTTTACCAGTATCATATCAAGTCACAAAATAATTTAATGGTATCCTATTAACAACAGTCATGTCAGGTGTACACTAGCATCCTGTGAAGTCACATCATATGTTTTACTAATATAATATTCCGAACTTTCCACTAAGGACTAACATTTTTTATTTACACAATCAAATCACAAAATGCTTTACCAATCGTAAAGAATCAAAATAATATTCAGGAAGAAATTAAGACCAGACTGAAGTCAGGGAATGCTTGATATCATTCAGTGAAGAATCTTTTGTCTTACAGTTTGCTATCCAAAAATTTAAAGATCAAGATGTACAAAACTATAATTTTGCCTGTTGTTTTGTATGGGTGTGAAACTTGGTCACTCACATTGAGGGAGGAAAGTAGGCTGACGATGTTTGAGAACAGTGTGTTAAGGAGAATATTTGGGCCTAAGAGGGATGTGGTAACAAAGGAGTGGAGAAAACTACATAATGAGGAGCTTAATGATCTGTACTCCTCACCCAATATTGTTCCAGTGATCAAAGTGAGAAGAATGAGATGGGCAGGGCATGTAGCGCATATGGGGGAGAGGTGAGGCCTATACAGAATTTTTATGGGGAATCCTGAGGGAAAGAGACCACTTAAGAAACCCACGCATAGATGAGAGGATAATATTAAGATGCATCTTCAGGAAGTTGGATGTGGGGCTAAGGACTGGATTGAGCTGGCTTAGGATTGGAACAGGTGGTGGGCACTTGTGAATGCATTATTTAACCTTCAGGTTCCATAAAATGGAGAGCATTTCTTGACTAGCTAAAAACCAGTTACCTTCTCAAGGGGGACTCTGCTCCATGGAGTAAGTAAGTAAATATGCCCATTATCGTGTAGCACATTTCTCACAAACATGTCACAGGGCAGATTTAAAAATTAGTACCAAGAGTTATAAACAGAAAACAAAGTTTATACAAGGCAACAAATCATTTGTTTATTACATCTGTAATAAGAATGCCACAGGCTTTCTCAAAGAACCCGCTCCTAAAAGAGATGGGGAATTAATCAACTTGAGGAGAAACCAGCTAAGAATAATGACAGGGCTGCTAACATGGCACTGTCATTTACAACGATATCTATCTAAACTGGGGCTGATATACAGTCCCAAGTGGATGCAATCAGGCATTTGAAATGGCCTCACACATTTTTTGTAACTCTGGCACTGGCAGCATTAAGATTTGGGCACCTGGGCCACCATTTCTTTACACCAGTTTGACTTTGCCTACATCCCAATCAGCAGGTACTGCACTTTGTTCAAAGTATGGGGATAGTGACTGCTTAAGCAGAGGGCCGAACCAAAGATCGGAAACAGCAGAGGTGCTAGGATCACTGCAGTGCCTACCCTAATGTATTCTATTACGTTCTATTCTAGTCCATTAATTCTGTAATATACTTAAACTAAGGGTGAAAATATACTTGCCACAGCTCTCAATTAATCTGCACATGGTGAGTAGACAAGTGTACTTTTGGAGATTTAAAGGCACACCATATTAACCGGCCATAACAATAAAATTTTCTCGGACTAGCAGGCACGTCAGGTGCCTGCTAGACCAAGCAAACTTTACTGAATTCAGTCACTGTGAAAGCTTTAAATTACATCTGTCATTACAAGTTTCATACACATTCAGTGTGGACTGCATATTATGTTTCTGTCAATTTGTCACAAGACACACCAAGTACTTTGCTTAAAAATATCTCCTGTTCACCTTACATCTTTTTTCACACTACATAATTTCTGACTGTTCTTTATTAGAGGACTTACACCACCTTACCATTGGTCACAGTTTTACATCTGAGCATGCTGGACTCTGAGCACTGAAAGCTTAGGTATAGAATAGATCCCATGGCAAATGAGAATTAAAGCTAGTCCAGGCATAGGCCAGAGCTAAGCAAATTAAAATTGTTTTACAGACAAAAAATATTTAAGAATAAGCATGTGTTAAATTAAAGTAATTTTTGCACCACATGTTAGCTTCCTGCCCTGTTTATGGTAAGGACTTCGACAGCTCAGTCAGCATAGTGACTGGCAATGAGCTAAGCAACCACAATTCAATTCATGACAGGTGTACAGACTTGTCCTTCAACACATATCCAAGACCAGAAAAGCATGAATCTGACCACTCCCATGTCCAAAATCAAGTTAAGAATGCACTCCATCATACATCTTCATGGTGCAGACTTACCGGAAGCCATTACTTTACCCTTTATCTTGTATAGGTTATGAATTGGAGTAATATGCCAATAGTAAATAAAACACATGATTCTTTACAGTATACAGGGACACAAATCTAACCCATTCCCGACAACATTACCTTTTAAGTACTAAACTGAATTTATATCAATTTTTCTACTAAATCTACCTGTCCAAGATGTTCAGTACTCATTAAATTAATTTAAAATGTCATCAGATATTAACAACTTTCACAGAAGTCTTTTGGTTTGTGAAGTGGTGAAAGAATTCCGTTACTCTGGGATATGACAATGTGGCACAGGTGATCAGTTCCCAGCACTTCCAGACAAAGTAGTGGCCTCAACTTTAAGGGTCAAAATGTGGACAATCTGAGCCTTGAGACCATTCTTGAAATGTTGGCATCTTACCACCCAGTGACACAGCATCACATCCAGAAGAAGATAACTCTCAACTTCCAGAATATGTTAAAACCAACTGCATTTGAACTGAAAGAACAGATGCCATAACCACTAGATTAGATGCAGGCAAAACAAAATACTGGAACTGGTCCTTTCCTCCCTCCTTTCTGGCATCTGTGGATTTCCACTCTCCTCTACTTCTGTCCACCTTCCAAGTCAATGGGTACTGCGGTTCCTTCCCAAGGATAAAGCAGCTGCCATATGAAGTTGTCAATTCACCGCCATCCAGTGCCTAAGTTAAAACTGAGTGGAGCAATACCTCTGTTCTCCCAGTTCATCTTCACAGCACTGACAGCAACAACTAGGACAATAATCACTGCTTCTGATAGACCAGCCAGTAAGACTGTGATGATGAGTGTACCACATTACACAATCTACAATGGCACATGATAGAAATCTAAAGACTCATTTTGTAAGAGTGCCAATCCTAACATGTTTCTATCCAGACAAAACACTAAAGCAGATACTGCTGACAGACACGCATGACTTTGGACTTTAATTGTGTTTGCTTAAGTTGTGTTATTAAAGTTATCACAAAACTGTCATTTCAAACCAACTGACTTTCAGCCCATGATTTGAGAAAGACTCTACCTCAGGAACCAAGAGAATAGGCCTTTGTTCACTAAATACACAAAACTGAGAAACATTTCCAACATACAGGCTTTGTGCTTCATAAAACTGCAATCATGGACAAAGTACAAATCACTAAGAAACTTCAAACTTGGTTTCTAGCACATAACTGTGTAATACCATGCATGATTGCATGAAGGAGACACTACATGACTATCACAAAAAAAACCCCCATTTCTTCTGTGCCATGCTAATTTTGTGTGTGTTCAGTTCCAGTCAAGCACATATTGAAATTGGCTAACACAAACTCCAAGAGCCAAACAATAATGAAAGTATTCACCCAGCTAATTTTATATTGCAAGTTATCACTGTAATCATAATCATAATCGCCATCTTCAATACTTGATTACATTGTGGGGTCATGGTGGTAAATATTTGGATTGCCATCTTCACAAAGCGTGATGGATGATCACCAGTCTTTCGCTGGAGACGTTGTGTACATCGTTAGGGCAGAAATCACTCTATCGGAAAGATAATGTACAATTTGGTATGCCGTTATCAACGTTCGGGAGGAATGTCCGGCCTCCATCCTCAAGGCAGAAATCATTCTGTCCTGCAGACAATGCACAGTCGGGTACGTAGTTGTCAGCACTTAAGAGAAGTACGCTGCCTTCGTCTCCAGGGCAGAATGACTTCCAACTACACGTCGGTAACTACCTACCAGGCTACACGGTGTCATAACTCAGTAGACCACAATCGAAGTTGATAATGTACTTCACATATTTAAATAAAATAAATACTGTACACACAACCACCCACATTAACTACTAAAATCTGCCTCGGTACCACAACAAACACATCGGGCAACACAGAAGACCTTCTGGATCATAAACGTAAACTTCCTAATTCTTTGACATATTAGCACGGCCGTGCTTGGCATACGATATAGTTATTTCAATATTCGTTTTCAGTGTTCTCTTACCTCGATAATTCGATAACAAAAATTAAGTGGACAGTTTTTGATACTCCACAAATAATTTACATGTTCGCATTACAGAATATAAAACATCATGATTTCATATAAAGCAGGTCACATTAACCTCACAAAGTGAAATCACTGTCACAAGCAGCCATCTTGCACCATCTTACGCAGTGATTCGCACTGCTCAGACAGATCAGCTCCAATCTCGACAAGAATCGAGGATCATACGTAACCAGTTCGCAACTGGGCGCTGTAATCATCATTACAGATACTATGCTTTTTATGACATTATAATGCAGCGAACGTGACGTTAAAATGTTTATTATGATCCCAACTAATTTACACGCAGTAAATCACTCTCTGTTTTGCTGGTTTCATTCATAACACGACGACTGTAATCCCCGATAATGCCAAACTGGCTTTGAATTGCGGGCGTGGACTAACAGCAAAATTCGGTAATTCTGTACGCTGCACCAGAGTAACACATGTGCAAAATCTTTCAAAGCTACGCTCCACATTTAGGAAACTGTGTTTTTCAACTATGCTAATACATTCTCAAAAGAGAGACCTTTCACCGCTACAGAAAGTGAGGGGAAGGGCGGCAATTTCATTCCGTTGTTTCCTTATTATATTTACATGCGGAGGATTCACCCTTAACAATGACCGCCGTTGTTTACGCGAAAAATTTAAAAACAACTACTTTTTCTTTATTATTGCTCCCCAGGCAAATGTTCTTCCTCAGCACAAAAAATACATTTCTGCCCTGTCATGTTTCTGTGACAGACATAATTCGGAGGTAACCCCTCTTGTTATTGAGCCAAAACAGAACAATATTTTTCAGCTCTTTATTGTTTTAAATCATTGTCCTCATTTTACCCACCACCCCCCAAGCATCAGCAGGTCATATGCTACAGACGCCATCTGTGATCCTAATTTATTTTATTCATCTTTCTTGACAAAACTGGCGTAGCACTCATCAATACAATCTCTACATACCCATGTTCATATGAGTCATCATACTTGTCACCACTATAACATATTAATACATTTAATTTATTTACTGTTATTACTGCTGTTTAATATTATCACCCATTACTGAAACAGTATTAGAGAAACAATTGGCTTTGTTGTAACAGAATGGTACCCTAACTTGTCCATAATTGTTTGCAAAGCACTAGGATGCAGTGGACCAGTTCAGTAGCTACCACCTCTCCATCACTGGGCTGGATCTTCTGACCACAGATTGGCACTGCTTTGTGATGGAATGATAACAGACCTTGCCAATTTTCTTTGAGCAATGGGTCACTAGAAGCATGAACAGCATTTGATCTACTAACAGAAGAACAGCAACAGGTATGAGTAGGTTATGAATGACTGCATTTTGTATTCTCACAAATTCCAAAACATTATTTTAGAACCCTATTTCACAAAAAAAATTCAACATAAAGTAATTTTCTTAGAATATGTCACCATTACTTACATCCAAATACACATCAATTAAGGTAACAACTGAAAACAACTAAAAATTTAGAAATCTTCGACATTTGACAGAGTGGGTCTGATGACAGATGCAGAATTTCAAGCTACATCAAACAGACGCTTTTCCTTCAGAATTCTAGCTCCTGCCTTTAGGTTTCTCTTTACTGTTCAGAATAATGGCTGCCAATAATAGGTTATTGGCAGCCATTATTCTGAACAGTAAAGAGAATTGCAGCCAATAACAATTAACTCACATCTCAGCTTATGTTTTAACAAAGCACACTCTCCTCAAACAACTTCACTGGAGTGTCAAAAACCTTATACAAATTATGTCATTCCTGCCAACATATGTGTTTTGACACATAAATTTGCATCATCTTCAGCGTCTACAATGTCAAATAGTAAAGTTCTGACACTGGGTTTATAACAAATACACATGAAATAAGAACAGTATATTTTTCTTCAAAGTAATCTCCCTTGACTGCAACATTCATCTTCCACACAAAACAGTCACTGAATGCATCCAGAGAAACAGAAATTAATCCAGTAGTTATGGTCTTCTTGAGGACCTTGCCATCCTGCAATCTTCTTCTTTTGAGGCTAGCTTTCACTTTAAAAAACAGAAAAAAAAAAAGTCAGCTGGTGAAAGATCAGATGAACAAGGACTGTGACTATTCTCCATCATGCCACAATTTGCCACAATGGAATAAGAGAGAATACGATCGCCCAAAAGAATGGTGTGGAATGAACTTTGTGCATATCTTCTTTTCCTAATCTTCCTGGAGGAACTGACAAATCATCTCCGTGTTAATGTGCAGTTGATCCACCATAATTTGAGAGATACTGATACAATGGTAAATACCCCAACTCATCTGCTTCTGGAGTATCGTTCACAACCTGTATTAAACATAGGAGACCTGCATTGCCTAGAACCGGTCTTTATGAGTATGCACTATACAGTCTTTGAGCTTTAATTCCAGCGCAAAGCCTCAATGGCACATGCTCGTACAGACTGGTTCGAGCCACAGCAGCTGTGACCATCAGACACATATCACAATCATGCATAGTAAAACAACACATTAAATTCTTTAATGAGAAATGTTTCCTGTTAGTAAGTCACACATGCAGACTTCACAGGTTCAGTAATTTAATGCTGGACTGCAAAATCTTCCATCATTACAAAGCTGAGAAACATCACAGTAAAAGAAAAGTGATATAAGTATCAAAGGCATCAGGGCCCCCAATAAAATGCCATATAATAATTACGAACAGAGACGTAATACTCATTATCATTCTGTTGGTGGGTAGTGCAAAACCAATGATGACAATGTCAGAAGCCACAGACCACAAAGGTTTTCACATACTTAATGGATTTTCACAAACAACTAACATGCACTTATACACAAAACGCAAATTAAAATTAAATTGCTCGTTTCTATTTTTTCATACACATACCATTTTTTTGTCACTGCAGGATAATTATAACTTTGTTAAAACTTTAGAAGAGAACTAAACAATTTGAACAAACACTCGCATGTATAGTTTTTAATATTGCTTGAAAAAATCTGTACATAATATTTCCATTTGGTTTCACTTACCACTATTATGAAAAACTGATCACATACCTTCATTGAACAAAGACGAAAGGTGATAATTATAATAATATTTATTTACCGCAATTGGGTTGTTACCCAGTGGCAGTGGTTATTTTACATGTAAACAAAACATGAAATTGGTTACTACTAAATTTAAGTAGGGAGGGCTACATGAGAAGCATGTAGTGGCAACTTGGAATCTTGAGAACCATCTCAGCATTTGCTTTTCGGCACAGCGAAACCAAGAAAAACCTGTGTCGAGGTGGCCGGTCGCAGGACCTTCCGAATACTGACCTGTAGCCAGCAATCCGGCATTTAAGTAAGTAAGTCAACTACAACAATACACATGGTCAACCAACAACAATTACCCAAAAGACAATTTAAAACTAGCAACAAAACACACGAGACAAATTAGAATACAACATGTACAAAAGGTAAAAACACCCAAGCAAGAGAGTCCTGTGTAGAGTTTTTTGTAATTTTTTTTTACAATCATTAATTCACTCGCACTTTCACCCCAGTCTTTCACTTCTCATCACTTACTACTCCTATAAACTTTTTCCATAAAGACTCGTTCCTCCACCCCACCCCACCCCCCACCCCCCCATACTGCACTTCACTTCACTTTGCTTCGTTCACTTCACTTCACTTTATTGCACTTCGCTACACTCCACATTAAATAACTTTTCACTTCACTTTAGACTTTTCACTTCACTATACTCTGCTTCTCTCCACTTTTCGATAATTTCTAGCACCCTTTACTTCCTTTTAATTCAACTCAATTAGCTCTTTCCTTACCCTCTTTTTAAAAGTTATTGGTTTGCAGGGGAGAACTCCTAACACTTCTGTCGGTAACTAACATTAAAAATGTTAAATATTATATATTAACACAGCTCTTTGCACCATTCATGCTCATTTACATGTGACAAGGGACATGGTGAAATTATGCAACCACACCCTTACAACCATCTTCCAGGAGAGCTATTTGACACACAATCAATGGTTCCCCAATAACGCATACACAAAAATCATTGGCATCTTTTATTTATTTAATTACATTGTTTGGAACACAGTTACAAGCAGAGGTGCACAAATTCTCTATAAATCTTGGAATCACCTCACATTTCTTGATGCCAGAAGAGTGACACAAAACAAGTTCATTACTGATGACCTACATACATTAGGTGCCACCATACAAAATTTAGTTGTCTGGGAAACCTGGGAACTGGAATTTGTGCACTCCTGGTTCTAAGAATGCCTGGTAATTATCTTATTAATATAAAATGCCAGTCTAACTTTTAATTATACAGCAATAAATCAATCACATAAGTAGGCCTTGCCACACACATCAAAACAATTGCACTTCACTGTTATGGCAAATTGTGCAAAACCAGCTACCAAATAATATCAACACCTGTAGCCTGATATAGATAGGAGATAACATTCCATCATTTCCATAAAATAACACTTGCATAATAATTACTTAAAACATAAGCATGTTTAACATACAGTACTTTCTAATAATGCAAAATTATGTTATCATCACATGGTTGCAAGTTTCTGAAGGAAAGAAGAGGACAGCATTTAAAACCTGTAATTATTATGCACTCTTATTACAACGTTATTTTCTCAGATTATACTACTTTCATTTAAAATTTTGTTTAATGATACTGTCTGTTACTATGATTATATATCTCATGAAATAAAATATCAGTTCCAAGTTCCAAGAACTACTACATTCATAATCCTCTTGGCAGTGTCAGGCACTGACCAATAAGTTAAATGATTTATGTACAGAAGTGTAAAGGGCCTCTATATGATTATGAAATACTAAAGCTGCACATGCAGTTTGGTTTGCCCATAGATGATACTAGTTTGCACCAGTGCTCTCAATGTACTTTTATTGAATTTTGCATGATTTATTACTCTACTAGCTTCAATACATACGATGTCAATTTATATAATATTTACTTGTTACATTTTCTTACTCTTGCCATATTATGTTCAAACTTATACTGTGTGCACATAAATCTATGTGAAGGAGATATTTGGGATCACGACTGGTACAACTCCTCCATCCAAATGATAATTTGCACCCCACATTTTTTGAGTCTACAAATTACATCAAAATGTTAATTTTAATGCTGAAAATGTGAAGCATGAACTCCATACATTTCTGTGACACCAGATGATAACAGCAACACAACAATGCTGAAAAACTGCAGCAGATGTGATCATCCACCAGTCAATCGCAGCCAGTTGTTTGGTCGATCATGGCCACTTTTTGGTCTCCATCAAAATTTAGTTGCCACCTCAGTACGATCAACAGCTCTTAATTCAACACCATTTTTTGTATCAACCTACCTCTGTGAAGAAGTCTTCTTCCAGATGAAGATAATTAAAAAAGATGCTGAAACCTTCCGGCTGTTGAACATTTAAAATACTCTTTTTTATGTGTGCCTACTTATCGTATTTACTCCAATGCAAGACCAGGTTTTATCCCTTAAACTCAACAGTTATATATGTGAGGTCATCTTAAATTCACATATAAAGCATCAAACCAGACCGCTCCTAACTGGATCGCTCGGAACCAGATAATGTGGATACAAACCAAGGCATGCATTGCCAAATTATCATGTGAGATCTGCGCTCTTCTGAGATATTACAGCGATAATTCCGTACTGATATTTTGGGATGACCTATCACTCCCATCTTCAAGAGTCAAGAAATCCATAAGAGAGAAAACAGCGTGACTGAAGTTAACTGACACAATCTTCTTGTTTGGGCTTTTTTAAAAGAAGGACAATGTTTCAGAAGCCAGTTCTGTTTCCATTTTCTGGTAAAGAGCACCTAACCTGGCGGACCCTTGGATCGAGCTATTCTGAATTACTGGGCACCATAGAAACAATAACTTGATAAGATATGCACCTGAGAACAAATTTAGTCCTTGGTAGTAATAGGAAAATGGCTATCAAAAAATTAAGAATTACAAGGCTTAAAAATAAAACCTGGACCAATCCACAAATTAAAAACCACAAAAAGACCAAATACAGACACAATATAAAAAAAAAGAACAAACGTATTTAATATTCTTAACACCACAAACATCAGCTTTGGAGAAAAGTTGTGCATTTTTATAGGTTCAAGTTAGTTTACAAACCAAGAAATACACACATAGTATTTAGTCATTGTGGATCATAAGGGCATGGTGGTAGATCTCACCAGCAGTGACAATGAAGGGTTTTAAGAAATGCTGTACATCCAATGCAGCAGATGGGACTGATGATTATATGTTGTTGAATGATAGTAAAGAGGATGGGAATGTTAGGAGTGAGTGTAAGGAAGATGAAAGCACTGACTGTGAAGATGGAGATAATGGCACTGATTGATAAAAGTAGACAGAATTTAATGTGCTTTGTATATTAAGTATATCTGGCTCAGTACATGGACAAGTGGTGGGCACTTGTAAACACAGTAATGAACCTTCAGGTTCCATTAAATGCAGGGAAATTCTTGACTAACAGAGAACCGGTTAACTTTTCCAAAAGAACTCTGCTCCATGAAGTAAGTTAAGTAAATAAGTAAGTAAGTGTATGAAATTAATAGTAAAACATTTTTTCTTAGCAGACTTTTATTTTTGGGAGTTGTCTTAGCTTTGGATAAATATATTCTCCTTTGGCAGACATGTTTTTAGGTGGTCGTCTCACATTAGGGTAAATACAGTAATTATGAACCTTCTTTCAGTAAGTTATCGCAAGAGATGCAGAGTCATGCATCAACTTCGCAATAGTAAACTTAATGAAAGACACCTTTAAATTATGGTAAATTTTATATGTTCCATATCCGTGGATTCAGAAATTTTTATACCTATGGACTAAACCAACAAATGCAGGTGAATTTTAATATATGATAAAGCATATTTTATCAGTGTGCATTTGTAGGTTTACTACATCAGCACAAATATGACAAATGGTTTTAGTTGTAAAAGATAATTTTTTAATAAATGATACAATGGTACTTTTATACATTTGATGTTATGCTATTTTACATTTTTTTGCCTAGTTGACCTAATAATAATACATTATGTATTACTGTAGCTCATGAAAGATTTTCTGTCTTGAGAGTAGATCACAGAGGCCAAAAGTCTGGCCACCTATGACCTGCACATTCAAATATACATAACATAACAGCATCTCCCTAAACAGCCTTTTACAGGGAAATTCTGTGTACTGAAGCAAGCAAAACAGCAAGACTAAATATATAATAATTTTGTTCCAGTTGAATTAAAGTTCCTAGTATGCCTAGGACAAGAAAATATGCCAAGAAACAGCTTTTACTGCACCCTTGTTATGGAGTCCTTTATCCCTGTACTGTATACAAGAACTTAAAACAGCAGCAAAGCTCACGTTTACCTACTAAAAAGTCAAATAGCTTTCATACCACTTTTCACAAAACCTCACACAAATTTTGATGGTTTAATGCTTCAATATAATCTGAGGTTTCAGGCATTTTAGCCTTCACGCTAGTACTAAATGTCACTTAGTCACATAGGGACACAAAATCATAACAATCACACAAGCATGACAATGAAACACAACTTGCAATAACATGGGATACAGTGTAATTAATATGCAGTTTATTAAAATAAAAAAAAAATCTCCCCATAAATAACACATACTGCATAAACTGCACCAGTTCCTTCCCCACGAGTATTCATATCAGTATAAAACAAAACATTAACTTCAACTTCTATCACAAAAAATACAAGGCAGTGGTTCCCAATATGTCAAGAACATCCTTAAAAAATCAGAATATGTAAAATCTTCAACTCAAATTACACTATTTCTAAGAATTTATGCTTTGGTATTCTCTCCTTATAGTTATCCGTGCCATCTGGTCAATTTCATACAACCAAACATTTTACACAGCACTTCTCAGATTATTTTATGGCCGCAGAAACTGTAATGATGTGCAGTAGACCACGGCATATTTTAAATTGCTATCCGACCATTTAAAATGACAGACCAGAACCACTGAAAAGACCCCAATCAGGATATACAGCCTCTAAGACAAGATTAAACTCTTGCTTTCTTGATTATAATGCAGGAATGCTAACTAATGAAGGAACATGTTAGGTACTGTGTAACTACAACATAAATAACAGGAAGTATTAGTAAAAATTCTATAAAACAGAGAAGACTCAACCACGTAACTCACCTGTAACCTTGCCTTAAACTACCGGGGTGCTGATAAGTCCTTAGCCCAACCGGGAAGGAAACAAGCTCAGAAGCATGTTAGGGACGTGTGCAATTTCAACAACATCGAGACGCGAGCTGTCATCAAGTTTTTTTCCTGCCAGGCAAGGCGCTGAAGGAAATTCACGCCATTCTGACAGAAACATTAGCTTGTTTACTTCCTGGTCGGGCTAAGAACTTATCAGCACCCCTGTAATAATCGCATACAAAAGGATCTGCCTTTATGGCCTTTACCCAAAAAATTTTGTACACACCAAGAGACTTGAGAACCACAGTTTGAGTACCAATGATATCAGATATTATTCACAGGCATACACACAAAATGCAACTTGCATTGCAATGGCTTTGATGAGCAAATAGTGAAGCGTTTATACACGCATCAAACTGCAAAATCTCCTTAATGCACCATCACTTCTGTCCTGTTCAAATTCCATTAAAATCTTTCTGGCACTTCACATTTTTCTTTCCCAGATTTACACTCTGATTACAAACATACACACTACATTTCTAATCTAATGCAGCTCTGCCATTTCTAAAAAACAATAAAGTAGATGATTATCTTCAACACACAACGTGTACATCAATTTACAAATTCTATTCTGCCTTAGCAAAAAGCACTGCAATGTGTACTTCTCTAAACTATATTAAATATAAACTGTTTCAATCAAAACACAACAGACTTAGGCTATTTCCTCTGTACATTCCAACTTCCAGCGTATCAATTATCAACATTTACGTGAACTATACATCTGAGCTGGCCAAACTCAAAACATTTCACAACATGAATCCACACATATATAAGCTCCTGGCAGTTTTAACTTGTAAGGATCCTACACTCAGAAAGTCTTTCAGAGTTTTTATAACAACATATTTCAACACATAATTCATTCACCCTCCCCTTTCACTGTGAAATGAAGAAACAAATCAGCCTAAAATAATGATGTTAATTTAATGTACATAAGCACACATACCATAACAAAAGACATAAATCGACTGGTTGCTACTAACGAAGTTTGTCTAAAAGCACACAGAGGAACCTAAGCATTAGAAGCAAGCACCAGAATGCCAAAAAA
>Ga0123355_10010058_pt1 | contig 14455 bp, 8 predicted proteins | sample TergutEmb28metaG_3_FD_89872 | JGI IMG/M metagenome (GOLD analysis project Ga0123355, IMG submission 89872) | Embiratermes neotenicus P1 segment gut microbial communities from Petit-Saut dam, French Guiana - Emb289 P1 | ecosystem: Host-associated > Arthropoda: Insects > Digestive system > Gut ...
CAGTAACTTCAAGATAAGATCAGCTCTGAAAAGTTGTAAATACACAAATCGCCAGGCACTAATCAAATTCTGTCCGAATTTATATAAACATGAGTTGAAAAAATATGTTCTGAGATCCACAAACTTCTAATTCTAAATGAAATAAGAATAATTTCCTCAAGGGTGGAAGTATTTCATTTGTTTCTGAGTTATAAGGTCTATGATATTAAAATATACCTTAAAGAAATATGAAAGGAAGTTTCGATTGGATTTATCTGGCTCAGAGCCTGACCATTAGTGGGATATTTTTAGCACGGTAATGAGCAATCATGTTACACAACACGCTGTGAACGTCTTGACGATGAATATGTAAGCAATTCGGATAGGTTCAGTACATTAAGCTAATCTTCCCGTACACAATTTTTTATGGCGTTACGGCCTAGAGCAGGGGCCATGGCCTCCTCATTCTTGAGGTCTCTAAACCACACACTACGACGCACCACAGCCGGTAGGACTCTTCTGGACGAGCGATCAGCTCGTCGAAGAGACCTCTACCTGACAACACACAACATTCACATTAGACATCCATGCCACCGGCGGTATTCGAACACAAAATCTCAACATGCGAGTTTCCGCGGATCTATGCCTTAGACCACAAGGCCAATGAGACAAGCGGATATATAGATCAGATAAGTAAAATAGATCCAACATTGTAAGTTTCATACTTATATTTCCTACGATGGCAAAGTATTAACAAAAGACGAGACGATGACAACATCTGTTGAATTTACTTTTCTAGTCTAATCAGGCTCTATGTTATGTATTAAGCAAACATTTGTTTACTTCCATCCTCTCTATTTCCAAACATGACGGCTATCTTGGATTACTGCCTAAGCAAATTACATGTGGTTACCCTTTTGTCGGACTTGAGCCGACGTCAGGTCAACATAGTTTTGCATACTCTGTTCGAACCAAAATACCTAATACGGATATACACGAAATGTGACCTTATGTGACCTCAGGTATTACATAAAGTATGTGTACAACTGTACAGTACCTACGCAAGTGCGGAAGTTCAGAATCCCTAAATGGGATTTATTTTTGCTGTGTTCAGTGCAGCTGTGTGTTCACATTTCCACGCCCATTATTAATATCGATCTTATTTAGTAAGGCCTGAATTTATATAAACACATTTTGTTGGTGCCGAGTATAAATCTGGAATTGAACATTTGCTGGAATGTCAGGAGAATGGTTGTGGCGTATTTGTTTTCTGTTTTCAGCGTCCAGTGGTCTGAAAATCAACAACAAAATAAAAAAAAGCAATTGTTAAAGAGCAAATAAAACCGAGTTCGAGACGAAATTGTCACATTTTGTTAATAATCATTAGGATATCTTCCGTTATTCGTAACTTTAACACCTAATGGACGTGCATAGTAATTTCCAATCCCGACATCTTTACCCCCAGAGAACTGCCCCGGGTAGACAGTGAATACGATTGCGGCTGAACCCCAACGAAGGTCTAAATTATTTGCAGGACATAAATCTCTTGCAACTGCCGGCCACAGAACACGACTTCTCGGTTTGCCAGCCAACACACTAGTCACTGTATTGACTGAGCTATAATAATTGTGAACTAAAACTGGGAAAACATAAAACTTCGGTATATGTACTACAAAATATATCATAAAAGCAGTAACAGCAACAACAGAAACAGCAGTAATAACAACAAAAACAAAACTGCAGTAATAACAAAGAGAAAATGTTGTAAATAATCCAGATTCCACACAAGGAAGATTACAACATTTCTCACTTTTAACTGACAGAAGATCAGTTAAAAGTGTTATATTATTCTGTTGGACTTCGGTAGAAATACGGTAAACGTAACCGTCTAATTCCATGAGAGTTTGTGTTCTTCGTGGTAATTTGTTGGGAACCTGAACCAATATTTAAGAAGAAAGTGAAAAAATGTTATAAAAGAAATTTAGCTGCATGTATTAGGCCAATCTACTTTCAGTACCTAATAATGCGCCGAAACACCCTTCATGGTAGGCATATAATTAAGTAATAACAAAGGCTACTATTAAAATAATTTTTCAAACAGGCAATATGACAAAATTGGTACGGCTATGTGACAAGGCAACTCATTTCTTTACTGCTGTCCAATACAAGATAAGACCGTTACCACAACTGCCATGTTGTCAATTTTCGTCTTAGAAAAGCAAAGTTTAAGGATTATTATTATAAATTTCTACGAAGAGCTATGCATTATTCAGAACTAACTGGCCACTTTTCCCATGCAAACTTCTGCCCTGCTGCTTTGCTGCTCTCATCAATACTGGACAAAAGAAATAGCACAAGGCTCTAGGCTTTATACATGCTTATTTCTTAAAACGTTTTATGAAAACAGAGCGATGTACACAAGTTCTTCGGCACACTTAGACCAAACACTTTTCTTTTACTATAGGACCATAAATGGAATAACTTCATTACATTGATTAATTTATATTTTACGTAATTAACACTACCGTACAGAAAGCATAACTTTAAAGTTGTTTCTTTGGAAGTACCTTAATTGACACGAATGCCATTTACTGACATATCCGTTTAAGAAGAATATAAAAAATAACCTTACATTCGGGAACGTTGAATTCCCTTACTACGAGACTCCATAAATCATTGATTTAATACGTTTTAGCAACAGTTCAACTCAAAATGCGTGCTAAATTTTACAAATCATTTGGAGTCGCATGAACAAAAATTGTAAAATTATAAATAGCTTCTCATTTCTTCCGCTTTGCTCTGTACAAACGGCCTATACGACTATTAAATAGCAAGTTATGTAGACCCAAAAAAGTGGTAACGAGGAAATAAAATATTTCCCCCAACAGGAAATCAACGATTATCACATTCACAAATTTAATATTTGTTCCGTGCATGGTGATTTTAATAATCCATACCGACTAAAATGCACAAAATTTATATGAAATCATAAATCACTCCAAACTTGTAGGAGATTTCAAGCTGATGGATGACGTATTATTTTATAAAAAAATTATGGATTTGTTGGTGCACTTGGATGGTGAATATCAGGGTCACTTTGCTAAATGGTTTATCTTGACTGATATTTATATTTGCATCTGCAGGTAAATATGCTATGAATACATTATGTTATGTGTAGTTAGTTATTACACCCAAACACTCCAAGATAGATCCCCGCGCCATGGCGCTGCGGCCCAACGCGGGCCATGGTCTCATCATTCTTTAGGTTCCTAGATAACACACGACGACGCAACACAGCCGGTAGAACTCCTTTGGACGAGTGATGAGCTCGTCGCAGAGACCTCTAACTGACAACACACAACACTCACAACAGACAAACTTCCATGCCCCCGGTGGGATTCGAAAACGCGATCTCAACAGGCGAGCGACCGCAGACCTACACCTTACACCGCGCGGCCACTGGGATCGGCACTCCAAGATAGATATATATTAGTAATTTAATTACATTTAATACTGATAAAATTGAATTAAAATACGGTGCGTCTTGTCGTTTAAGGCTCGTTAAATCTGGCACAAATACTAAAGTACGCAAAATTTCAAATCATCCTGTATCTATACCCCTGGATTCGCGGCTTTCAGAATAAAGAATTGCAAAGCTTCTTTTTACAACATGAATCTTCTGAGCTGGGAAAGCCGAAGAAAGTTTCTGCAGAGAAACTGAGGAGATAATACCTTGATGCGGATAAGACTTCATACAAGTTGAATCTCGCCGAAACTTATTTTTTTATAAAAGAAAGAGTGTTCCTCAGGCTCACCCTCCTTTCCCTGAGAAGATAATAAATTTTACAACACATTTGTATACGTTGTCGAGAAGGAATCTTGTCACTCTTGTAAAGGCTTTGTTGGAACAAGCAGCTAGCAAGGCGGTTGGCTTTGATGTGATGCGTTTGGGAAAGCTTTCTGTTACTGATTTACAGTTGGACACAGGTGCTGTGGGGTGTTGGACGGACTATTAACGCAGCCACTCTATGGCACCCACATGTATGTATCGGTACAAGAGCAGGTTCGGTTTCGTGAACTGGCTGTTCTAGCTGATGGAGAGTGTTCTAATGTGTATTTCTTCACCGATCCGTTAAATAGACAGACAACCTACAAATGCGTGACTAAATATTAAAATATAACCCCACAATACTAACATAAAGTCGGCAATTTAGTCTTAAAAGAGAAATATTATAATAAGAAGGAAAGTGGAATCTTCATTAAGGGTAAATGCTGATTTTAATATTTGACAAGATACAAGTACCAAAGCGCCGTCCTTTCTGACATATTTTCTTAATTTGTTTTACTTTAACACTCGGATGTGTCCTTTCCTTTACTTTCCTTTCTTCGTCTTTCCTTTCTTTTCCTTTCCTTTCATATAAATTTTAGACAAAGAGTAAGTTATCAGCAAATGATTAACTGCCACTGAGAAACTGGTGGATTCGGCACCGCTAAAATGAAAGGCTACAATCAAAAACCATCCGACATCACTTCCATCTACCACTCATCCTCAAAGTGTCTCCATTACCCTCCGATTCTTTCCGATTTACACTGGGTTTTTCAGAATCAGGTACGTAGTACTTTATCAACATTCTAAACTAATTCAGGTCCTCTTCCATACTAGTTCAATGACCAATCCATCCAAGTCTCCTAGAATCCAATGTACTAGTAACACAGGCATCCCATATTGATCATGAGCATTCTTGTTGTGCAGTTACTGTACCTCACGTCCATTATTATTTTGAACATTTAAGAATTTATAAACATTACTGTCGCCTGTGACGTGACCCAAACAAGCCCACCAACGTCTCATGTGTTATGATGCATGCGTCACATCCCAAACACATACCTTCACGGCTACCGTAGCGATAATCTCATTTGTAACTGGAAATTTACGTTCGTTTCTCGACGTAAAACAGCGCCTTTAGAAAGGCCCACAACAGACGTACCAAACTCTTTTCTGTAGCGTAACGAAAACCCAAAACTTATTTACAGATATCATCCAAAAATCATCATAATACGTATTCGTCCCACAAAAGTTGATGTTTCAAGAGAATGACATTTATAGCTCACATCATTCTTAACTTCGTCATTAAATGTATACAAATCGTAAAAATCGTTCCACAGCCACTTTGACCCAAGCAAACTAACTCCCGGTACGGTTGAAGTGGAGGCAATGTGGATCCCAGAACTAGCTTGGACTTTTAAAAGAAACAAAACTTTCTTGTTACTAGCAAAAATCTATCCCAGTTTCGTCCACCCCATAGCCCAGCCACTAAGTTATCACGGCTTTCATATGATTAATTTACTTACGTATGTGTGTATGTATGTATGTATTTATTTATTTACTTACTGACAATAACTTAGGCTATACAGTCTCGAATGACAGTATGATTAATACGTAATGACGTAAAAAGGAGCTGTGTTGGTGTTAAAACGGCATTTATTTGGCGAAACTCAGAATCTAAGATAAACATAAGTCAGGAAAACCAATTTTATGGCTGAGATTTAAACCCGGGACAAACTGAATACCTACAAAGAGTGCCTCACAAACTTGACTGCGAATTTCGCAATTACGTTCCCTGCAATATGCGTATTAACAGCTTGTTGAAGGACTAAAACGTGACTACCTTACAGCAATTACGTGAATATAAAAAGAATTTATGAACAGACGTCAGCATAAAGAATTTTCATTCCTGATTCCTATCCATGTTGAAATCGTTTCCTTTTTCTAATCTTAAGCTCTTTCGTCTAAAACTTTTCCATCTTGTCCTCAGGTCAGCTACGGTTACTCCGGGTAATACTTCAATTTAGGTGTGGGGTTCCCCTCAACATTCTTCTCTGGTTTATCACTAATACTAATTTACCCTTTCGGCTAGACGTAACGTATAAACGTATAAACGTATAAACGAGACTCACTTCAATTTATCAACCAATAAATGCACATATAATTTCACATAAAACACTTTCAAAACACTTTAAAACACTTTAAAACACTCCGAAGTGTTTCGATCTTGTCAGGTCATCATCAGGGAGCTTTGTTCCTTGCTAAAGTTATATTACAGTATTCACAATTCAATTCGTATTTGCAAACGATGGGTTGTGACAGCATATCATGTTGTGTGGGAATGTGTTGTGAAGCAGTGGCTATGTGTTGTCGTACGACGCACACCTAGCCACTTCTCCACAACACATTCCCACACAACATGATATGCTGTCACAACCCATCGTTTGCAAATACGAATTGAATTGTGAATAATGTAATATAACTTTAGCAAGGAACAAAGCTCCCTGATGATGACCTGACAAGATCGAAACACGTCGGAGTGTTTTAAAGTGTTTAAAAGTGTTTTATGTGAAATTATATGTGCATTCGTTGGTTGAAAAATTGAACTGATTCTACGAAAATGCACGGTGCTTCAATAAGATTTATAGTAAAAACGATACCTTTGATACAGGTAAGAATCAAGTAAAATAAAATAATTGCATTCCTATATTTTCGTCTGACACAAGAGCTGCCGCACGCGACGTCCAGCACCCCAGTATCTGCAAGTATCTTTTTGTATACACGCGCGGTTTTACTTCTATTCGATACACGAAAAGGAAATGGAGAAGAAAGAAGCTTTATGCCTTTAAAATTTGAATGTAGATTTAAAACTCTGTATCCTATGATACTCTTTCCATCACGAAAACCACTTTCATCCTGCCACCCTCAGTGCTCCTGTATGACGGTCTGAAGGCTTTCTTTATTCAGATTTTCCTGGAAGCAATTCAGTAAATCTCTTTCTAGTACTTGATACGACAGTCGTGTGCTTCATGTTTTGTAACAATGAAACGTAACTACAAAGGTACGTGTGTGCGACAGAGGACGCAACTAGATGAAAGAATGATAGTAATATGTCAAAATGAAAAATATTTGCATCATGCGTTTATGAGAAATTAGTTTCAACACAACGAAATTTCAGTGTACGTTCTACCTTCAGTGTGACAAGCAAAATTTCGCCCCCGTGTGGACAGCAGCTATAGTTACATGCCTGAACATTTTAGGTTGTAGATTTTAGGCCCAACGCCGGAAGATTAAAGGTAAGGCCTGAATAGTAGCAGGCACTAAGCGCATTTGTGAAGTACAGACCTACTTGTCTATTCCGAATAGTCGTAAAGGTAAAGCAGCCCCATTACAGGCCTGGAGAGGCCCAGAGGGTTCCAGGTAGTTAAGGCTCCCAGATTTCATGACAACGGCACAGGGTGGTGGTAGGTTGTCAGCCTTACGCACCGGCCGCCTTTACCCCCAGGAAATACTCCTGGTACTCATTTTTGTTAAAGGCTGAGTCGACTCCAGGGCCATATTGCGATCGAAAGGACTTTATGTCAATGAAAAATCTACTGACACCAGCTGGGATCGAACCAGCGACCTTCCGATTTGTATACATTTAAAACACACACAGAAATGTTAGCAAGAACTTTCATCATCTTCTTCATACACCCTGACAATATTTCCTCCAATAAACTGCCAGAGTAGAAGCAGACCTACTGCGGAAACCAACACACACAATTTAGAACAGGAATACCAGTGATTTAAGAACATAAAAGTAGATTAGCAATTAGGTCATTCTTGTGAAAAGTGGTGAAGTATTGCACAGTGTCAATGGGAAAGGGAAAATCCTACATACAATAAAATGAAGGAAAACTGGATTGGTCAGATCTAGCATTTGAACTACCTTCTAAAACATGTCATTGAAGGAAAGAGTGGAGTGACGAACAGACGGAAGGCGGATGTCGTCAGCTAGTTGAAGAAGGTAAGGGCAAGGCAGTTTGAAAGAGGAAGCACTAGATCACACTGTGTGGAGAACTCGCTTTGGAAGTGGCTATGGACCTGACGCGAGACAAACTACATAAAGAGTGACAAGATGGATTGTTCTCCAATGGCCAATCCTCGAAACCAGATGTACGAAAATCGCGTACACAAAGGCTATCAACTTGTGTGACTGCGCTGCTTACTTTTAATAGGATAATGGCTTTCAAAATTGATACACACAGGAAGATACGAAGGTCCTCGATTCTTACTCCTGGTGTGGAAAATTTATAGCCCTTTCCCGTAAGAGTTTCAAGTCCAGTGTCATGTACTTTAACTTTCAAGACACACTCACATGCATAAGCTCTGGTAGTTGTATGACAAATCTACCTTCTTTCTTACCGTCAATTATTAATTTTTATAAAGATATTTTATCCGTGGTATCATAATCCGGCAATCAATAGAACGTAAAGGCTGTGACTATAGTTTTGTATTAACATATTTATTGCTGGGTGGCATTAAGTAGTAAGAAAAGAAGAAAGGAAAAAGAAAGAAATTGAAAGAATGAAAGAATTCAGTAAACAAATAGGGAATGAAATATGTCAATGACGGGGTAGATAAATATGAAAATTTTGGTAAATTAAAGTATGAATTAAATGATTTGGTATTATAAAGAGAAGATTAAATGTAAAGACTGGAATTAAAGTTGTGTGTGTCTATTGCAAGAAAACATATTGCTGGAGTAGAAATAGAGCCCCACGCTTTGTTAACAATGGCACTAGATCGAGATAAGTGGCTAATTTCACGCTCCGCTCTCATTATCCTTCGAAAAAAGTAAGTTTTTACCCACCCAATGGGAGGCTTGGTGGACCCCAGATAGTCTGGACGTACTGGAGAAGAGACATTCTTTCTCTGCTGTTAAATAAACACCCTCTCTCCCAGACTGTATTGTAGTACCAACACCAAATACGCTTTGTCGGCTCTATAAGCTAAAAAATAATCACATACTTTGAATTGTAATTATAAGTAAATACTTACTTAATTACTTACTTACTTGCTCCATGGAACAGAGTCCTTCTTGAGAAGCTAACTGATTTGCAGTTAGTCAAGAAATTCCCCGCATTTCACGGAACCCGAAGGTTCATTACCGCACTCACATGCGTCCGCCACCTGTCTCTATCCTGGGCCAGCCTAATCCAGTCCATATACCCACATCCCACCTCCTGGAGATCCATTAAGATGGATCTGCAGGAGGTGGGATGTGGGTATTATGAGTATTATGAGTAAATGACAAAGTAAATCCATCAATGATGAATAAGTTACGTGAAATAGATAAGCCAATTAAGACAATGCACCTGAAAGTATTGAATGGAATGAAAGAGTAAATACCTGGTAACTGCGAAGCCAAAAATGAATGTCTGTAAGAAGGAAAAATATTAAGTAGCAATTAGATTAGGCAATGGATCGTTCTTACGAGTGGAGTAGTGGGACGGGACGGAGTAATCAGATAGAGTACCTGGGTGGATGTAGGTGACAAGAAGCGTGGAGATTCTTACAGAATTCGGCAAACAGCGTTCGCCTGGGGCACAAAAGGAGAGAGGAAAGTAGATATGGGACAGGTCGTACACGTCGAATCATAGTAATGAGAATAGTAATTCTGAGAGAAAACCGAAAGTAATATTACCAAGAAAGCTCTTGTAACTACAGAGGAAATACACGTATATATGTTGCAGGAATTATAGAGAGGAAACATCTTGGGAATGAAGTCATACATAATAGGTCTATGGAAAACAGCAAGGCTAAACGACAAAGGGATCGGTACTATGGCTTTTCTGTGTAATGTATGCAGCTGAATAATTAGATAGATGTGAACATATCTACCACAGCCCTTAATGGGAGTGTTCCTAGATGGAATTTCAATGGCAAGACCTATGATCTGCATCAACTTGACGGGTTCTTTAATCGACGATATGGTTGTTGTACGACATGGAATAAAATCACAAATTGTTGCGTGGAGGGTGAAAACTAGCGAGTTAACTGGAGCGCAGCGAACGGGGAACAAAAGCATGGATCATTTTTCAAGAAAGGTAAAGAGATTAAGAAAGGACAATGTACATGAACACCAATCTGAGGCGTTACATGAGTAACCGTGCCTTTGGATTTAGATTCAGAAGAATGGAGTTTCAGGAACATTTCGATTTATTTAACAAAGCCCTCAGGGACTGAAACTACTACACAGGACAGAATGATAGTCTGGTTAGCGAATAACTAATTAGAAATAAATCTGTATCGAAGATAATGTGAAATAATTTCATATCTTATCCAGGAATTGTGTTGAAACTTCAGCAGTCAGTAAAACGTTCTCGAGTTACCAGCCGTGTAAGGATTTGTGAGCAGAACGGACAGAAAACCAACGTTTTGAGAAGCACCTCTTTTCTCTTCATCACGAAACTAAACAGCTTTGATGTCAGTCCGCCATATTACACACACACACACACACACACATATATATATATATATATATATACATGTAGCTGTCCGAACCCTTGGCTCATACCGTAGTTGGTCGCAAGCCAAGAAGTTCTGGTGCGCGGGGTCAAAGGTTCGGCAGGCCTTTATATATATATATATATATATATATATATATATATATAACGCGGACTGACACACAAGGTATTCCTCTACTCTGACTGACTTTTCCTGTGATTTTTCCTCAGATGTAGGGCGAATGCCAGGGTATAATGCAAAGACAGAACACGGCCTGCTCTCCCCCTTTCAGTCACGAAGAATTCCACGAAGTGTCTGCCCACAGTCGCATGAATTCAGCATGCGACTTTACCACTCTGAGTTCAAACCCCAGCGAGCCATCCAGCCGAAGTAGACAACCTTTACCCCCCCCCCCCTTGAGAACAAGGAAGTTATGTGCTCCTTGAGCACTAGTCTATTAGTTAGCTCTTTGGCTTGGATTGACTCCAAGGAATTCTCTAAGCTGACTGAAGTTCTTCCGCGATTATGCCTCGGCAAATGTCACTGTACAATGCATAGTCGGGGAAGGGCCCGCACTCCCCCTCAGACATAGGGGCTTCACCAGTGTCTGTCCATTGTCAACCGTCACAGGCTTTCAGCCTAAGCGACCGAATCAATCTGGGTTCGATTACCAAAAAGCCATCCTACCAAAGTATCATCTCGAAGAAATAAAAAAAAAAAAGATGTGCAATCTAAAACACTTGTCCTTAGTTTGATAATTTTAAGACCTTCAGCCTAGTTGAAACCCCTTAGTGTAAGTGCAACCCGCATTATAGTAATAAGGTGTCTGCTATTTAGCCTAGCAATGCGGATACATGCAGGAAAGGAAGACAGAACAAGTGACGTCAAGTTGCGTACCGTGCAAGCTTCTGCCGCTCTTTAGCTCTCTGATTGTTCGGTTGGTTTGTCAAGGTATTCAGTTGCCTGATGAACGGCGGTACACAGTGCATATAATCATAATCAATACTATAAATATGAACTTCTACTTATAATGGTCTGAAAAGAGAACATAAAATATTCATATTATTTATAAACCCTGTCATTACAAGTTGCAACAAATGTTAGCGTTTTGTGCATAAAAATCTTCCTGATCACAGGGTCTCTAAAAAGTGACAAGGAGGAACCTCACGCAACAATCAATAAGTAACGGATATAAATTCAACACATCTTTGTCCCATACCTAGCTGGATGTGTTTGTTTCTTAAATACGAGTATAAGACAGAGTTTTTCCGGGACTTTAGAAAGTTCTTACGCAGATGTGTAATATGGTATTTATCTTCAGGAAACAACTGCAAACAGGGCGGTAGAAAAGATTTTAAACGTAAGAGAATGAACCTTTTAAAACCTACTGGTCACGTGATGCACCAACAAGTTTAGTATTCAGGAATTTTACACTCTGCCCACACTGTATTTATGCGTTTTGTATTTATCTGAAAACAAACAGCGACTTGTGCCACTTAGGCCATATACTGATTGGTTTTTATAACCGAGATGAAAAGTGTTTACTGCTCGGTACGGACTGGGTCTTTAAATAAAGCAGTCTGCGTTTGGTCTCTAAAGGGTTAATGCATACTCCAGAGTGAAATGTAAATATGACACACGCAAGTTAAAAATTTTATAAACCCTGTCGTTTTAAGTCAGTAAAATCAAAAACATTTTGTTGAGCTGAACGTTCATTCTAAATCGGATAACAATAAACACATGTACATGCAGAAAGCTCATGGGAAAGCAGAAGGGGAAATGTAATGTGGTAGCATAGCATAAAAACATAGCTCTAAAATATTCCCACGAACTAAATGTTATACTGTCAAGATGGTACATCCAGAATGGAACATTTTATTGCTGAAGTGATATACGAGATAGGGTACAGAGTTAGCCCCTGTCATGTTACAAGCTGATATAATAGCCACATATAAACACTGTTTCCACTGGTTACTTGGCACAAACCCGATACAGCTATGTTTCAATAGAAATATCTCTCAAACGGTGTAACACATTAACTGTATGGTCGGCACCAATCTGTACTACAGTGTACAGAGCGGATTACATTTGTAATCTCTAATCACAGGTTTAATGTTAATTAACTCACAACAAATCAATGAAATTATGTTGATCCCAAACCCTGACTCAAATGATTCATTCCATATCAACTTTTGTTTACGTGTACTTTTGTTAACTATGTCGTATTATCTGCAATATACAGCGTGAATACATTTGAAAATATGAACCTAAAAACATCGTTTAATATTTACGGTATGTGTAATAATAATAATAGTAATAATAATAATAAACGTTATAAAATTCTGAAAAGTGTCGACTAAAATATAATTCAATATACTGAGAAAAATATAATGAGGTATAATGAGATAAACTGGTCTACAAATGACTGTTTTAAACGCAAAGTACATAAACAAACTCTGTGACTGAGAATGGGTGTTGCCAACAAATTAAACACCGATCAAATTAATTAAACAAATTGTCCAGAAGCGTCTACAGAATGAAACCGTGTCTTCTTAAGGGAAAAGTCTGGCGTCATGCCCTACAACATTTTTCTTGTTGTTAATCTCCCGGAAAAAGAAAATAATATCTGGCAGAATGTCATTCCCTAACGTTCCTTTCAGATGACAAGACTCTCTCTCATCTTATTTATATGTCAGTTTGTCATTGTCTTCTTCACCTACAAGAATCCATAACATGAATATCGCCATTCGCTTGCTAGACTTTAAGTTATCAGAGTCGTATTGCTGAATGTGTTGTGATGTTATGACGGTTATTTCCTGAAGTCGGGAACTACTTGCCAAACGATAAAGCTTCACTTTCCAGAATACACGAATTTTCTGTAGCAGTGTCTTTCATGTTCAGAATATCTTAACAATGTAAAGCGTGAAGTTTTCAGACATTTCAGGGACAAAAGAAGGCATAACTGAGAGCTAAAATTGAGGACCTTGAAACTAACAGTAAGATCCAAAACATTAGGGACTTGTATAGGGGCATCAATGACTATAAGAAGGGGTACCAGCCTAGATGTAATATACTAAAGGATGAGAAAGGTGACTTGGTGGCAGACTCCCACAATATTGTGGCTAGGTGGAGAAACTATTTCTCCCAGCTATTCGACGTGCATGGGTTTAAGGATGTTGGGCAGGCAGAAATACTCACAGCAGAACCACTAGTACCTGAGCCAAGTGCCGTTGAGGTTGAGCTGGCTATCGATAAATTAAAAAGTCACAAATCGCCAGGTATTGATCAAATACCGGCAGAACTGATTAAAGCAGGAGGTAGAAAAATTTGCTTGGAGATTCGTAAACTTATTACTTCTATTTGGAAGAAGCAGAAACTCCCTGAAGAATGGAAGGAATCGATCATAGTACATATTCATAAGAAGGGAGATAAAACAGATTGCAATAATTATAGAGGCATATCACTTTTGCCAACCACTTACAAAATGTTATCCAACATCCTGCTCTCAAGGCTATTTCTACATGCGAAGCAAATTATTGGGGATCATCAATGTGGTTTTCGAAGCAACAAGTCGACTATTGATCATATATTCTGCATTCACCAAATACTTGAAAAAATGGGAATTCAATGAAGAAGTTCATCAGCTCTTTATAGACTTCAAGAAAGCTTATGATTCAGTTAGGAGGGAGGTCTTATACAAGATTATCATTGAGTTTGGTATCCCTAGGAAACTTGTAAGGATAATAAAGATGAGTCTGACTGAAACATATAGCAGAGTTCGGGTAGGCAAGAATGTGTCTGACAGGTTCCCAATTAGGAATGATTTGAAACAAGGAGACGCTCTATCACCAATGCCTTTTAACTTTGCTTTAGTGTGCGCCATTACGAGGTTTCAGGTAAACCAGGATGGCTTGAAACTAAGTGGTGCCCACCAGCTTGTGGCTTATGCCGATGATGTTAATATACTGGGAGGAAGCATACATACTGTAAAGGAAAATGCAGAAGCTTTAGTAGCGGCTACTAGGGAGACTGGACTGGAAGTAAGTGCTGATTGAACTAAGTACATGGTCATGTCTCGAGATCGGAATGCAGGACGAATTCACAGTGTGAGGATTGATAATAGTACCTTCGACAGGGTGGAAGAGTTTAAAAATTTGG
>Ga0123355_10010059_pt1 | contig 14453 bp, 10 predicted proteins | sample TergutEmb28metaG_3_FD_89872 | JGI IMG/M metagenome (GOLD analysis project Ga0123355, IMG submission 89872) | Embiratermes neotenicus P1 segment gut microbial communities from Petit-Saut dam, French Guiana - Emb289 P1 | ecosystem: Host-associated > Arthropoda: Insects > Digestive system > Gut ...
GCCAAACGCAGTGGTGACTTCTACAGACATATCCAAAGTTACATCGTCGCCCACAACTGCTGTAATTTCATCCGGCTCGTCCGGTGTAAAGACAAGGGTTATGGTTACATCAGCACGTACAAGCTGGGCAATTGCTGCGTTTAGCATATAAATGAGGGCTGGCACTTCTGCATCAGGCTGGTGGCCTCCGCCGCCTGTAAGGTAATCTCTTACTGTATGCATTGCTTGGTAGAAGACTTCCCAGCTATCAGCGGTAAATTCTTGTGCCCGCGATGGCGGGAATTCGTTGCGGACTTGCTCGTAACGAATACGCAATTGGTACATAAAGCAAATAGAAAGCTGACGGAATTCGTCATAATCAACTCTAATTCTTACAGACTCTGGCATACCTGGCGCCTGGGTAGAAACCCAGAAGCTGCCGCCTGCATTGTTAAACTCAAGAGCATCAATGCGGGCCCAGGTTGAACCTACTGCAACAGGAGCGCTAGCTCTGCTTGGGAATACATCATCTTCGTTTTGGTAAATAAAGAAGCGTGTGCCTTCCGGCAGGTCTAGTACAATAGCGCCATGCCAAATGTGTCTGTTAAGAATCCACGGACTATTATGGTTTGCACCGGTTGCCGGCATATTAAGCTGGTTACGCCAAAGCCTATATGCACCAGCGGCGTTGATGGTCGCCTGGGCTCCCGAATTTTCACCGGCACCCCTGCGAACATGCGCTATGCTCGAGTTGAAATTATGACCAAAGCGATGGAGGTCTAAGTTTATATTGCTCGGTGAGTCAAGCACATAACCCGGAGGCAATGTTCTTAAATCGTCTTCACCAAAATAGGTTATGACCACACGGTTGCTGCGTGCAAAATTTTCGTAGTTAATATCGAAGTAGAATCTGCCGCCTTCTGGGCTTAATTCTAAATTAAAATGTGCGGTGCGGTTAAAGCGGTAAAATTGCACACCAGGAGGCCAGCCAGGAACAACCCATTCAAAGTTACCAGTAGAGTAAGCATAAGGGGTTGTATCAAAAAGATTGCGATAAAGGTTTACCCTTGTACCTGGCATAGAATTAGGAAGGTTACGGAAATGAACCAGGTCGTAACGTCTTTCATCCGTTGGGTCTGATGGGTTTATCAACAGCCCGCCGCCCCTAACAACACGCACTTGGTCCGCATTGATAGACTCGGTGAGTGGCATAAACTCGCCAACTTTAGGGTGCCGGAACAACTCAAGTCCAAAAACGCGCACTGCGTTACTATCGTTCCGCCACATGGCCATATCAACGTAGAATTTCCAGTAACGGGCGGTTATCGTTCCACTCAAGTCACGGTCTGTGATATTGCCCTCTTCAGACTCTGGGTTATTCATTACGCGGTCGGCTTCTTGCCAATATTGCGCGTACACATTAGACCAAATATCCAAGCTCGCCCCGTTGCCATGAAGCTCCCATGGGCCCGGCAAAATGGGAACGCCGTTTAACATCGCTTCTGTAACGTTGGCATTCACACCAAACATCGGCGCTGTACGTGCCCAAGGGCTAGGCGGGCGGTTGGATGTGCTGCCATGCCACGGTGTTCCATATGGGATATACTTTAGCGCAAAGTTTGCCGTATTAAAGCCTGTGGCCTCAACAGGGCCCGCATGGTATACACGCCAACGCTCTACAGTAATCGGTGTTATTGTGTCGATAACTACCCAATGACGGTTATTACGGTCATTACCCGGCCTAAAATTGTGCCATGCCGTACCGTTCGTCCCGAAAGGAGCATTATTAGAATTTGATGCGTTTTGGTCGATACACCATTTGGTTTGAATGACATTGCCGTCAAACAAGGCCTGAGCCGGCTCAGCTTCGTTTTGGCTACTCCAGCGCAATCTTCCCCATTGGTGAACATTGAGCAATAGGTTCGGATTGTGGGCAGGTGCAGGCGCGACAGTCATATCGTCAGCAGTCATACCAAAAGCAAACGAGATTTGTGCAGGCGCGCTCCTTTGAAGATGCGGGTCTACTGCCACAACTTCCAATGTAACCACAGAAGAATTCGGGTCGCGGTCAATATTGGATACAAAGAACGCATCTGCAAAAGTAGCGTTGAGGAAACGTCTGTTGCCATTTTCATACACTTGATAAATTTCAAACATATAGTTGTAGCCCGGACGGTTCGCTCTAAAATCCCAGAAAATTCTGGCTTCCGCGCCAAACAGGTCACGAACCATGTATCCGTCTAAGGTAAGGTTTGATGGCGCAGGAGGTGCTGCCGGAGAGCTAGCCGGTGCAACTCTAATGCGTCCGATATTAACATTTACATTACCGGCAGGAACAAACAAGCCGATACCGTAAACCATTCCAGAACGGTTAACATTCCAAGTATGAGAATACCAGCCATTACCCAATGCTGTTGTAGATGCAGCACCGGTTAGAATTTCGCGCTGGGAGTAATTAGGCGCTGTGTACAAGCCTGGCCTTACTGCACCTGCGTTGGAGCTGGTGGTAATCAGTTCTACTTGGTAATTTGTGCCGCCTTGGAAGTTAAGGAAAGTGGAATATAGGCGAATTTCGTTTTGTGCTGTGGTATTGCCTCTTAGGTTAATAGAAGCACCGCCCCACCATGCTCTTGAATCATCAAAAGATGGGGTAACTTCCCAAAGTTCTGGGTTACCTGCAGAAAGGATATCAACTGTACCTGGTGCCGCAGCGGTTCCGCCTGGCAAGCTTGGGTGCGTACGGTCTTCGCCTTCCCTAATTACCGTCCAGCGCCATGTAGGCAGAAGGCACTGTATACCGCGGTTAGACCAGTCGCCCAACCCGGTAGATACGCCATTAACAAAGAAATCGTGGCCGATACCCGGGTTAAAGTGGGTCACAAATGGGAAATCCAAAATCGGTGTTTGGTCTGCAAGGAACTGAGAGAAACCGTGCCATGCTTCGGCTCTGTCTACAAGCATGTTGTTTAGTTCTACGCCGTCGTGAAGGATATCAGAATCCCAGTTAGCCGGATTATTGAAAGCAGCTCCGCGTATGGAACCTACGGGTTGTTCTACGGGGTTTAATCCTCTGCTGCTAAAATTGTTAGGGTTCCATGTCGCGCCAAGGAAGCCAATAGATGGGTCATGAGGCATTCCATCACCAAAAGCAAGACCTCTGTAGCCAGACCAAAGACGCGCGTCTTGCACATTCAGGAAATCGCCTACGCTGGTAGAAAAGTTAATAGGCGCATGGCCGCCAAAAATACCCAAAGAAGCCATGGCTGTATGCTCAAGGTCTGCAATAATTTCATCCCTTGTCCTACCTCTTACATTGTAGTTTGTGCGAAGCATCATGTCCGCCATTTGAGCGGCTGAATATGCACTGTGTCTCACCCAAGGGGATTGAGACATAAGGCCGTTATCCCTGTCGGCAGAGCCGCTAGGCCCAATCGCTAGATACCCTTCCATGTGCAAAGGCCAGCTGAATGTGAAACGATAAGGGCTCACATTAATTGAAGGATGTGTGGCCGTATTTAAGGTTTGATAAGCATGGTTTCTGTTAACCCACTTATAGTCACCAAATAAGAAGTCCGCTGTGTCACGCCAACTTGGGCTCGCATGAGTTCCTACATTTTGTGCTATTTTATATAGGTTTGCAGGAAGTAGTGCCGATAAAAACGTACCCCTTGCGTTATTAAGACCCATAGCAGTTATTTCTGCACCCGCATTAACCCCTGAAGCCAAGTACGTCCAAGTATTATGGGAAGCCGGGCTGTCGTATTGAGTAAGAATCATGTCGGGGCGCGGCTTAGTTTCTTGCATGTACATAAGGAAAGCCGCAATTTCATTTGGACGGGTACGACCGGCTAGGTTTGTGGTATTTGTTACACCAGCCGCTTCAAAGTTAAAGAACCAGCCGTCAAAGCCATAAAACTCGGCTATTTCCCAGAGTTTATCGGCAAAAGGGAAATACGGGTTGGCTTCGGTACCCTGGTTGTAATACATTTGCCTTTGTGGGCCGCTTGCCTCGGCACGGTTTTCGAAGAAAACTGTACCTACAACAGGCACACCATTCCTGCGTGCTGCATCAATCAATTCCGGAGTTGGAATATTAATTGGGCCGCCCCAGAAATTGTAAATGCCAATGTACTGCCAGAAGTTAACAGCATAGCGTTGCCAGTCACCTATTGTACCATAGGAATGGGTTGCGGTTCCGCCGATTGGATAGGCATCACCGCTAAATACCATCATGGCATCCGGGTTGGCAAATGGATTGAGCACATAGCCTGTCCTACGTGGGGCCAAAGGCACTCTGGATCTGTTAAAACGGGAATCCGGGTTGCCTTCTGGTGTCCATTCCAGGATTTCAGCAATGTTAAACTGGGTACCCAGCGGCTGCAAAGACTCCATGCTAAGGAACGCATCATTTCCTCTTTGGAGGCTGGCAGCCTCAATACCGACATAAAACCCATCATCTGCCGGATCCGGTGGAAGGGTTAACCTTTGCCGGTCCCGTTGTTCGTCTTCAATTGTTAGGTCGCTTGCCCAAACTTGCACCTGTGGCACCAATGGAATCAGTAGTGCAAGTACAAGCGCAAAAGACAAAATGCTTTTCAGCTTTTTTGCCATCTTTGAAGATATGGTCCTTTTTTTGTGCATTGAAGCACGCCTCCTTTGTTTATTGCAAATTTTATCTTAATGCCCGCACTCCAACGTCCTTAAAATTTCCCCTATATAAGCAATGGGGGTACTCTATTTTTTGAAGTAGGTAGTGCAAAAGCAATGGATAACGATATATATTAAAAATTACTGCCATAGTTATGTAGTGCAGGATTGGTGTAGGAATGTTGCCCAAGATTACTTATTGATTACTTATTGTTAACTAAATATCAAGCATACTGCTTAACATTTTGCAACATCATTATCAATATTTTCATATTGCATGTCAATATACATAATTGCTATATTTTTCAATGAATATTTGTGCAATATGACATATTTTAATTTTACACCTCTTTGATTCATCCCATATTCACCATGTAGCGCAACATATTTTATTATTACAATTACGTTTTCAGCAGTACGTGCAATCGCAAAATGTTATTATTTATTAACCACTTAGACACAATTATTGCGCAAATTATCGAAAAATGCAAGTATCATGTAAACATTACAAAAAGTAACTCAATAAAAATTCCCTGTCGCTATGATAAAAAACACAAGAGACAGGGAGTAGTTTTTAGTTATTTATAGCCGCAGCATAAAGTTCTTTGCGGCTTTCGTGTTGGTTATATATTATAGTGGCTACACGCTCTAATTCTTTCCAAGAAAATCTGACTGTGGACGGTATGGTACTTTCAAATCGTAACCTTGTTTTCGCAGCTCATCTAATTTTATCAGCACCAAATTGATGTCTTCACCCAATTCTGCAGCAATATAACAAATATCCCGCCCTTCCTTAACGAGCTCTAAAATATCAGCGTCATTAATTAAAAGTTCGCTGGCAAAAATATTTGCCTCGTATTCCGGGCGAGTCTTCATATCGTAAAGCATAAACTCCTGCAATACACCTGATTTAGCAAAGTGTCTGTGGAATCTATCATGCCCTAATTCGTGCGCGCAAACTGTTTTTTGATCGCGGCGGCTCATGTTCCCGTTAATGAAAATAAAGCGGCTTCGCTGAATTACCTTGTACATACCTTTTAGCGCCTTAAAATCGTAATCGAATATAACGTGAATATTCAGCGCTTTAGCTATTATAAAAGGGTCACGAGTGCCATGCTGCCGTACAAGGCGGCGTGCCTCTTCTTGAATATATTCGGAGCCCAACAAAATCACCGCCGTTATCATTTTGTTAACTTATTTTAATAATCACTCACTTACCACTTTGCGCTGCTTTTTGGGCGTGTATTTTCGCTTGCTTTCTTCTTTTGCAATCCAGTATGCATTTTGCAATGCCCGCATTGCGGCATCCATATCATCTTCCGACAATTTGCCGCCAGCGAATAAACCGCTTATCTCATCCACTAGGGTTTGTGCCTCGCGTGCGCCTTTAGTGCCGCCTTGCTCGTAAGCTGCCGCCACAAACTCTTCTTCTTCAGAGATTAGGCTATCTATTGTTACCCCAAAATATTTAGCAATTATAGGCAACTTATCACTTGGCGGTAGGAATTTGCCTGTCTCATAATTTATTAAAGTGCGCTTAGAGATTCCAAGCTCTGAAGAAAGTTTATCCTGTGATAATCCAATTTGCATCCGTGCCGCCTTTAGCTTTTCCGCAAAAGTCATATGCTCTCTCCTTAAAAATTTCAATGGTGCAACAAATTTCCGCTTGACAGTGAAATAAATTGCACATATAATGCAACATGTTGCACCGTCATTCTACATTCTGTTGCACCATGCGTCAAGCATTATTTGAAAATATTTTTTTACTAGGAAGCTGCATCTACAATTTCATCGCGGCCTATCAGAAAAAAGCAGCAAAGCCGCTTTCTAGTAAGTATGAAAGAGGAGTTGAAAACATTGAACAAAACCATTTTCAAACACAAAGGAAAAACAGTAGGTAAACTAAACCACCGGAGGCATGACCTACGTGCCATTGTTGAAAACCTTATATCAAAAGGCATTTATTGCCGAATAGATAGGGTGTGCGAGTATGAATTTGATACGCACGTATATCTTACTATTGCAAAAGGTGCAAGGCAGCGGGCGCATGTGTTGGATATTGCCGAACAATTTGATGCAGCAATGGAGATAAGAAGAGCGAGATTGCCCGTGTATAAAATTGATAGCAATGCGTCGTAATTACCACACCGCTTTTTCTATTACTGCCTTCAATTCTGCCAGTTTAGGCTGGCCTGCTGTTCCACCCGGCTTGCTAACATTCAAACTTCCGCACATTGTACCAGCTTTAAGGCATTCTTCTATAGAAAGCCCGGATAAAAAGCCGTAAATAAAACCACCATTAAAGCTATCCCCTGCGCCAACTGTATCTGCCACCGCTACTTTTATAGCGTCACATTTGTATACGGTTCCTTTGCAGTAGGCATATGCTCCACTTTCGCCGCATTTTACGGCTATAGTTGGTATCATTTCTCCAACAAAGCGCAAAGCATCTTTGATATTATCTTTCCCAGCAATAAGCATTAATTCGTTTTCGTTTGGCAAGAAAATATCTACATACGGGAGTATATCTCTTATACCGCCGTCCCATTTTTCTTCTGGGTCCCAGTTGGTGTCTAAGCTAATGGTTATGCCAAGCTCTTTAGCCTTTATGAGTATTTCAGGATAGGCTGGCTGCAAGCTTTTTAACAGGTAGTAACTGCAAATATGCAAGTGTCTTGTTTTAGGCAGCAGTTCCTTTATCCAAGTGCTTTGCACAGTGTCCATAGCACCCATATAGGTTAAAATACTGCGGTCTCCGCCGGCTTTGTTAAGACACAGGGTAAGCGCGGTTTTTTCCTGGTTCTCCCTTATAAAAGACGTATCCACTCCGTCTTTTTTCAAGCAATCCAGCATAAAGGCACCAAAGCTGTCCTTGCCAATGGAGCCCACACCTGTAGTCGCTAAGCCAAGTTTTGCACATTGGCAGGTGAAAATACACGCAGAGCCCCCCATTTCCAACCCATAGCCATCTACCAGCTTTTCTTTTTGGCCAAATTCCGGCACGGTATTGCCCAAATCCATTAAAAAATCTACACAAATATCAAAGACGGTTATTACATCGAACATTTTGCACCTCAACTAAAATTATTTTCTCCTACAACTCCACTTTCCTATCTGTTTTTGCGGACTCATATACGCCGCTTATCAGCCGTTGCGTACGCAAACCTTGTTCTCCATCTATTGCCAGCGGTTTACCACCCTCTAACGACAAATAAAAATCTTGAATTTGTTTTACATGGGATACTCCCCAGTAACTTTTCATGCCAAATTGCTGCTGCGCTTCTTTGTCGAGGCCAGCGGCTTTTTTTCTGCCATCAGTAAACAATATTTCCGCGTCTTCGCCAATAAGGGACGCCTTGCCATGCTCGCATATAATCTCTACACTGGCCGGGGCATCATATGGATGGAAGGTATTTACAAAAAATGAGATAGGGATATCACCATATGTAATAACCCCTTCGGCTACGTCCTCAACTTCTATTGTTGGGTGCGCCCTGTTTGCGATAGATGCGGTTACAGCCGTTGGATTTCCCAAGAAATAATTCATCATATCAAAACTGTGTATGGATTGGTTGATGAGTACACCGCCGCCTTCGGTGGCCCACTTGCCACGCCAGTCGCTTAAAGCGTAGTAGTCGCCGCTGCGGTGCCACGTTACACGTATCCAACCGCCTTTTACCGCGCCAAGTTCGCCGCTTTCCAGGGTTTCTTTTATAAGCTGCGCACCGGGGCTATAGCGGTTTTGGAAAATGACACCCAGGCAAATGTTATTTTCTTTGGCAGTGGATATCATTTTTTCCGCATCTTTGATAGTGGTTGCCATCGGCTTTTCTGTAAGCACATGGTAGCCCTTTGACAGTGCCGCAATAGCTACCGGCGCATGTAAATAATGGGGTAAACAGATGTGTAAGACATCAAACCCGCCGGTGTTTAGCATTTCTTCATAGTTTGTGTAGGGGGTTGCGCCTAAGTCTTTTGCAACGGTATTGGCCACCTCCGCATTTTTGTCGCATACAGCAACTATTGGTACTCCCATAGTTTGCAAAGGCTTTATGTGCATTGGGGAAATGCCCCCAAGCCCTATTATTGCCGCTTTTAGCTGGCTCATTTTGCACGCTCCTTCAAATATTTCACAATATCCGTTCCGGCTTCCGCGCCTTCATATACAGCTTTAGCAATCTGTTTTAGGCCGCCGGTGCAATCCCCCGCCGCCCATATGTTTGCCACTGTAGTACGCAACTGTTCGTCTACAGATACTGCATTATTTTGCACGACTGCGCCTATTTTTCTGGCAAGCTCTGTTCCACCGGCGACACCAACGGCAACAAACAAGCCGGAAAGCGGAATTTCTTCGCTACTATCAAGTACGACGCTTTTAAGTGTTTCTCCTATCATTCCAGCTTGCCCGGTAACTTCCTGTATCTTCTCCGTTTTAACTGTGACATTTTCGGGGAACGCTACCTGCGGTTCCACACCATTGGTTAAAACGGTTACAGATTTTGCAATAGGCAGCAAGTCTTCCACTTCGTGCAAGGCATAGGCACTGCTTCCGATAACCGCAACATCTTTGTCGCGGTGGAAAAAGCCGTCGCAAATAGCACAGTAGCTTACTCCCCTACCCTCCAGTTCCGCAAGCCCCTTAATTTTTGGAGTGGTGCGGCTTGCACCTGTTGCAATAATGGCAGTACGGGCAGTGTAAGCGGAATTGGCAGTTTCGATTGTAATCGTTTCATCGTTTGCGCGAATGCCAACGGCTTCTTCGTTTATGATGGTTACGCCAACACGTTTTGCTTGCTCCAGGCCGATGTCGACTAACTCCTTGCCGCCTATTTCCAAATGACCATAGAAATTATCAATTCTGGCGGCTTTACTTAGCGCACCTTGGTCTTTATATAATATCACAGTTTTTAGCGCAGCGCGGGCTGTATACAGTGCGGCAGTTACTCCTGCTGGGCCGCCGCCGATTATAATTACATCTGTCATAAAAATGCCTCCATTTCCACTTTTTCAAACCAGTGCGTGAAACATATCGCTTTATGTAGTATAATATACCCAATGCAAAAAAAATCAACAAAAAAATAAAAGCGCCGCTTTTTTTACCCCAGAAAGGAATCACAAAATGAAATTAGGCATAGTAGGCTTACCAAATTCAGGGAAAACCACCCTGTACAACGCAATTATGCAAACAGAAATGGAAACATCAAACTATCCATTTACTACCACTACCCCAAATATTGGCCGCGCGCTTGTCCCCGACCAGCGTCTGGACAAGCTGAACGAAATGTACCACGCAAAAGCAAAAACCCCCGCAACAGTAGAAATGGTTGACATTGCGGGCCTTGCAAAGGGCGCAAGCCACGGCGAAGGGATGGGCAATCAATTTCTTGCCCACATCCGCGAAGTGGACGCGCTGGTTCACGTTGTGCGCTGCTTTATCGACGACAATGTTATCCATATATACGACAGCGTTGACCCGGTTCGTGACATCGAAACCGTGGATTTAGAGCTCATTTTTGCAGACTTGGAAATGATAGAGCGTAGGCTTGTTAAAGTACAAAAAACCGCACGCACAGATAAATCGTTCCAGCGCGAAGCCGATATCCTTGCAAAAATTAAAGAGACGCTTGAAAACGGTAAACCAGCCCGCTCTCTAACCTGGGATGATGCTGAAGACTTGAAAATGGTAGAAAGTTTCACGCTAATCACCCAAAAGCCCGTACTGTACGCCGCTAATGTATCCGATGACGAACTTGGCGATATTATACCCGGTTCGCCGCTGGACGCATTAAAACAATACGCCGAAGCAGAAGGTGCAAGCTTTTATGTATCCTGCGCCAAAATGGAAGCGGAAATTGCGATGCTTGACCCGGAAGAGAAACAAATGTTTTTGGAAGATTTGGGGCTTACAGAATCCGGGCTAGACCGCCTCATTAAAGCCGGCTACGAAATGCTTGGGTTAATCAGCTTCCTTACCGCCGGCGAAAAGGAAGTACGTGCGTGGACGGTACGCCGGAATACAAAAGCACCGCAGGCGGCGGGAAAAATTCATAGTGACTTAGAGCGCGGGTTTATCCGCGCGGAAGTGGTTGCGTATACAGATTTAATTGAAAGCGGAAGCTACAACGCCGCGAAGGAGAAAGGCCTTGTGCGTGTGGAAGGCAAGGAATATATCGTGCAAGACGGCGATGTGATGTTGATACGGTTTAATGTATAAAAAATGCTAAAGATAAAGGCTTCTGTACAATACACAGGAGCCTTTTTTATTTGCATTCGCATTTTCAGTTGACCCGACAATCGGACCAACTGACCTGATAATCGGGTCGGTTGAAAAAGAAATTTTTTTAGCGACACCCTAATCAAACATACGTTTGCTATTTTTTGCAAACTATAGTATAATGCTGACACAACACATATTCCAAGGATGGTGCCATATGGACATAATGGAAAAACTAGAAATTTTAGCAGATGCGGCTAAGTATGATGTAGCCTGCACATCCAGCGGCAACAACAGGGCGGCACAAAAGGGCACCATAGGCAACGCCGTTGCCTGCGGTATTTGCCACAGTTTTACCGCTGATGGCCGCTGTGTTTCGCTACTAAAAATACTGCTTACAAATATGTGCATATACGACTGTCAATATTGCAACAACCGCCGCTCCAATGATGTGCCTCGCGCCGCTTTTACGCCTCATGAAGTGGCTGAGCTTACTATTCGCTTCTATCAGCGCAATTATATCGAAGGGCTGTTCCTTAGCTCTGGGGTCATTAAAAGCCCGGACTATACAATGGAGCTGCTTATAGCTACCCTGCAGTTGGTGCGCGAAACCTACCGCTTTAACGGCTATATTCATGTCAAAGCTATTCCCGGCGCGGACGATGCACTTATCCGCCAAGCGGGAATGCTTGCCGACCGTATAAGCGTAAATATCGAACTCCCCTCCCAGGCCAGCCTTGCCCAGTTTGCGCCAGAAAAAACAAAAAAGAGCATTCTGGCTCCCATGAAATTTGTAAAAGAAGGCATTATTCAAACAAAAAACGAATTAACGCTGTATAAGCACGCGCCAAAGTTTGCCCCGGCAGGGCAAAGCACCCAAATGATTGTGGGTGCTTCCCCGGAAAGCGACAGCAAAATTGTTGCGTTGGCAGAAGGATTGTACGATAAATATAAATTAAAGCGTGTGTTTTACTCCGCATATATTCCTGTTGGCGGCAACCCTTTGCTTCCTGTTGCCAAACCTCCATTGCTGCGGGAACACAGGTTGTATCAAGCCGATTGGCTGCTGCGTTTTTACGGCTTTACCGCAGGCGAATTATTTAGCGATCCGGACGAAAATTTGAGCCTGGAGATGGACCCCAAATGTCATTGGGCATTGCATAATTTACACTTGTTCCCTGTTGAAGTAAACAAGGCAGACTATGTAACTTTGTTGCGCGTGCCAGGGATAGGCCAGCGTTCTGCGGAAAAAATCGTGGCGGCAAGGCGTGTAGGCAAATTAAGCTTTGAAGATTTGAAAAAAATGCGCGTCGTATTAAAACGGGCCAAATATTTTATACTATGTAACGGGAAAGCATACGAAAAATATAATCTTGTGCCGGAATATCTAACACTAAGACTAAAAGAGGATAAGAACTATGCCCAAATGAGTCTGATAGAAACAAACCCAGAAGCCTTTGACCAGCCTGCAAGCAGGCCGCTTCTGCCTGCATCATGGTAAGCGTAATTAATGGCCGCCACGAGGCTGTTGTCGCGTTCGACGGCAGCTTCGACGGCTTTTTGTGCGTGGTTTACGCCTATTTTTACGAAAAGATATTTCCCCTGGTTATACAAAGCGAAGACCAAGTGCAACTGACTTTGGACAGCGACATATATGAAGTAATTACGGATACCGACAAGGCCGCCCGTGTCTTAAAAGGGATTAAAAATAAAATATCAGAAGACGCAACCTTCAAAGTATACTATGCTTTTTTGTCCGGGGCAGAAAATAAATATATGCCAATTTTCAATTATATTCTGCGCGGGTTTACGGTTGGGCATATGATAGACAGCCACCTGCAAGAGGATTGCGTACGGGCTGTGCACGACCTTGCCAGGCATGTTGGCAGAGAGGCACATTTGCTCACTGGTTTTTCCCGCTTTGCGGAAGCGGACAACGGCGTTTATTATTGCGTAATTACGCCAAAAAATGACGTTTTGGCATTGGTTGCCGAGCATTTTACCCAACGGTTTATGAACCAAGCGTGGGTCATACATGACAAAAGCCGCAACCAAGCGGCTATATATGATGGGAATTCTTTTGTCATTACAGATGTACCCAAAAATGCAACGGTAACCTATGCGGAGGGGGAAAAAGAAACACAGGAATTATGGACAGCGTTTTTTAAGGCGCTTGCCATCGAAGCCAGGAAAAACCCAAGGTTACAAAGGCAGTTGGTGCCATTGTATTTTAGAAAGAATATGACGGAATTTCAGCAATTGCTGTAAATTGCGGGGGTGTTTTAACTTTGTGGAAGCATTAAAATAAGGTGCGTAAATTTATTCGCTTACACGCTGCCAGACTCAAAAGTAAACCCTCTGCCATGAACATCTGCTACATTATTCGTAACCATAAAGCATTTGTCATCGTGTTTGTTTACAACATCAATGATTTGCCGGTAATGATGTTTGCCAATGGTTATCATAAGCATTGGCGTGGGCGATTTGGAATATGCCCCCATAGCCGGCACTATTGTAATGCCGCGCCCAAACGTGTGTAGCAGTTCATGCATTATTGCTTCGTGCTTTTCACTTATGACATAAATGCACTTCTTCCTATTCAAGCCATTTTCGATTTGAGACATCACAATAGAGGTAATAACATTTGATAAAATCGCAAAGAAGAATGTGTCGATATCAAACACAAGCAAGCACAATGTAACCACAATACAATCAATAATCAGCAAGCCAATGGAAGGCCGCAGTTTGAAATATTTCTGGAATATAAGCGGCGGCACTGCGGTTCCGCCGCTAGACGCTTTATTATAGTACAGCGTAGATGCGGCAATACCAAACATAGCACTGCCTATTATCATAGACAGCATCGTGTCATTTACCAGCTGGATTCTAGGAATAACCTCTATAAACACAGGCAAAAGCCCTGCACCAATAACCGTATTAAAAAATATTTCCCTGCCAAGAAACACCAACGCCAGCACAGCCACAATAGCTTGCCCCACCCAAATTGTTATCGTTCTATCCCAACCAAAGAAGGATTCTGCGATTACAGCAAGCCCAGTTAAGCCGCCTGCCGCAATATTATGGGGGGCTAAAAACATATTTACAGCCGTGGCTATTAATGCTATTGCAAATACGATGAAAAACAGTTTCTTAATCCAAGTCTTTAGCATTCATATTTCCCGCTTTCTCTTCTAAATGGGGCACTGCCCCTGGTTGCATGGGCAAGCAGCCCAAGCGCAGCCGCTTTTCTTCATTGATAATAGCATGTGCAAATTTTTTTATCAAATGCATAGATATACATATTTACGCCAATACCCCACTCAAAGCTTCCCCGATACTCCCATATATCGCTAAATTTGCCCTGCGGTCAATGTGTGTTTTCGCTTTGTTGATAATCACCAGCTTATCGCCTGTGTAATAATCGACCAACCCCGCGGCAGGGTATACCAACAGAGATGTGCCGCCGATAATCAGCATATCCGCATCCATGATGTGCTGGACAGCTTCCCGCAGCATGTCATCGTCAAGGCCTTCTTCGTACAACACAACATCCGGTTTGACAATGCCTCCGCAAGAGCACAGCGGGATATCTTCCGCCTGTAAAATAAACTCC
>Ga0123355_10010061_pt1 | contig 14451 bp, 15 predicted proteins | sample TergutEmb28metaG_3_FD_89872 | JGI IMG/M metagenome (GOLD analysis project Ga0123355, IMG submission 89872) | Embiratermes neotenicus P1 segment gut microbial communities from Petit-Saut dam, French Guiana - Emb289 P1 | ecosystem: Host-associated > Arthropoda: Insects > Digestive system > Gut ...
AAGCCATGCGTCCATTTATAGCATTTAGAATAAGAGATTTAGAACAACTTGAAGATGATGACGAGAACACCGAAGAAGAACAAGATGAATAATATCCATAATATCTCATACCCCCTTAGTAGAAAAAAACCTGCGACCATAAGGAAAATATTCCTATTTGTGATGTAAGTCACAAATAGGAATATTTTACGTTGGGCGCATATACTGGAGGTTTGGGGTATGGGAGTGCATATAGTCATGAAATAATAAAATAGCATAGAAAAATCAAAAATTAAGCAAATAATTGAAAACATATGATATACTAATTGTATGTATGAAATTTTTGGAGGTGTTAATTATGCTGTATCCATACGTAAAACTAGGAGATGAAACAGAAGTGTTGCATACAGAAATAATAGAAGAAGATGGAATAGAAAAAGTAGAAGTCCATTTTGAAAGACCTATTGCTGGCGGGTTTATGACAGCAAGGTTTGTATTGCCAACATATGAATTGATTGTTAGGGATAATCTTTCCGAAGATGAATTGAAATTTTTAACAAAACTATTAGAAGCCAATGCGCACTTAATATATAAATATGCAAGAAGTGGAGGTATTGAAAATTGCCTAGTATCTTAGAGAGTTTAGGATATAAAATATATTTTTGGTCGAATGAAGTATGTGAGCCAATTCATGTCCATATCTCCAAGGGGAATCCAAATAATAGTAGCACAAAGGTGTGGCTTACAAAAGCTGGACGGATGTATTATTTCAGATAACAAGAGTCACATACCACATAAAGAATTAGAAAGACTATTGGAATTGATATCAGCACATTATTTTGTTATATGTGATAAGTGGAAAAAACATTTCAATATAAAGGAAATCAAATTTTATTGTTAAGCTGATTCAAGATCTCAGACCAAAATCTTCGAAAATAAGGGAAATATGCCTGTTTATGATGTAAGCCACATAACAGGCATTTTACGTTGGGCGCATATACTGTAGGCTTGGGGTATGGGAGGGAAGAACTAAGACCTTGGGGAACGCTGTTCCCCAAACCCCTAGCCCTCGCCGGGAGCAGGGTTTGTAGCTTTAACTACAAACCCGCTAAAAAGGGTCTTGGTGCTGTGAGGCCGTCAAGGGCCGCTTTGCTTAAACCCTTGACAGCTGGGCAGGGTTATCGACAAAGTAAATTATATTAAAATTTAAGAAATTAAGATAAATTAAACTCCGACAAGAAAAATTAAAATCAATTATATTTCAGCAATATTATTGTAAGAGACTTGAAATTACATATTTATTGTAATATCATCAAAACTAAGAGATGAGACAGTTAGAGGGCTACATGCTATTTTGACACCATGGCAAAAAACTGGAATATCCTGTTAAAATCAAAAGAGCCGACCCTAAGTTGGCTAAAATAATAATAGCGCAATATGGCGGCCCAGACGGTGAGCTAGGCGCGGCACTAAGATACCTAAGCCAGCGCTTTACAATGGTAACCCCGCAAGCCATAGCAACATTAAATGACGTAGGTACTGAAGAATCTAACCACGGAGGATATAAAAAAATAAAGTTATTTGACCTATTGACAAATAACCTGACATTGTGTAAACTAATAAGCAGAAAGAGAAACAACAATTACCAGCAAGATGCGGAGGTGACTATGAGCCGAAAATTCAGCGAAGCACAAAAAGAAGATCTAATAACAATCCTAACAAACGAGCTAAAAATGCTTCGCTCCAAAGTAGAAATATCGCAACAAGAGTTAGCCAACAGGCTAGGCGTTTCAAGGCAAACCTATGGTGCAATAGAAGGCAAAACCCAAAAAATGACCTGGAGTAACTTTTTGGCTCTGTTACTAATCTTCACAAGCAATGAAAGCACCGCCAAGATAATAGACTGGATAGAAGCGTATCCACCAGAGCTAAAGCAGTACCTAAGCCTAACAGACAGCTCCGCAAACGCAGTAGGCAAAGACGTAAAAAAAGTAAAAAGCGATAAAGTAAAACCAAGTATTACACCACTAAAGGCAATAGGGGTCGGGTAAAATGATAGTAACGTTAATTAAAAAAGAGCGAACCTACACATTATATTTACCACGTGCGGTAAAAGGCCAGTTTTGGGTATCCGACAAAAACAGCAAAGGCCAAACCCGCAAGCTACTAAGCATAGAGGGCATATCCGGCAAGTGGTATATCCGTAGCTACCGTTCGGTTCAGATAACCGATGTAAACGGCAAAGGCGCAAGGCTAATGGAAATGTCTTCCTCCGGTTTCTACCGTGTTTCGATTAGCCCGTCAGAAGAACCGGCCCTGCTTTTCTGCGAAGAAATAACCGAAGGCCGCCTAAATTTCAAAAAATACATGATAGACACCAACGATGGCATTGGTATTACCATAGGCAGAAACTCCAATAACTCCATAGCATTCGATAACATGTTTGTATCCGGCACCCACTGCACACTTATGTATCACATGGGCCGCTGGACAATCCAAGACAATAAAAGCGGTAACGGTACGTTTGTAAATAACTATTCCGTCACGCAGTCATCCATTAAGCCCGGGGATTCTATTTATATACTGGGGCTTACAATCATAATCGGAAGCAATTTTATCGCGGTTAATAACCCCAAGAACAATGTTGTACTTAACCCCAGAATTTTTATGGAGTATGTACCACAAAAGATGGATAAATCAAGAACCGACTCATCCGACCAGCAAGACCACGAGATAGATTATTTCTACCGTACTCCCAGGTTTAAAAGAGAGATAGAAACATACAAATACGAAGTAGACGCACCGCCGCAATCACCTATTCATGAGGTCATGCCGTTACTTATAACCCTTGGCCCTTCGTTAACCATGGGCATGATGGCCGTAACCACAGGCGGTTTTGCTATAATGAACGCCTTCAACGCCGGTAATAGGATGATGGCCATACCAGCAATAGTAATGTCGCTTAGTATGCTATTAGGCGCAATTTTATGGCCAACGCTTGCAAGGCGATACCAAAGGAGAAAGGCGCAAGATGATGAGGCTGTGCGCCAAAGTAAGTACAGGGAATATCTGGGCCATGTGGAGTACCAGATACAAGCAGAGCTGTCAAAGCAGGAGACGATACTAAGGGAAAACTTTCTTCCGGTAGCGGAAAGTATAAAGCGCGTTGCCACCAGAGACATAAGCCTATGGGAGCGTAATTTCAGCCAAAACGACTTCCTGCGTTTAAGAGTCGGCATGGGCGATGACGAACCGCTTGCGGACATAAGAGTGCCAGACGACAAGTTCACCCTAGTAGATGATAACCTTGTAAACGAAGTGCAAATGCTTGGTAACAAGCCTAAAAAACTACGCAATGTTCCAATCACCACATCCCTTTACGATAATTATTTTACATCTGTAATAGGCGATAGGAAAAAATGCATAGACTTCGCTAATGGGCTGATAATCCAGCTAACGGCCTATTATGGCTATGATGATGTGAAAACGGTTTTCATATACGATGAAATAGAAAAATCCGAGTTTGGATACGCAAAGTGGCTACCACATGCCTGGAGCGATGACAAAAAGCTACGCATGATTGCCACAAACATGAATGAACTTAAAGAGGTTTCTGCCCACCTGGAGAAAGAGATTGTTATAAGAAGGGGCACTGAAGAGAACAGCAAAGGAAACCCAGATGTAATGCCTTACTATGTAATCTTTGTCTTTAGCCTTGACTTAGCGTTAAGGTCGGAGCTACTTAAGCAAATATATTCAATGGACGAAAACATAAATATCAGCATTATCTCGTTTTTCGATGAACTTAAAAATGTACCCAAGGAAGCTACCTCCGTAATAGAGCTTAAGGGGCATAACGGCAAAATCTTTGACAAAAACGATACATCCGGTATGTCGGTTGTGTTTACTAATGATATTGCAAACACTTACGATATGGCCACATACAGCGTTAATATGGCCAATATCTTCTTGGATATGTCATCAAGTTCGTTCCAGCTACCTAAAATGGTCACATTTATGGATATGTTTGGCGTAAGCAAGGTTGACCATCTTAACGCCACTATGCGCTGGAAGGAAAACGACCCTACCGCGACGTTGCAAGCACCTATTGGTATTAACACCTTCGGAGATTTATTCTATCTGGATTTACATGAGAAGTTCCACGGGCCGCATGGCTTGGTTGCCGGTACCACAGGCTCGGGTAAAAGTGAATTTATTATCACATATATACTTTCGCTTGCACTTAACTATCACCCTCACGAAGTTGCGTTCATTCTTATCGACTATAAGGGCGGCGGTATGGCTAAGGCTTTTGAACACCTGCCACACACAGCCGGGATAATCACTAACCTTGACGGCTCGGCTATAAAACGTTCTCTGGTTTCTATTAATAGTGAGCTTAAACATAGGCAAGCTGTGTTTAACGATGCAAGTAAGTTGCTTGGTACAAGGGTTGCGGATATTTACGCATACCAAAAAGAGTACCGTAACGGCAAGGTTAAAGACCCGATACCTCACCTGTTTATTATATCCGACGAGTTTGCGGAGTTAAAATCCCAACAACAAGAGTTTATGGCAGAACTGGTAAGCACCGCCCGTATAGGCCGTAGCCTTGGGGTTCACTTAATCCTAGCAACCCAGAAGCCGGACGGTGTGGTAGACGACCAAATATGGAGTAACAGTAAATTTAAAATTAGCTTAAAAGTACAAGACCGTGCTGATAGTATGTCTATGATAAAACGCCCAGATGCTTCTGAATTGGTGGACACAGGCCGCTTTTACTTGCTGGTAGGTAATAACGAGGTATTCGAGCTTGGGCAATCTGCCTGGGCCGGGGCGGACTATGCGCCGGCAGAGACGGTGGTTACCAGAAACACCGTTTCAATAGATGTAATAGACATTAATGGGCGCGTAATCCAGTCTGTTAAGCCGGATGCCAAAGCAGTAAAAACAGCCGACAATAAAAAGCAATTGGACGCGATTTCCGACTATATCACCCAAACAGCCATAGAAGAAAACGTGTTTACACGCCAGCTATGGCTGGCACCGATAGAGCCAATTATCCTGCTGGAAAACCTGCATAGGCTATACCCGCAAGCCAGGAGTGCCCCGCATGTGCTTAACCCGCTAATAGGCGAGGTAGATGACCCGGCAAAACAGCGCAGGTTCCCACTAAACCTAGCCCTTACTGATGATGGTAACACGGTAATTTACGGCTCTGCCGGTGGTGGTAAGGCGACGTTTATAACCACCATGGTGTATGACCTTATTTGTGCCCATTCAGTGGAATACTTGAACCTATACTTACTAGATTTTGGTGCGGAAACGCTACGGGCATTTAAAAATGCGCCGCAGGTTGGGGATGTTGTATTCTCTGATGAGTCTGAAAAGATTAGGAACTTGTTTAAAATGCTTAGGAAGGAAGTTTCGGCTAGGAAGAAGCTGTTTTCGGATTGGGGCGGAGACCATAGTTCTTACTGCGAACGCTCTGGAACAGTTGTACCTAATATCGTTGTGGTAATGAACAACTATACAAACTTCCGTGAGCTTTATAGCGATTACGAAGACGATGTAACATCTATAACCCAAGAATGCGCTAAGTACGGTATTTACTTTATATTCACCACAACCAGCGTAACCGGCATGAGTTACCGGGTAACGCAGAACTGCGGCAAATTTTTTGCTTTACAGCTTAATGATGAAATGGATTATGCCAGTATCGTTGGCAGAACCGAAGGATTATATCCCGCTAAGTTTAAAGGCCGTGGCCTAGTGAATATGGATGAGGTATATGAGTTCCAGATTGCACATGTATCCGACCCTGTAGATATCACCGATGATATCCGTAAACTATGCGATACCCTTGCTGAAATGTCGCAAGGTATGCAGGCAAAACGGATACCGATACTGCCGGATGTGTTAAACCCAGAGTTCTTCGCAGGCACTGAAATTGCGCTAAGGCGTTTCCCGATAGCCATTAACAAAACCAAGCTAAACACAGTGTACCTAGACTTGGCCACTAACTTTATAACAGCTATTGTAGCAAACGATGCCACGGCATATGCCCCATTTGCACAGGGTATTGCAGAGCTGTTATCGGTTAACATGAACATTGACACAACGGTACTGGATGCGGATAGCCTGTTTATACCGGATAACAGCCGCAGATACAGGTATATGAATCAAGATATGGAGCCGGTAGTGCTAGAAATAGCAGACCTAGCAGGCGCGCGAAGCAGGGCATACAAAAATGAGGGAGTAAGGGATTTTAGCCCGGTTGTATATATAATACCTTCGCTTATGAACTTTAGTAGCCAGCTAAGTGTGGATGCTGCAAACGAACTGGAGATATTAATGGAGCGATGCACTAGCGCAATTGGCATAAGAATCATCGTATGTGATGCTTTATCTGCAATGTCTACGTTTGCTTCGCGAACATGGTTTTCAAAGAATTGTGCCGGTGATGGTGTATGGGTTGGCGATGGTGTATCTAACCAATTTACGCTAAAGATTAACAACACCACAAGCGACCTTTATGGCGAAATTGGCAACGACTTTGGCGTAATAATTAAAAAAGGTAAATACGAGGTTGGCAAGCTATTGAAATCTCATATGGCTGTAAATGAGGAGGATGACGATGGATAAACTGTTGGTGGAGGTATATGTACCCGCGATTAGTGCCCATTATGACGTATTTATCCCCCGTGATGCCAGGGTGCACGAACTTTTGGACTTAATATCAACCGCAATAGAAAGGCTGTCCGGCTCCCTTTTCTCGCGAGACAGTACCGCACTTTGCGATGGGGAAACCGGGCGCATATACAACAACAGCATAATGGTTGAAGAAATGAACCTGCAAAACGGCTCCCGGATGATGCTTATTTAGTGTGAAATATACGCAAAGCGGATTTTCATACCAACATATATGTACCGCCGCCGAAGGCGGCATGAATTAAGAGGGTGATGGATATGAGTGGTGCTATAAGGATAAACATACCGCGGCTAAGAAACGCCGCCAATATGCTGGAAATGGAACGCGCAAATATAGCAAGTGAACGCGCCAGGCTACAAAGCCTTGAAAGCCTACGTGCAACATGGCGGCACGCAGATAACGAAGCATTTATGCAAAGGCTTGCGGAACTAGAACGGGATATGCGAGATCTTGAAGATATTATGCAAGTCTATGGAGACTCTATATTGAGGGCGGCTGCGGCATACGATGAAGCACAGCAGGATGTAATAAGTATATCCAGGGGCATACGCCGCTAAAATGATAGGAAAGAGGCCGGATATGTTAGGCAATATTCAAGTGGTAACAAAGGACCTGCGCGATGCCGCCAGGGAAATACATTTATCTAGGGCTGCAATAGAAGGCATACTAAGCCGCACAACCAGGATTATAGAAGATGCGGTAAGCGATGGCTGGCAAGATAGGGCTGGGGTTATGTATCTAGACCGCTTTAGGGAGCTAAGGGCAAGATACTTCCACAGGTACCCAGAGGCTATGGAGGAATATGTTGTATTTTTGACAAGTGCCGCCGATAGATATGACGCAGGAGAAGATGCCCGTAGGCGAGATGTTGAAAGCCTTGGCAATATGGGACGGTAGGTAAAATTGATATTAAATGCCGGAGCTAAAAGGCTACCCACGACCGGTATAAATATAAAATAAAATATCTGGAAGGAGAGCTAAAAACATGGCAATAAAAATAATTGTATCAGCCGCAAAAATTATTTCTTCTGCGGGTAAGATTAACGATGCTATAGGGCGTATAAGGAATTTTAGGGAACGTATGCGTAACTTGCGCGAACAAGACCTAAATGACGCTTGGAACCACACTCACAACGCGGATAGTAATATTTTTAGCCAAAGAATGCAAGAAATGGACACAGATATCCAAAAAATGATTGAAGCTTTGGACGAGTACGAAGCAGTGCTTAGAAGAAGCGCACAAGAGTTTGAGCAAAAACAGGCAACCGTAGCAGGCGAAGCGCAAGGCTTGCGTAGCCCCAGGAACCGATAATAATATAAATTTCGAAAGGAGTTGAAACCATGTCTAATATGGGCGAAATTCGTATAGACCCTAATAAGTTGGATGCTTTAGCCGGTAATATTAGAGCCGCTAAGGAAGATTTGCAAAATCAATTTTCATCAATTAACGCTGATATGACATCACTACAAAACGAGGGCTGGAACAGCCGTTCTGGTGAAGAAATTAGGCGTAGATTTGACAGGTTGCGTGCATTCTTTGATACAAACTACCCACCAGCAATGCAAGAGTATATTGATTTCTTAACAAGAACAGCTAACAATTACCGTGAAGCAGAGGCCGCACGTAAGCGCGATATCGAAGGACTTCGCGAATACGTTTAAGATTTTATCTTAATCACACAAAAACAAACATAACAAATGCACATCCGCTATCCATCAATCGTGGCAATGGGTAGCGGATGTTGCCGTACACAAACGTTTTAGAATGGAGACTAGCGTGAAAGTTGGCGAAGCCAATTTCACTGTCAGCGTTGTGCTGAAGCCTCAGAATGGAGACTATAATGCAAATTAATGTAGAGGCAGCAAACGCCCAAGCAAGGCAGGCAAGGATGACTGCCTCGCGGTTAAGGGATATTAATACATTTTTACGCTCGTATCATGCTGACCTACATCAAGCTTGGTCTGGCCAAGAAATGATAGCCATAAATAATGCAATAAGTGATATAATGGGCAGGATTTCGCGCACAGCCGTTGATTTGGAATCTGCGGGCTCTAGCATTGCAAACTCTGCCCAGGCTTTAAGGCGGGCTGACGAGTTGGCCGCCCGTTCAAATTAGATAAACGTTTCGAAATCGCTGTAAGGGGCGGCATATTTTTAGGTGGTGAAATCATGTCAAGAGTAGAGGTAAGCATTCCGGCGGCAAGCACGGTTAATACGCGTGTGTCTACCGCTGTTAATAATATAAATAATATTGGCGGTGAGGTTGCAAGGCTCCAATCCTCGGTTAACAATCGGGTGCTTAACCATGGCGGTGCCGGGCAGATGCTTACGCGGGTGCGCAGTAACCTGGCAACCATAGCGCAGGATTTACAGCGTTTGCAAAACAGTATAACGCAAATGCTAAGCCGGTACGAAGCTGTAGAGCGGCAACTAATGAACCAGCTACCCGAAAGCACGATGGGTAGGGTAGGGGCAGTTGGGGCTGTAGCCATTGCAGGCGGTGTAGCCGGTGCGGTTGGCCCAACGCCACCACGACCCGGTGGTGACCTTCTGCCGCCACGTACACCACGCGACCCACGTGGCCCAATCCAAATTGGCCCAACGCCACCACGACCTGGTGGTGACCTTCTGCCGCCGCGTACACCACGCGACCCACGTGGCCCAATCCAAATTGGCCCAACGCCACCACGACCTGGTGGTGACCTTCTGCCGCCACGCATACCACGCCCACCACGTATACCGCCACATGTACCCAGTTGGCGGCCAATTGACGACCCTAGAACCCTTATTCCCAATGTGCTAAGGGGAGGCTCTGTTTTTGGTGGCGGTGCAACACCATCATGGCTTCAAAATATTAGCCAAAAAGTAGGCCGTGCGGTATCGGGAGCCTAAATAACTCATGGAGGAATATCACATGAACAAATATCTACCCATTGGTACAGTAGTTCTTTTGCATGAAGGTGAAAAAACCGTCATGATATATGGGAGAAAGCAGTCTCATATCGAAACTGATACGGTATACGATTATGTGGCCTGCCTTTACCCGGAGGGCAATATAGATAACGAGTACACTTATCTATTCAACCATGAGCAGATACGTGAAATTGTGTATATGGGCTTAGTTAATGACGATGAGAAGGATTTTCTATTATACCTTGAAAAAACAGGGGTAGCTTATGAGTATCCCTTTGGTGATGAATAATACTAATCCAAGGCAAAAACCAGCGACTAAGCAGTGAATTTTAGACTTGGATTAGTACAACCAGGCGGTGATTTTTTGCTAACATATAAGATAATAACCAAGGTAGGAAGCCGCGAGCATAACGAGGACGCAGTAGCGTGTGTAGAACTTGGCGGCAATTATTGCTTTGTTGTGGCCGACGGACTTGGCGGCCATGGCAAGGGCGAAGTGGCTTCCCAAAAGGTTGTAGAAGTTTTCGAGCGTGAATTCAGATTAGGCCCCGAAGATAACGAAGGGTTTCTGGATAACGCTTTTTCTAATGCCCAGGCAGAGGTATTAAAAATGCAACAGCGTGAGGGCGATAAACTTGGCATGAAAACCACGGCGGTTGCGCTTTCTGTTATAAATAGTGCCGTCCGGTGGGGGCATGTTGGGGATTCGCGGCTGTATGTATTTGTAAAAAACAAGGTAAAGCTTCGTACCTTGGACCATAGCGTACCCCAGATGCTGGTACTTTCTGGGGAGCTAAAGGAGAAGCATATTTCTACCCACCCTGACCGGAATCGTCTGCTTAGGGTTATTGGCGTGGAGTGGGATTCCCCGCGCTATGAACTTTCTGATGATATGGAACTTGATAGTTGCCAGGCGTTTTTGTTATGTACAGACGGGTTTTGGGAATGTATAGAGCCTAAAAAAATGGGCAAATTTCTAAAAAAAAGTAAGTCCGTGGACCAGTGGCTTGATATGATGACGGCAGAGGTTGAAAAAAACGGTAAGGGCCAGGACATGGATAATTATACGGCTATAGCAGTTATAAATGGAAGTTAGAGGTGTAGATGAAAATGAAATATTCGACAGCAATGAAATCTATACAAGGCACACGGGAAGAGCAGGAGGACTGTGCATATAAGTATATAAACGGCCAGGAAGTGGTAGCGGTTGTGTGTGACGGCATGGGCGGCCATGACAGTGGAAAGCTTGCCAGTAACCTAACAATCCAAAAGTTTAGAGAGTTGTACGAAAAAAAAGACCCAAGCGAGCCTTTTGCCGAATTTTACATGAACACAGTAGATATACTGGACGAACTGGTATATCATTTGAAAAACGAAGAAGGCACAAGGGCAGGGGCGGGAACAACTTTTGTTGCCGCTACTGTTAAAGGTGAGGATTTATCATGGCTATCTGTTGGGGATAGCCGTTTGTATATATTGCGCGATAACGAGCTTGTGCAGGCCACCAGGGACCATAATTATTTCTTGCGGCTTAACCAGATGAAGCATGAAAATGAGATAAGCGAACGCCAATATAACTCCGAAGCCGCCAAGGGCGAGGCGTTGATTAGCTTTATTGGTATTGGCGGGATTGAGATAATGGATATAAACCACTCGCCGTTTAAACTGCGGGCGGATGATACTGTGTTACTGTCTACAGACGGGCTGTTTAAGGCCCTAAGCGACAGCGAAATTAAGCAGTGCCTACACATAGAAGATACAGAGGAGGCCCTAAGTGCGCTGATTAATAAGGTAGAGGCAAAGGCACTTAGGCACCAGGATAATACTACATGTATATTAATTAAATGTAGCCATGGGAGGTAGAGCATGAGACTCACAAAATGTTCAAACAAGCATTATTATGACGCGGATAAGTACGACCACTGCCCGGAATGCGAAAAGGCGGGCATTGTGAGGGCTGATGCCGGGGTGCCAAGGATGGATAAGCCGGGTGGTGGGGTGAATGTATCGGGTTCGTCTAAGGTGGTGTCTACCGGGCCTAAGAATGCAGATGCACTTACGCCGCAAACCAGCCACATTTATGACCATGGGCTTGATAGGAAAACCGCGCGCTTTGTTGATGTTGGGTTCGATGTTAATGCACAAGCAAGCGCACAGGACCCCGTAAATACACCCTCGGTGGCCCCTGTGCAGGAAGTGCCGGTGCCGGTGGTGCCGCCGGTTTCGGAGCCGATAATTCAGCATAAACCGCCTATGTTTTGCGGGGGTTGTGGGGCCGAGCTTCGTAAAGATTCGCCGTTTTGCGGAACTTGCGGTTTTAAATTGAAAGAGCCGGATGTACAGCACGGGGTGGCTGGGGATATTAGGGCCGCGCAGGATGTTTATTTAATGAACCCGCCTGGTGAGGTTGCCGGTAGGGGTGTTGCACCGGTGCATGAGGTTGTGCCGCCAGTGCATGTAACCCCGCCGCCGGAGCCGGTTACTGCTATGCCGGATATGCCTGTGGATTCACCGGCATATGTACCGGTTGCGCCTGTTAGTGCCACGGTTGTGCAAACGCCTGCCGCGCCACCTACTACGCCGGTGGTACCTGCTTCTGTTTCCCCCGCTGTGCCGCAATCTTTGCAGTCGCAGGTGCGTGCTGTTACTTCCCATGACTCGCTTGAGGATGCTAAAACTGTTGCGTTTTACAATTTCGCGGATACAGAGCCTGTTGTGGGCTGGCTTGTTTGCGTTAAGGGCGAATATTTTGGGCAAAGTTTTAACCTTAAAGCCGGGCAAAATTTTATTGGCCGTGCGCTTAATATGGATGTCGCGCTTGCAAAGGATACCAGCGTGTCGCGTAATAAACATGCGATAATCACATATGACCCGTATAATCGTGTGTTTTTTATCCAGCCGGGGGAAAGTAGTGGGCTTACTTATCTGGGCGGTACGCTTTTACTGGCCTACCAGCAAATTAAGGCTTACGAGAAAATTGCGGTTGGGTATAGCGAGTTAGTACTGGTGCCGTGTTGTGGCGAGCAGTTTTCTTGGGATGACTATATAAAATAGGTAATAAAAAATTACGGTAAGATGCAGGTACTTAGCCCCCTTCTTTAGAAGGGGGTGGCCCGAAGGGCCGGGGGTTGGCTTTTAGCCTATCGCAACCTGCAACCCCCGCCGCCCTTGGCGGCACCCCCTTCTGAAGAAGGGGGCTTGCGGCTACACCCGGTTTTGATGATTTGGTAAAAAGCGATTTTAGGTCTCAAACCGCAGTTTTGATGATATTGGTAAACCTTTTTAAAGCCTATAAATCCAGGGTTTAGGCATATTAAGCGTATGAAGGGGATAGGGTTATGAGCATAGAAAAACTAAAGCAACACGAGCCGCTATTCGGCAACTGGCATATAAAAGAAGAACTAGGCGCGGGAAGCTACGGCACAGTATACGAGATAGAACGAAACGACTTCGGCGCGACCTACAATGCCGCGCTAAAGGCAATAACCATCCCCCAATCCAAAAGCGAAGTAGAAAGCATACGCGCCGACGGCCTAGACGAAGGTAGCGTAACGGCCTACTTCCGCCAAATGGTTGAGGAGGTAGTAGGCGAGATTGTTCTGATGTCTAAACTAAAGGGCAACAGCAACATCGTAAGCTACGAAGACCATACCGTAATAAAGCACAAGCACGGCGTGGGCTGGGATATTCTAATAAGGATGGAACTGCTACAGCCTTTAATCAAGCATGTGCGCGAAACAAGCATCACCCAAAACGAGGTAGTAAGGCTGGGCATACATATATGCAGGGCTTTAGAGCTATGCCAAAGGCACAATATCATACACCGCGATATAAAGCCCGAGAATATTTTTATTTCCGAAAACGGCGAGTATAAGCTGGGCGACTTTGGAATATCGCGTACAATAGAAAGGACCACCGGGGTGCTGTCACAGCGGGGAACATTTACATATATGGCACCCGAGGTTTTTAATGGTAGGCCGTATGGCTCGTCTGTGGATATATATTCGCTAGGGATTGTAATGTACTGGCTTTTGAATGAGAACCGTGCGCCGTTTTTGCCCGCTTATCCGGCATCTATTTCCCCTAGGGAAAGGGAGATGGCGTTTCATAAGCGCATTAGCGGTGGCGTGATATCCGCGCCTAGTAAGGCGGATGTGCGGTTGGCGGAGATTGTGCTAAAGATGTGTGCTTATGACCGAGCCGAGAGATATGACTCGCTGGTGCTTTTGCGTGCGGATTTGGAGGGGATTTTGCATGTGGAGGATGGGCCGGTGGCTGTTGCTACCAAGTCATATGATGTTGCCGTGAAACACGAAGAACCACCTGCACTCACGTCCGCCATCCAGTACGAAGAACCAATACCGCCCAAGCCCGAACATCAAAGTGAGAAAACAGTTGCGCTTTCATCGCTGTTTGACGGCGCGGGTACCGATAATATTTCACCCGTAAAAGTTGATTTGTACGATGATATACCAACCAACCCGCCTAAAAAGCCACCAGTAAGCCCGCCTATATCAGTGGCGAAACCATTACCACCGCCACAGCCAAGGGCAGAAACATATGCAAAAACTACCCCAGCACCATTTAATCGCAAGCATATCATTGAAGATGAACCCCAGAAATATGCATCGAAGGGTTGGCCATCAAGGGCAAAAGTAAGCGTGATAATATTAATATTGTTTATTACAGTGGTGACCATTCCTATTTTTTTCACAAACTTTTTATCTAATAGCAGAAATAACGAAGCAGAAGCTACCGCAACGGTTAGCATAGTACCTAGTCTTGTTAATTTACACATATGGCAAGCTATGGATATGTTATCTGACCTATCTCTTTCGCTTGTTAT
>Ga0123355_10010062_pt1 | contig 14451 bp, 14 predicted proteins | sample TergutEmb28metaG_3_FD_89872 | JGI IMG/M metagenome (GOLD analysis project Ga0123355, IMG submission 89872) | Embiratermes neotenicus P1 segment gut microbial communities from Petit-Saut dam, French Guiana - Emb289 P1 | ecosystem: Host-associated > Arthropoda: Insects > Digestive system > Gut ...
CAATATCTCCGTAACTATTGAACTTTGGATATAGGTGTTTTGGGTTATATCTGTATATTTTGACCTAAGGAACACTCTCCCGAAGTTAGGTCCTTTCCTCCTGGGACACACTGTATATATATATATATATATATATATATATGTCACGCTGTGAGGACTTTAAAGAGACAAATGGCATATATATATATGTCACAACCAGTGTGACGAATTTTGGAGCAATTTTGTTCACTCCTAATATACATACTGCGGAGTTCTGCTTTACTGTGGACTCTTGAAGGTCAGGCCTGCATTGTGTAGCCACAGTGCCCCCCCTTGCCCCCTCAAGCCCTCTGAAGAGCCCCTCTTTTATACATCAACACATACCAGCTGCGCATTTATTGCAGCTGACTAACACGGTTCCAGACACGGCATGACTCGAAAAGGAGTTGAGAGAGGCTTGAATATCAGTATCGGCGTATGAAACAAGCAGGAACTGTTGACCAGAAAGATGAGATCTGCACTCTTCTGGGATATTCGGCACCGAGTAGTGTTAATTCTTTACCATAACTTTGGGACAACCTATTGGTCCAATCTGCAAGGGTTGTCACACAACATCAGTAAGGAATTACCACTATACACTGCATAATAACCCAGAAGAGTGGAGATATTGAGCAACAAAATGTTTAAACAAATTTTTATGGGACATAATTTTGTAATTTTAGTCCTTTGGCTTTCGAGGAGGTCAAGTCCCACCCAGGGATGTAGAGCCAATGGAAGAAGAAGAATACATAGGCTTTCACACCTAGTGTTCAGTGTGTTGGACTGCTTTTTAGGATTAGGCTGCACAGAGGAATGAAGATTTCCCAGTGTGTAAGCGGGCTTAACATGTGTCGTCTTCAGGATTTTGGCTGAAACACAGGAAAATATTTGTCCCTTTCTGGAGCCTAGTCCCTAAAGCTGATTCAGGACATATAATTTTGTAGTTGGATGAACGAATGCAGTTGAACACTCCAAAGAATGTTGTCTTAAGACCACAAACTCATTGATAAAAATATACACATTGACAGCTGATGGATCAGGGCTAGATTAATCATAACACTGTATGTCGCTTAATGTCCACTAGAACTACTATTTCTATCAGCCCCATCACTACAGTTGGTACACAGATTGCCAATACTGAAATGCAGTAACCATTAGTAACCGAAGTAATGATGGTAACCTTTGTAGCAAAAGCTGTGATCGTATAGTAGTTAGGCAGTGCATTTCTTGCAGATAAAAAAGTTGTTCACAGAACAAATCTGTGTAATTTTCAGCCATCCTTATAATGGGGCAGGTAAACAACCATCAAGCCATTACAGAAATGTTATTGATTAAGGGGTAGTCGTCTCCTTTAATCACCCATGTACAAGGAAGCATAAAAGTTTAATTCTATCTGTAGCATGATCCGTGTAAGAAAAGTGAACTGTAATTCATCCAGTGATGAATTTTATTGCCCTTAGCAAAAACATTTGGGGAAAACAAGAAATGAAAAGGAATTTAGTTTTGAAATTTGGGACTTACAGATTTCTTTCTCATCTTATGACTTCTTCCTGACTGATGCTGGAATAATATCAGCAACAGTTGTAATAGAATTATCCAGATTGGTCACACATGGACTTGGGAAGGGTGATAATGTGTGAAGTTCTCAAGCTTGCAGCATCAGCATAACACCTTTAGTTTCTGATGGAGTTTGTTGACCTCTCTACCAGTTCTGGAAGATATTCATTCTTGAAATTGTTGAGCAGAATGAATTTGATAGGCATGCACTTAATTTTTAAACTAAGACTTTAACACAGTGTACAGCATCTATATTTGGCTTGTGTGCTGTATCAACCAAAGAATTTATAAGGCCTCCTGTACAGCCCCATTGAGACAAATGGCCTGCAGTTGAACATACAGCAACTCATATTTATTGCTACCAAAAATTAGACAGAGGTAAGTGACCTGTCTGAACAAACCACGCTTTAAGGGAGGTTGGCTGTTCATGTGCAATGCATAACCCTCACACAGACGGCATACTTCTGAGTTGAGTTCCCAGGCCTATATAATAAGAATATTCATTTCCTCTTCTGAATTGCATACAACTGACATGAAAATGAGAGAATAAAGTACCACTGATAAATTTATGTTTCCTGTAAAATGTTTTGTTGCACAGTGCTTGAACACATCTGGACACCAAGGGATGATAATATTGTTTCTGGTGTTGTCATGACCTTCAGATTTCAGGTTGGAGCAGACAAGGAGGCAAATGCAGAATGAGTTGTGTTTTGAGACAGAGAGGCTGGTGCACTCATGTATCTTGAAGTCAGTTGTTTAATCTCAGTTCACCTCCTTCATTAGTCTCCTTGTTAGGGGAAGACATTGTGAATATATTGCCTAGATATTTGTGAGTAGGACAGAGAACAAATATGCTGTGCACTTGTCAACAGGATATCCTGATGCTGTGTTGGTCATATCGGCCAGGAGAACGTCCTGACTTTACCTGTCTTCTCAAGACACTGGAGAAATTACCAAAGAAGCGTCTGGCTCGCAGTCCATCACACCCCATTCACCTCTCACGTTCTGCAGAGTCCGTCTTTTAACACGATGATGATGATAATTCATAAAGAAAAGATACATGAAGGGATTGAGAGATGAGTTCTGCCAGAAATGCCTTTCAAAGGCAGACTCTTACATTAATGTGTATTAATACACATAGTTCCACATTTGGAAAATTATAAAGCATAGCCACATGGCTAGTGATTAGAGGAGAATAGTATTTCAGTACTTCTGCTTCATCTGTTTGCTGTATACATATTATAATGAATCAACTTGTGATATTTTACCCAGACATATTTTTGAACCAGTGTTGGGGGTATGAAAAAATTACAGTGAGTTTTGGTCTTCAGCTTCCAGTTACTGCATGCATACTATTATTTGTTCTAATCTATCTTGGGCAAAGCTTAATAAAAACAAGGTAATAACGGGTAATTCAATCTTGGAACTTGGAGTTTAAATTACACATCTGCTGTATTCAGGACAAAGGTTTAAGCAATTCTAAATAAAACGTTTTATCCATAGTTCCATGACTTTTTAAGAGTGACTGAAAATGGGTGGTTGAACACTGCATGAAACTTCTTATACCCTCATTTGTAATGTAGCCAACAATAAATTAAACCCTCCTACTGCCAAGTCTGTTGGTACAGGTTGTGCAGTAATACCAGGATGTTTTTATACTGAATATACTGTACCCAATATGAGAAGCGGGCTTCAAATTTTTTGTAGAGTAGTGCCATGTCTTGAATGTCTTATGCATCACATGAAATAGAAAGATCTGTCTGTGTGTGAGATCAAGCTCAGTCAGTTCATTGGCAGGGAAAGGGTTAAGACCAAGTCAGCTCTACCAGTTCATTGGCAGGGAAGGGGTTGAGATTATAATATAACATATTCTTATATAGTTAGAATTACAATAAATGCCCATTACCCATGTCAGTACTTACAGTATTACAGTTGAAAATTATGACTTTGGCATTTTCTTTTCCATGTTGCTGAGATGGTCTTGCATCTTGATGTTCCATGATGCTCTTGACTATTTTGTAACTTACATGTAGTTCAGTTGAATATTTGCAGTTAAGATGATTTGTGCAGTTTAAAATACCAGTGTTTCATTCCATGGCCTATTATACAGCAAGAGTGACAGTCTGTCATTGTGCACATCGCTTTCTGCCACAGACCAATACAAACATTCATAAACAATACTGCAATGCAGAATGGAAATTGTTTGAAACCTGAAGTGCCATACATTATTATCATTCTTGTTAATTAATGTTATCATCATTGTACTGTGTAAATAGTGAGGATTTAGTTCTAGATTGTCTGTCTGCAAATGGTTGTTGCGTAAGGTGTTTCTACTTTAGAATCACGTACTTGCATATTACAGTAGTGTTCACAGTAGCTGATACTACAGCTAATGTTACTGTGGGATAAGCACTATCTCCTGTCTGTGTAAATGATTTTTCTCTTAACACATGGTGGCATAGTGTGTGTGTGTGTGCAAGGTTGTAATGCCAGGGAAGTACTGGATGTGTGGTTCTCATGAAAGTTGAATGCCACATTGTTGCTGTCTGTTTAGACCGGAGGTTATGGTTGGAACCAATCTTTTTCCCTCTTGGTGGCTGTAGAGTGCGTGAGTTTTTTTTTAAACATTCCAAAGATGTATATACAACTAGATAATATGTGAAGACTGGAAAGAATGTTGCTTGAAATATATCTGTAAGTTCACGATATGTTTCAAAAGTCATTATGTTCACATAATGTGATATATGCATATATATGATTTTTCTCTCGCCCTCTCCCTGATGTACTTTGTACTTTGCCTTCAGTTACTTGCCGATATGTAGATTTTACTACATGTGTAATGTAAAATTTGCATTCAACATGTGTGAACTTTATTGGAATTTTGACAGTTGTTCTTTTTATGTGTACAATAATTTATTTTCCTCTGAAACATGAATGTCATCACTCATTCATGTTGTGCATTTTTGTTTGTCTGTGATTATTTTGTGCCCTTTTTACATTTAAATTTTAGTACCATGATTTTTAATCTTGTTATTGCAGTATGTTAGGCTTTATTTATTATCTTGTAAATAATGAAGTCTTGTTGCAAATAATATAAGGAAGTATGAACTAAACATTGTCAATGTTCCTTTCAACACTGATAACTGTGACTGATTATATTGAAAACTCTTTGGTGTCATAACAACTGACATAGAAAGCTCAGCATGAGGCATAATGCAGTTACCAGAAGATGTAAGATCAAACAGATGGGGTAATTGAAGTGTTTCCTGCATACTGTCAAAAACTGTGGATTGCATGTCACATTTTGGTCAGCATCTTTTTAAGGCGCATTCGCAGAGCAGTTGCAAAGAGCAACTGTTAGCTTTGTCATGATTGTGAGACCACATGGAGTGACTCAGGTCCCATCAACCGGATTTTTTTTTTAAATTAATGTTGGGGATTTTATGAAAATTTGTATCACTTTCCAGTTTTGGTTAAAATTAGCTAACAACGACAGGCACTTTATGCGAAAAATCTATGTACATTTATGAGGGTACCTCACTGTTCATGAAAAATGTACAAGTAATGTGGTATCTTTCCATTAACAAGATACAATTTAAGAAGTATACCAGAGCATAAAATTCTTTGACATATCATGCGTTTTTAATGCAATTAGACCGCACTGAAGAGCAGTTTGTTTTACTATTTTTACATAGTGCAGTATTAAAGATGACTTTGTGACTTCATGCTGGCATTATTGCGTAGGCCTACTATACATTTTCTCCAGATAGTGGCAACAACATTGCAATCAAGTATAATCTGTTGTAATTCTTCTGGGACCTTTCAAGTCCTTGAAATTAAGGCACTGTGTTTTGAAATGTTGGGATCTGTTCATGCTGCTACATGATGCAACATCCCAAAAGACAGAATTTATGATTGTAATTATATTGCTAAGATGTGTAGAAAACAGCGTGTGTGTTGTAAAATGTCATCTTTAAATTATTCATGAATTTAAAATCATGGGAGCATAACATGTGTTATGTCGGTGGACATTTTTTGACTTGATTGCTGGTTTTGTTTGTTATATGGAGTTATAAAATTTAGAAGGACTGGAAATTCTTACAAATGTTGCTTTTGTCTGGCAGTATGCATTACTGACACCATTTTTCTTGAGGGAAGGAAATAAAAGTGGGCATAGACTTTGGTTTTGCTTTGCAAATATGGCCACCTTTTCCTCAAGAAAGAGTACTACTCTTGACCATTTTTAGGTGCATTCACAAAATTGTAAAAAACAACCATTAGCTTTGTCATGTCTGTCCATCTGCAAGGAACAACTCTGCTCCCACAGGGAATTTTATATTTTGAGCACTTTTGGAAAACCTGTTGAGAAAATTACATTTCATTAAAATCTGACAAGAATAATGGGTACTTTACTTGAAGACCAATATACATTTTTGATCAAATCTCGCTCACTTCTTAGAGTGAGAGATGTTTCAGAAAAAAATTGTATAGGAAATTAAAACACATTTTATGTTCAATAACCTTTTTGTTCGAAGATCATGCTATTTATGAGGTGATGCGGAAAAATATTGTAAGAGCTGGACAGGCCACTGATAACATTATGGTGCATGTGCATTGTGTGCTAGATACCAAATTCTAAACACACACACTTAGAATATGTAATACTGAACTGCTTTTTTACCGCAGCAATGGTTGCATGAACCGCCGCATTGTTACATTATACGTACATTGCCTGTGTTGTAATTTCCTCCTTCCAGCCCTCGAAACTATGAGTACAGCACACACTTTATTTACAGCCAGGAGGAGGAATGAATTGTAATGTGACCTAGCCCCCCTTAAAGAGTGGTTGCAAAAACAGTAAGTGAAGGGATGCCAGCAGAAGCCCTTTAGGAATCTTTGCAATGACTTGCGGTGCCTCTTTGGCACTAATTGTAGCAATACAAAGAAAGCTGAATTTTGTAGTAACAGTGTAATAATGTATGGTATATGTATGAAAATTTGGCTGCAACTTTACATACATTTCTTAGTCCACTTAGTTTGAATATCAAAGAACAATACCATTGACTTGTTACAGAGATTGTATGTATATCAGCACAATATTCCTTCACGTGGAATTTGCCATGTTGGGTTACTGGTTGGTAGCTTCCCTTATAAATATACCATTTACTTGTGTATGTGTGAGACAGACTCAGCACAGGCATTACCATTGATCCATGGTAGACAGAGACAAATTGCTTAAACTGAAGCTAAATGAAATACGAGTTTTATCAGCCAAGGCAATATCACGTAGCTTCTAGATTTTATACATCATTTTTATCTGTATTTGCAGACAAAATTCACTTCTGCATAGGTTGCTAATATATTCAGCTGGATCCATCAGTGTAACATTAAAAGTGTAAGATGTCAAATGCATTCATACACATGGATACGCTTTCAATTGCAGACTATATTATCGTGTAACAAGTTACTACCAAAGCATAGCCATCATGACAAAAACAGACATGATATGACAGACTAACAAAATGGGAGTGAGTTAGAAAAAAAAGATGCAATAAATTGTATGGATACCATGAGCAGCAACGTCATCTTGACTGGCATGTTACAATATACGATACAGACCATTGACGGTCATGGTTGCTGTTTATTTATTGGTTGGAAGATACTAAAGACATGAGGGCAGAATTATGAAGTTTATGTTATGTATGCATATTGTCCAGTTAGTATAGTTCTATATGGTGTTTACCATCAACATACACTTATGCCCTACTCATTGGTCTGTGAGTTCCATGTTGACTGTGCATCATCATCGTGATGATCAGGGATGTATGTGGTATTATTTGCTGTCCTTGTTTTCATGGTTCTCTCTATTGTAGTTGCTTCTTATTGTTGCACTCACACGTGACTTGTTGCATGTTCAGTCGTGAAATGTGGCTGTCAGTAAGACATGAGTAAGTTTCCTGGTAAATGCCACATAACACGGAAAGTTGACATAGTGGTCGGACGTTCTTGCGGTTCGCATACCGTTGCTTTGCCTTAATGTGTCAGAACATGTGGTTAATTTTGCCTATTGGTACACAGTAGCAGGACATGTCAGCAGCATATGAGTAAGGAGGCCGCGCATAGATGGCATGTGGCTTGCTGGTTGACTTAAATCTGGTCTCTGGTTGCCAGTCACAACAGAGATTATCTTTTTTCCACCAAAGTTATCATACGGTTGGCATAATTTTCTCAATACCCTACAAAACACCGACAAGTCCAGATTCACTTGATTATGAGGAGTTACTCTTAGGTATGAAACGTGGGAGAAGCCGGCTCCAGTTGCAACAAAAAATTATTTTTCTGCCAAAGTTATCATATGGTTGGCATAATTTTCTTAATACCTTACAAAACACCCGCAAGTCCAGATTCACTTAATTATGAGGAGTTATTCTTAGATATGAGCCATGGGAGAAGCTGGGCTATGTGGAGCATGTATATTCATATATATTTAGCTTAATTTCATTAAATCATTACAATGCAAAATTCATTACCAGGATTGTCTTTTTTAAATTTTAGTCCTGTCTTTATTTCTGATACCTGGGTCACATAACAAAGCTTTTGACTTGATCTACATCGCATCTCAGAGAGGGTAAGAAACATTGATACATACACTATCATCACCGAAATATAACCATTATATGTAGTTTAATTCCTTTATGAGGTGTGAAAATTATACATTTGGTAGATAGGACAGATTTGTTTAAAATTAGTAATTTAGTTTAGGGTGAAAAGTTTTTATTTAAGAACCACGCATATATGAATGCGTGAACCGTGAAACGTTATTTCGAGTTCGCGCAAAAGTGTCGTAGTTATTGTGATTCAAGCTACGCGCTTGACTGCCACGTGATCAGTAATGCGTTTTTACTGATCCGTGTCGCGAAACGCTTGTTTTCCTGTCGACTTTTGCATGCCACGCTGAGCTATGTGTGCTTTTCAGTAGTGGTATGTAAATCCTTTCATGATATTAGGCTTGAAAATTGTAACTGAATTAGTGAGAATGCTTCCTGCTCTGTACAGTGGGGTCATAAATCACGGGACTTTTGTGTGAGGTTGACGAACTGTCGGCAAGTGAGAACGTGAAGAACATTTCCTCTTACACTCATTTCGCAAGCTTGGAATCGAGCTATGCCATTCGAATTTTGTTCAATTAGTCACACATTATAATGAAAATAACCCTGTGACTCACAGATAAGAGACGCGTCTGTTAAAAACCATAATTGCGCATGGGGAAATCATGTAATGACTTACCGCTCTTAGGTCCTTCACGGATATGATCGTTCCCGAAAACCGAGGCACAGCAGCAGATAAACTATTTTACACTGACGATGACACGCGTTGAAACGCTCATTGAAACACAAAAGTGTGTTCAGTACAAGACAGTGGGCCAGAATAATACTGTACATTGAACAACATTTGTGTAAGTGGGGCTAGCTACTAAGTCATGCCTATGTTCCGTCATGGCAAACTCAGCTTTCGACCTTTCGTTACCTTCCATGAGTACGTACCACAGATTACTACTATGTGTGAGCTTCATTGCATCAATCATCTGTGCCCATAGCTGTGAGAGAGGCACGCTGTTTTTTAGAGCAAGGTCGGTGCGTGAAGAAGGTTACAGTTGGAAAATAATACTTTTCAGCCGCGAGTCTGCATTTAATTTGGCTCGTTAAAAGTCTGAGAATTGACCGATCCATTTTGTATTTCGGGTTTATATTCGTAGGAGATGTCTGGAACCGATTTTTACATCAGGTACTATGTAGGACATAAAGGAAAATTCGGACACGAGTTCCTCGAATTCGAATTCAGACCTGATGGAAAGTTAAGGTACGCCAACAATTCCAATTATAAGAATGACACAATGATCCGGAAGGAGGCGTATGTTCATAACTGCGTTATGGAAGAGCTGAAGCGCATAATACACGATTCTGAAATAATGCAAGAAGACGACTCTCTATGGCCGCAGCCAGACCGGGTGGGTCGACAAGAGCTGGAAATTGTGGTTGGCGATGAGCATATTTCATTTACAACATCGAAGACTGGGTCTTTAGTAGATGTGAATCAGTCGCGTGACCCAGAGGGATTGCGTTGCTTTTACTATTTGGTGCAGGATTTGAAGTGTTTGGTGTTCTCTCTCATTGGACTGCATTTCAAAATCAAGCCAATTTAAGGTAATGAATTCATATGAACTTAAACTTGACATGTGCAAATGGAGTTCAGTGTCGTTAACGCAACATATGTTTATGTTTATATCTAGTAGTGGTAGTTTTCATGAAGTAATTTTGCAGGTCATTTCTTAATTGTGTGTAATGCTGGATGTCATGAATGGATAAGTTTTCGCTCTGCTGTAACATACTATGTTCAGGTGCATTGTTTTTGTGCTCCACATCGTACTCATTAATTGTGAGTAGGACTTTGGTAACTTCAGTTCATATTTTCATGATATCGTAAGTGTATTGGAACAGACAATAAAATATGTTCTGTTGGAATGGAAGCCTGTACCATTGTAACTTCAGTTGATGTAAATTACGTTTGCAGCCATCATAATCTGAGCATTGCTGAATGGATCAATGCCTATATTAACAGGTAATGACTTGCAAGTCTTGAATGATTGTAAACAAATCAGAATGGTTGTGTGTTGAAGAAACAGATGAGGTAATGGTTCAATAGGGTACCGTTACCACCACATCACATTGATGACACTGATTCTGTAACTCGTATTTCAGACAAGGCAGTACACCACAGTCTAATTTAAAGATGCTTACTTTTATCAGTGGTTGTGTTTTGTTTAATTCAGTCAAGATATTAATTTACTTTTAGTGCTTTTTACATAATCAATTCTGTTTTTTGTATGTTGCATCATTCCTGTAATTTAACTAAATGCATAGCAATTGAAATATATATTATTTCCAGGAATTTGGTTGGATCTGAACAGCATTATTTTTTGAACCCTGAAACAGAATAGTCTTTTAAATGAAAGATGTCTGGATCTGAACATAATATCTTAGAAGCTTATTTGAGTCACACTTTAATGAACGTATTCTGCTGGCCAATTCAACATACTCTGAAACTAGATGTTGTTACTGATATTAAAACCAGAGTGCATGGCAAGTACTTGGTACAGTTTTTGTTAGGAAGGTTCACAAAGCTGCAAGAAGTGACTACATATTAGCTTTGTCATGTCTGACGATTTTTGTCTGTTTAGAACAACTCTGCTCCTTTATGGTTTTCATGACATTTTATATTGGGGGTTGTTAAAATTGGTGAAGAAAATTCAGTTTTAAAGTGGACAGATGTATCAGGCACTTTAATTGAAAACCTAAGTATTTTCGTTGTAATGCAGAGTTCTTCCCAAGTGGAGAAGAGTTTGAGATAAAATTTTAGAGAAAAGGAAAATACACATTTCACATCAGCTACATTTTATCTTAAATTCTTATGAGATGGTCACAAAAACACAGCTCAACCAGACTAGCCGTAGGTGATTGATTGTACATAATATGGCACAAGGAATATTTGATTTGCCAGTTTTGCAATGTAAAAACAAGAAGAACATTTTGTATGTGGACAGTGACATATGTAACTCAACAATACAAAAGAGAATTCATATTTCAATGGCAACGCTTTTAATATTTGTCCGTCATTTTCCTGAAAAATGTGCTCCATATTTACAAGTCAGAAAAAAAAAATATGTTTTGGGGAGGTGAGGGGGTGTAAGGGATGTTGATGTCTCTCCTTCTGCTTCTGGTATCCTGGTCATCCAAAATGTGGGGTGCACCTTGTTTACTAGAATGAGACTTAGACATATATTAAGACCTCAACATTATTCGTTGTTGCTGTTACTAGTATTTGTCTTTCATAGAGAATGTAAATAATAATAATAACAGCAATAACAAACATATTTTATCCACATGCATTCATTTTGTAGTCTTTCTTGTGACAGGTCCACACCGTCTTACAAATCCAGTTCTCCCACAGTGCAATCTAGTGCTTCCTGTTCCAATTTCCAGTACCCTCTTGTTTCCTAAAATTCATCCACTAGCTGCTTATGTCTTCTGTCATATCTGTCGGTCACAACCATCATTCCTTCTATTATCTCTCCTTCAGTAACATGTTTTAGAAGTCAGTTCCAACGTAAGATGTGACCAATCTAGTTAGCCTTTCCATTCATTGTATGTAGGATATTCCTTTCCTCCTTGACTTCATGTAATACTGCTTCATTTCTCATATGATTGGACTAACTGATCTCTATCTTCCTGCAGCACATTTTAAAATTTAAAAGTATTTCTGATTACTTTCCGAAGTGTCCAAGTTTCAGCATCATTCTAAGCTATGCTCCAGTTGTAGCACGTCTATTGTTTCTTGCTTAAAAGTAAGTCCAATTTGTGTATAAAAACTTTTGTCTTATTGAATGCTACTTCTGCCATGGCAATCCTGGATTTAATTTCACGTGTACATGTTGCATCATTTATTTTTATACAGCCCAAATAGTTGAAATATTTCACATTCTCCATTTGTTTTTTGCCTATCATAGTCTGTGTTTGAGATGGCTGCCTTGAGAGTCTTATTATCTTAGTTTTTTCCACATTCATTTCCATTTCATAGTATCTTCCAGTATCAAATAGTCTTATCAATCTTGCCCTGTACCACAGTTTCTTCCTTAGGCAGTAGCACAATGTCATCTGCATATTTCACAACGCAAATTACTAGTCCTCCTATTTTGAAGTTCCATACTTTTCAAGAGACTTCCTGGTAAGGTATTTGCTGTATAAGTTGAAGTGAATCAGTGACAAACAGCATCCTTGTCTAACTCCTCTTCCAATCTTCACACTTCATGTCTCCACTTTGTCCAGTCATACTCTTCACACCTGAATCCATGTACAATTTGCTGATGAGTGTTCTTTTGCATCAGTTGAAAACAGTTTATGTTACTTTGTGCATTAATTTTGTCCAGTTTATAGTCACCTGCCAGACCTTGAAGCAAGCACACACTTCATCTGTCATCATAATCATTTATTTCTCTATAGCTCCATCATAGCTAAATCAACTAAGGATATAGAGATTGTCATTAATTCAATATAAACAAATATATACATGAACATATACACATACGTAACAGTAGTATACCATATTAAGAAAACTTGTTCAAGCTCGTACAGTACATTCATAGTGAAATACAACAGAATTAATGAAATCTCTCATAACACGATTTTGAGAACATATTTGTACTAACACATGTACTATATACAGAAACATAGCTTTTTATATTTTTTTATTTTCCTTATATTTAAAATATTCTTCAGTGGAGTAAAAGGAATGTTGATATAAAAAGTCTTAAAGGTAGATGTAAAGCATTTATGTGGTCATTACATAATTTTTTTAATACATCCCGGAAGATGGTTAAAGTACTTTATTCCTGAGAAATATGCTCCTTAATTAAATTTTGGTAAATTTATTATTGGCAGGTGTAGATTATTATTGTACCTATATTTATGAATTTTATTATTCATATTATATAGGTGTTTATTATTTACTGTATATAATATTAATGAATATATGTACTGTGAATACATGGACAGTATTTTCATATCCTTAAACAGTTTCCCATATGAATCTCTTGTCCCAGTGTTTGCTATAATTCTGAAGTATAAATACTTTTTCCCTGTAGGGGGAATTGCCCCCTAAAATTATACCATACCTTAAGATAGAATGTATGTGGGTGAAATAAATTATTCTTACTGTATCTTCTGATACTTAGAATTTTATATTTTGTATAGCACAGTAAGCAGCGCACATCTTACTACCTGATCTATATGTTGTTTCCAAGATAATGTATCATCTATAATTAATCCCAGAAATTTTGTCATGGTAGCTTTGGTTCTATATTTCTGATTGTATTTAATCTCTATTAACGTAATAATAATAATAACAATAATAATGCTTTGTTCAAAATTCTAAATACTGGGTTTTATTACAATTCAAAGAAAGTAAGTTGTCTTTGAACCATGTGTTTTTATCTAGAAATGCTTGGTTAATATTTCTACTGAAGCCCAATTTATTTGAATCAGTTACTAAAATGCTGGTATCTTCTGCAAAGAGTACCATATTGGTATCATTTTTTTTATTTTTGGCAACTCATTTATATAGAAAAGAAAAAATAAAGGACAAAGGATCGAGCCTTGCGTGACACCATTTTTTATCTCTTCACGTTTGGAGGATTTACTACTATCTCTTACATTCACCAGTGTTACTTTTTGATATCATCTTTTGGATAAGATTTGATCAATGTTTTGAATTTCCCATCATTTCCATAAAATTCTAATTTATTGAGTAATATTTTATATGTAATTTGTTTCTTTTTGGGTAATTTCCCGGTGTCGTGAGTTCTAATTGCCGACGTTTTGGAACTCACTATCAGTTCCATCTTCATAGGCAGGTGAATGAAGTATGTCAGTGGTAGGATTGTGCGTGGTATTTATACCTGGTTGGGTTGGGGCGGGGAAAGTGGCAGAGCCAATAGGAAGTGGTGTGCCCGTGCGGGGCGGTTAGCAGTCCAGCAGGTAGATCCTTATTTCATATTTATGTACACGCATAATAACCACTGCCACCGGATGACAACCCATTTGCAGTTAAATATATTATATTATTATATACTATGATTCACCCTTTAAACGCCGAATTAAGTACTATCTAGCAGTTGCTAGCATTATTAGGAGTTCACCGTATTCTCCACGTTAGCAAGATAAGGGTTAAGCCCTTTCAAAGCGGCCAAAATGTTGGACAAAACGTCTGGTCACCCAAAATGACATTTTGTAACTAACACAATCTGCAACAAGGTGCAATATC
>Ga0123355_10010064_pt1 | contig 14450 bp, 7 predicted proteins | sample TergutEmb28metaG_3_FD_89872 | JGI IMG/M metagenome (GOLD analysis project Ga0123355, IMG submission 89872) | Embiratermes neotenicus P1 segment gut microbial communities from Petit-Saut dam, French Guiana - Emb289 P1 | ecosystem: Host-associated > Arthropoda: Insects > Digestive system > Gut ...
CGGGACAACGTAACTGCGCCTCATGGGCGTCCCAACCTCAGAAGTCGGTTACACTCCTGCCATGCCCAGGAGGGAAGACCACGAAGTCCATAAGGACATGTGGGGGCATTGGATAAATATATATATATATATAAAAGCAGTTCTCGTTTCCCAGATTTTTAATATTACTGCAATTAAGTAACTTTTGTGGTCTATATATGTATGTAAAAATATTGCACGTGCATTGAAACTGGTCTATCGATATATTTTATGGTCAAAACATTCCTATTCAAACTTCAAAGGTTATTATTTATAAATAAGCAAATGAACCAATAAATATCAGTTTATTAAAAAAGCGACTGCTATATTTTCCTAAGTGAGTTTGAAGTCATATTTTAATTCGATGATTTCAATAAGAACCAATTCACTCCGACCTCATAATATTTTATTTCCTCCGACAGCAATTTTGGACTGCACCTAGACGCCCTAGACATCACACAGTTCTTAACTTAAATGTGCACGTGAGCTGTTATTGTAGGGGCAGGGAAACTTCTTGAACTGTTGCCACAAGTGGCTGTGAACCTCACGTGTTCCTGGCTGTTGACGGGTATATTTGAGGAAACAGATTGCAGTGACGCTGGCAACCATTGGCATAATTGCAGGCCAAGCATCCTCTTAATTATCCACCTCTCATATTACCGTCTATGTCGTTCAAAGGATGGGACTTTAAGCTCAGAGACTGAAGGACCTCACTTTATCTGAACATTCTGATTACCCCAACACGTAAATGTGCCAATAAGTCATTCGTTACTTTTCCTAGTGTGGTGGCTCAGTCGGTTGAGGCACTGCACTACAAGCCGGAAGGTCACGGGTTCGATTTTTGGTTGATATCATCCTTCCGGCCGCACTGTGGCCCTGGTGTCGACTCAGCCAGGAATATTTCCTGAGGGTAAAGGCGGCAGAGGTGTAGAGGTGACAACCTTACCACCTTCATGTGCCGACTGTCATGAAATCTGGGATCTTCAAACTCCTGGAACCCTCAGGGCCTGTACAGGTATTGATTTATTTTTCCTGTGTTAATACTCGTAAGTTTAGAACATTTACAGTACAGTACAGTACAGTACAGTACAGTACAGTACAGTACAGTACAGTACAGTTCAGTTCAGAACATTTTTTTACATTTACAGGTTGTACACTTAATTCCGGAAGTTCCTCAACCAAAGTTACAGATTCTCACTCCATACAAAACAAACGCCATTATAGATCAGTTAGTATAGTGATTAAGCTTTGGGCTGGGTAATAGCGATCCGGATTGGCGCACGGACAGAAATCCTTCTCTCATCCACAGCTTCCAAATACCTGTATGTCTCTCTCTCTCCCCCCTCCCCCCCACCCAAAAAAAAATTCCTATCCAATGGATATTCATAGTCTGACGTACAGCGACAGTCACGCGAAGCTGAGTGGTATACCGCCACTTACCAAGACACATTCCTAGCCTGATGCTTATTTACACAAAGGGAAGCTCTGCTTTTACTTTTCCAAAAGCAGCTTACAACAAGTCAGATTCTTGATCACTAACTACAAATATTTTCAATTACGACGGTTAGTGACTTATTAATTCGATTTCGCCAAGTATGGCAAAGAAATTACAGGGGTTTCGCACGAATTTGCTGCCTTTACATTTAGGCCAGAATTCAATGGAAACATCAGTGAATATCTGCAAGACTAGGCGGCGTCATGATCCAGAAGATAGCAATTTTCATAATGACTACTTTGAGAACTTCGAATATCGCATTTGTACGTTGCTGTCTGAGAAAAATATCTAACAAATATTGGTCTAAGGTGAAGAGAAAAGAGCCGTGAAATAAAATAAGATAGGTATAAATTTTAGTTGAAATCACATACTAGGACGATTGTGTTTTCCGGGGTATGCCATCGTGTATACTGGTAGAAGTCTGCATACGTTTTAGGGGATCCTGCTGGCTCCACCATCGCGAACCGTATCGGATCGTATGTGCAGATAACTGATTCAGCACGATCATTCGAAACGAGTGAAGAAAGAATAAGAGTGTGGGAGAAAATAACAGGGTAGGAAGGCACAAAAGAAGGCAAAACCTGGAAAGTTAAATAAGTTAAAAAAAACTACGCATAGTGTGGGAGTTGTGACATATCCTTACGGCGGTTTTTTCTTAATCTCAAACACTGTGGCACTTACGGTAAAAGGGCACTGAGCAAAAACAGGCACCGCATATCACTCAGCGATTTTTGTTCCAGACACTTTGTACTGACAAATATTTAGCGACTTCAGTTGGAGATGAGTGAAAGGAGGCATGTTACATTATTTAATTATACACGCCAACACACACACACACACACATATATATATATATATATGCATGTGTTGGTGTGTGTAATTAAATAAACTACAGAATGCACGGTGCAACGATAAAAAAAAAACGAAGCATGTTACAATTTGCTAGAGAGACTGCGGACAAACAAAAATCTCAGTCAGGATAGAGAGCGATTGGCAAACTTCTGATATTGGTAACTGAGGAAATGATTTTGTTTTTGTGCAGCGATTTTGTTTTGAAGTGAAGTGAGTTACGGTGAAGTTCTTGGGGACAAAAGTACCATGTACAGTACATTAGGGTGACCTTAAACTGAGTGTACTTGATTGTAATGTGACTGTTTCATTTGGTGTGTATCTTGTACTGTGGTTGTTTTAACTTGTTTTGTAATGTGTGGGTGTGTGTATGGGGGTGTTTTGACAATTGTGTGGATGTTTTGGTAATATGTGTGCTTGTATTTACTGTGTTTTGTGTTGTTTGTACTGTGTTTTTTGTATTGTTTCGTTTATGTATATTTATTCTTATTTGTTTTGTCTGTACTAGTGTAAGGACTGCTGTCACCGAGTGAAAACTCAATTGCAGTAAGTAATAATGATATAATAACAAAAAAAAAAAAACTATGTACATGGAAAACCTGTCGAAGGGCAAATGGTGTGGCAATATTCCACGACAGCTGCGTGACGTACAACGGCAGGCCGGTACAGCTTCATGGAATTTACAATTAATGTGCGGAGAGGCAAGAAAAGCGTGAAAAGGAAAAAGGGTGGAAATAATTTGTCCTTTACAAAGTCTGTGAATCCATGATAATTAACCGTGGAATTGGGACAGTTGATTGAATCTTTCTAGTCCACGCTCCTGCGAAAGTAAATTTGTCTTATTTTGCATAAGCTACTGGAGCGCCAGCGGACATGTTGTGCAATTAATCTGCACTAATTTTTAACTCACGAGAGCAAGTGACGATCGTTTTAAACGCAGTTTCAAAGTTATTCTCTAATTAACTGGCAACCCGTTGGTTTTATCGACATATTTATAGAACGAAGTTGGTTCTTTAGATCTTCCTATGTTGTTCTTCGCTTTCTATCCAGTCTTCTGTTTTGATCATAATTACTACCATTCCATCCATTCCCAAACCCGAGAACACTTGGCGACTCTCTTGAGCTGGATAAAGGGGAGGCACTGTGCTCAACGACAAATAGCCACCCTCTATTTTTCCTGTGCTTAACACCACGCCTTAAATACGTATGGTAAAGTGTAGGTATAGTTACACACGTTCTTAAACTTGGCACTCTATAGACATGGACTCTCAGTCTCACGCGCTGGCTGCTTTATCTCCGAGGAAACAGGTCCTGAGCACATTGAATAGAAGGCTGAGTTGGCCTCGTAGCCGGTCTGGACGTGGTGACGGTAAGAAACTAGGTCGCTTCCCGTGTCGGGAATTAGGCATTTAGTATGGAAAATATTAATACGATATCGTGGAATGTATTCGTATCGATACGTATTTAGCGTATCGATATAGTGCTTTATTTATATGTGTCTGATTACATTAATATTTAGAAAGAAACAATTGTAGATTGGCAATTCTAAAGAAATGGGTTACATATACGTCTCCGTGTTGGCGATGAAGAAGGAAGCACACAGGCAGCCGAAAGCACAGCGTCACGTGATCTTATTATTGATGTTTTCAGCGGTGGCTGGACTTGACACTGCAGTGCGAATTTATATACGAGAGTGTGCAATACAAACGACGCCAAAAATCGACGTTTAAATTGGAAGTTAGCTAGGTTTTGGAGCAACTGGCAGTTTTTTAAACGGATAAAAGCTTCGATATTGACTACCCACTTCAAATATCGACATGAAATTTCATATGGATTGTCACTCCCGGTGTTTAGTTATTCAGTCGACTAGATTAATTATACGTCCTAAATCTATATGATTGGTTGTCAGGCGCGTTCGCCAAAATTGCGAAACGCGACAATTAACTTCCTCATGTCCATTTTAATATTGTACTGTATGTACCGTGTATCTTACGGTGATTAGTTCGTAAAACCAACTTTGCATGCATTAAATGCCTGTCACGTCTGACTGTCCGTCTGTCGTACGTCCTCATGGAACAGCTCGGCTCCAACTGTACAGATTTTCAAGAAATTTTATATCTGAGTATTTTTCGAAAATCCGTCAAGAAAATTCAAGTTTCATTAAAATCTGTAAAGAATAACGGGTACTTTATGAGATGACCAACTTAATCTATGATAATATCTCGCTCAGTTCTTCTTAGAATGAGAAATATTCCAGACAAGTTTGCAGAGAAAATCATAAGACACATTTTATGGCCACTAAATTTTTCGAAAATCGTGACGTTTATGAGATAATGCGGGGAAAAAAACATCGTAAAGCCGGACAGACCACATGGCAATATGACTAATGCGCAATGCATGCTAGATACCTAAGGCTATAAACACACACTTCGAATATGTAATACTTATTACTTTTCCACTGCAATAATGGTCACACGAACGCGCCTCAGTGTTACGTTATACGTCCATTGCCTGTTTTGCTGTTAGTGTTAAATTTCTTCATACTCTCTCTGCAATATTTCAAGAATTTTGTTGCCTTTAGTTTAGCACACGGTCCGCAGCAAGCTACCATGCCATCCACCGCCTAACTAATAACATTATTTGTTGTGTGAGCTGAACACCGTCTTCCAATTAGTCTTCGGCTTCAGTCTGGCTGCTGCCACTGCAGCACCTCAACCCACCACTCGCAGCGCTGCCTGGCAGATAATTACTCTGATACAAGTTGAACGACGGTGAGCGCATAGATAAGAGAGTAACTCGACATGCTGACAAAGCAAAGAGATTAGGAAGCAGCGGGAGTGTTGTATTTAAAGTTTCAAGGAATCAGTTTCGTATGCCCTTTTACTGATAAACGATGGACGAATAATGCTGGCCACTATTTAGTCTTGCACGATAACATCACTTCTACCTTTGCGAGTCAGGGCCCAAGAAGGTCACGTATGCGATGGGAAAAGAAAATATGGAAGTCATTGATAAGATCTTCCGTGAAAAGTTTAAGATTATTTTGGTGGTCAAAAATATTATACCCTTGTGCAAGATAAAGTGCATTATTTTGATTACATAAATGCGCCGTTCTACGAAATATGGACTACAATTAATCCAGTCCACATCCCCACACCCCAGTTATCTCATATCCAATTTAATATTATCCCCTCGTCAATGCGTGTCAATAACAAGTAAGCTCGTCCCTTCAGGCTTGTGGCTCAAGTTCCACATGTATTTTCCTCTCCCCGTGCATCCTACATGCCCAGGCCGTCTGTAACTCTTGTATTTGATCACCCTCACATTATATACGTCAGTGTAGAAATTACAAAGCTGTACATTGTGCAGTTTATCCAATGACTTCTTCATTTTCCTTTCTTATTAGTGAATTTTCTCCAGAGCTCCCTCATCTCAACACACCCTCAATATACGACTAAATTCTTCCCTTAACGTGATAAACCGACTTTAATAATGGCAAAATTATATTCTGAGCTTTACGATGTTTCACTGGATGCTACAGCCTATAGGATTCTGAACCGAAGGTACGAAGTGTCTCCCATTTTTATTGTAAACTCCGTCAAAATAATTTCCAATTATATATTTTTATTTATATCATGAGAGGCTATTGCTGTCCATGAGAGGACATTTTACGAGCTACATAAATATAAAACTTTTAAAGATCTTTGACCATGCAGATAGTCCATGCGAATAGTGAAGTGGTAAAGAATGAACTGGAAAAGATTTAGAAAGAAGCTGTCATGGCCTGGTCAGTGTACAGACCACAGATCATGAGATAATCCCCGCGGTATGGTAGGCGTCTCTGGTGCGGTGCGGAGGACTGTCGGCTACAGGGAGGTTACCTGACTGTTGTTGATAGGAGCGATAGATGGTTTTGCTAGTAGACAAAAATGGAAAATGTCACGAATTTCGAGCAGCATGCAGTGAGAATGTGCACTGTGGGAATGCAATCACGGTAGGTAGAAGTAACTCGTCAATCGCCACGAAATCTTGCGCATGCCCATATACTGCAGTGCCAGTAGGTATACTCTCCTGGTATGTGGACAGTAAAATCCTGACATTCTTCTGGTAGTGCTGAGAAAAAGTATGAAAATCCCGCCATGATACCCAGTGACACGCTCGAGATTCGACTCAGGGGCTTCCCGAATGCAAATCTAGAGACTTCCTCCTAAGCTAAACTTTCGATAGAGCGTTAGTTAGTAATGCGGTCAGCGGACCGCTACCGAGTTAGGTAAATCAGGCGCTACGGAAGATCTCCTCTATGAACATCGGCAGCGAGAAAGATTCCACTCTCGGTTTTTGTTGTTTTCCTCAGCCCCTTCCAGCAATTTTTCGGATATTACCTCAAAATAGGCGACATCGTTTCCTTCCACACCCTTTACAATAAATCCTACCATCAGACTCTGTATAGTCTGAGCTGTCGACAATAGTGCTCAACACGACAGGCTACGTACGTTTAATGTAACATTCAGACGCGTACGTGCCGCCACTGTTTTAGTGGAAAAGCAATAAGTATTACATATTCTGAGTGTGCGTGGTATGTTTGTAGCCTTAGGTAACTAGCATGCAACGCGCATGCGCCATGTTGTTGTCTGCGGCCTGTCCGGCTCCAATACATTTTCCACATTATCTAATAAACGGCACGATTTTAGGAACACGGTTATTGAGCGTAAAATGCGTGTTGTGATTTTCTCTACAACTTTTGTCTGAAACATTTCTCATTGTAAGAATAATTGAACGAGTTATGTATAAATGTATATTGGACTTCATGTAATGTAGCCGTTATTGTTGGCAGAATTAAAAGAAACTTAAAATTTCTCGACAGATTTTCGAAAAATATTCGAGTATGAAATTTCATGAAAATCCCTAAAGTGGGAGCTGAGTTGTTCCCTGCCGACGGACAGACAGACATGGCGATGCTAAAATTCGCATTTCGCAATTTTGCGGACGCGCCTAGAACGAACAACAGGCTGCGTAAAATTCGATGTAGTAGACTTGATAGTCCTAATACATTAAGGACATTAGGAGACGCACAGAAGTCCTTTTTCCATTAACTTACACCAATGTTATGCTTGTTACGCCCTTGTTGCACTGGACCCGTCAAGCTTACTATTGATTCAACTTCTACAAAGCATCCAGACAGGATCAAAGTCTCACTATTCAAAATTTAATTGCCATCCTTTTCATTACTTTTACACCGAGTTTCCAGCGATTTGATTCGGCGGTAGGAAGCCGTTTTGTTAAGTTGCCTTCAACTCGGTAACAATCAGACTTTCTTGATTCGATTCTCAAAATCCCCTCTCATCACCTTGCCTTATTTATGTCACTTGACACTGCAGCACACATTGTAACCGTTAAATTACTATAGCAGTTTCTCATTTGCACCTCTATAGAACTCTCTTCCTAATTAAGGAACGAAATTAGAATTCAAACTTCCAGATGCATATTCTTTTGTGAATCTTTTAACCTAATTTCTTAACTGAATAAGTGCTTCTGGAGAAGTTTCCAATACAGTTTGTGATGAAAGGAATTTCAGCTCTAAAAGCTTCCTCATGGCTGTGATAACTGAATCCGTTTCTCTTGTTTTTCCTTCCCCTTCAGAAAGTTTAGTGCGATTTACCTGCTGCCCATAATTTTACAGTAGGTCTGAGGTTAGAAGGTCCATAATGTACATACATTCTTTGTCTAATCTTTTTGGGATGGACAAATCAAAAAGGATGGAACAACGTTCGGTATTACGCAGAGTTTAAAAGAGAAACGCACTGGTAGGAAACCGTGAAGGGAAGAGTCCGTTTGGAAAACATGGACTTAGAAAGCAAGATAATATTAAAATTGATTTCGAGAAAGTAGGATGCTGGATTGCGGATTACATTCGTCTGGCCCAAGATAGGAACCAATGGAAAACTGTTCTGACCACGATAATAAATTTCCAGGCTCCGTGCAACACAGGCAGTTTCTAGGCTTTTTGAGAAAATTTTAAATTCTCAAGATAAAATGTGTTCCATGGATTTGATAGATTAGGTAATGAGTTATCTGGCTGTCTACACCCGTGGTGATCAACCCTTACCATATGAAGGCCAATCAAGAACTAAATCCCCCGTCTGAGCAGCAGTCCGCATAACAACAACAATAAAACCGAACTTTTTATTAAACAAGGGTAGTGGTGCAAGTCAGAGAATGCAATGGAACAGCTCCTAAAACCCAAAAGGGCATTGAAAGTAAAAATAAAATTTTTATTTTGAACTTTGAAGACAATAGAAAATGTGGAGCTTCTAACAGCGGTATGTGCTAAGGTGACTGTTTTCTAAGAGGATTTTTGGTCGGGGAGGTGTTTGGGGGAAGGTGCGGGTGAGCACTCTGTCCCCGAAAGCCGAACATACTGGCCCCTTGCCAGTCCAAGATGTAGTACAATTATTTGTCGATAATACAAATTAAGCCTCTCACACCAAGCTCTAGTCACTCGGCAAATGAGTGTCAGTCTTTCCGATTTTGTGTAAAGATGTTCAGCCAGACCAACCTTGCGGGAGGGCCCGAAAAAACTCTTTTCCGCGGGCCCCGAACTCGATCCCGGCGGCCCTGAAGAGAGTAATGAAACAGACTCTAACCGGCTGAGGATTGTTTTCGATTGTTGGCTTTGCTATTAACTTTAAGTTTCGGATTCTGCTACCTGACGTTTAGTCACAAAGGGACCAGGCACGTCAAAAGATAGTATTCGTAAAACCATCCCCTTCATTATTTTCTCGGGCAGGTTGTTCTTTCTTTCTTTCTTTCTTTCTTTCTTTCTGTCTGTCTTTCTTTCTTTCTGTCTTTCTTTCTTCTACCTTCCTTTCTTACTTAGTCTGACCTCTTTCTACCTACCCATTGTAGATGTAAAGGTTATTTTTGCATCTGATCACACTAAATGACACACACATACATATCCAGTAAGACTCCTCTGGACTTGGGATCGGCCCGTCGCAGAAAATTGACAACACACAACACTCATGTAAGACAGATATCTATGTCCTCGGCAGGATTCAAACCCGCAATCCCAGCAAGCGAGCAGCCGCAAACCTACGCCTTGGACCGTGCGGTCACTGGGTTCTTCTTCTGGACAAGTTATGTCTTTAAATTAGTTTCTTGGTAACATTGTTACAAACAAGTTTAGAGTTTTTGTGCGTTTTAATCTAGTTACTTCCTCGCTAAATTAGCTAGGATTACACCTTCGTCATTACTTCGCAATTAGGCCTACTTTGGTTTAATTTGTAAAGTTAGTAGGCCTAATAAAATTATTTAAGTACGTGGCCAATTAATAAATCACTTTCTTAATTACTAAGTAGGTTATACGGGTAATTACTGCTTACCCCGAATGAAGGATAAGCCAGTACATAATTTGGAATTTCCTGCCTACAGCTGTGTGTGTAGACTTGAGCTGGGGGCAGCAGAAAGTTACTGCACAAATTGGAAGCAGCTTGGCTATAATGAAAAGCGATCCAAAAACCATTAAAACGCTTTACCCCACTACTCGAGGTACAGTGAACCGTAAAAAGGACGGAGAACTTGAGGATGGGCGCAGTGTTCACTCCATGTCTATCTGTGTTGCAATCCGCTCTGCTTCTAGTCGTGCTCAGTAGCCTGGAGTATGTATAAAAGATAAATATGTTAACTGAGTTCAGATGGGACCGATAGGTTGTCCCGAAACGTCGGTAAGGAATCACCACTACTCGCTGCGTAACGACCCAGAAGAGCGCAGTTCTCATCTACCTCGCGGCGGAAGCCTGAAATCCGGCAAAAATACAGACTTATGGTATTCACGGTATGTGTAATGATAAAGTTGTGCTTAATTGAATAAGGCGTCGTGTTCCACGGAATGTCATGGATTGGAATTATGCATCTACGGATCTGAACCTCGGCACAAGACGGAGTTCAATCGTCAGCTTCACGCTCCGGTCGCTCCACAAACGACGAGACAGACTTCAGTACAACTGGATTACGGGGCTGGAGAGGAGAATGGTCACTGCGGGGAATCGAATTCAGATTCTTCAGTCTGCGAGGTCGTAGCTGCCCGGCTCCTTATGTAAGTTAATCACAAAACTTATATGAATTACCTGAGCTGTTGCAGCCCAGCCGGTATGTCTACATACATTAGGTTATGGGGTTGGCGACCGAGAAATCGGGGCTCGAATCCTATAGGGGTAAGAGATTCTTCTCTTCTACACAGCTTGTTCTTACGCAGATCCCTTGACAAGAGCAGGGCCCTAATCCTTTGGGGCAGATCGGCAAGGGTTTCCAGTTGACCACACACCTCCATGTAGTGCTGACACTAACAGTGTGTGACAATACCTCTGCGGTACCTCACACGTCTTCGCGGAGTGATGCTTAATTACGCGCACAGATGGCTACTCAACTTATTTTGCACTAAGGTAAGGCACAGACATTCCTTTAAAATACATGTATGGCTGACGTCTCAACGTTTTATTGAGGTCGTAACTGTATTGTTTTCCTTTTGTGAAACATTTGGCTAAAAATTAGGGATGTATGTTCTCTTCAATTTCTGTGCTTTAAATTATCATCTTGAATACATTTTTAAACTTCTCGTGTAAAATAAAAGTTTTAGTCTTGATATTTGCGGAACAGGCTGTTGAAGACACTTGCATATTTCTGTCTCATTTTTTCCACTCAGAGATATTTATTTCGGGCACATTTGTGAGGCAAACTGTGTCTAGCATTGCAAGTTTAATGCTTTTATCGTGCGTTTTGTTCTTTCAGTCTAACGGACGGGCACATCTTGTATAAGGTATATTTTTTCATTTATATTTATTACTTGCCCGAATTTCTCTCGCATCCTACAGCTAATTACGTATCAGTCCTCTCCCTGTTTTTGAGCAAGTCAATACTTTGTCATCGACCAACCAGGCATCCTATCGGCCATATTGGTACAGAACGTACCCATCGAGTGACTCTCAATCATTTTGCTAGTCTACATGTTTCCTTCTAAAAATTCGGCCCGGAATCTAGATATTCTGGGTAAATTGTGTCTCAGAGCCCCTCAATACATTAGGGGATCTACGAAACACTTCCGACACAATTCTGAGAAAAAGCTTATAATCAGGCTACGACCACTACCTGCCGCATTCTTTTCATTTCTTATTGACAACCTCACTATACGTATTTGCTAAAACGAAACCAGTGCAAAAGAAAAGTTGTCATTAAATATTCAAAACATGAATCTCTTTAAGATCCAGAGAAAGGCGACAGACTATAACAGTGGGCTGCGTAGCCGCGAGGGTCACAGTTTTATTTCCAGGAGGACGCAAGTTTATAAAGGGCCCCAAAAATTCACGTAACTTTGCAGTTAAGTCCGTTTCCCCAGTAAGGGCTTATTTTCGTCTGTTTTTCTGTTATTATTACTGTTATGAATAAAACGTGAAATCATTTCAGCTTTTCAAAGAACAATATGTGTTTTTAGTCAATAAATATTTTCTCATTAACGAAACCCAGAAGAGCAATTACTGTTATGCGAAGACCCGTGAAATGTTTTCGGTTAAGAAGGGGCCGTCATACTCGAAAGATTTCGGAAATACTGGATTGTATCTCAACTACAACCTACTGAAAACTTTGATTCGTTCGTGGGCTGTTTTCATAATGTGCGCGAACCGAATGTGTTTATGTGAGGGCACATGTTATGAGCCTGCGACGATGTTGAAAACATTGCATTAAAAGCTTTCAGTTGAAGTCTATGTTAACATTTTCTGGACAAATTTAATTTTTAATGACATTAGTCTAATGTACAGTGGGTACCGGCTCTCTTTTCCAGGGGTAAAGCGCCCGGAGCGTGGCGTTGACCACTCAACCCCATCTAGCACCGAGATAAAGAAACAGTAGAGCTATACCTTTCCTCCCCCTCTGGACATCATGACCTGTTCTAGGGTGAGCTTTGTAACATCTTGGCTTATAAGCCGGAGACGATGTTATTCAGTTCTCTGCCGTAATATCTTCATAACATAGGACTATCATTTAATTTTGGTTCTTCCAATGAAGCTCAGACTGAAATTTGTACTTATTCTTAACAGAAACAAGTTCTGCCGGTGATATAAAATATAACTTTCGTTACAGAATACATCATTCGTTTGAAACGCGCACGTTAAATACTTTAAGGAATGCAAGAAAATCACACTGTAGATACAGCGATGTTAAATTTTAACAGCGCGTGTTTGACAACATGAAGACCAAGGAGGAAAATTTGGAAACTTATTATTTGCACCACGACACAGCAAGTATCATTACAACGCTTTTGAACTAAAGGATGAGAAGCGCTAAACACAGGAAAAAAAAAGAATAAACTCTTTCTTGAACATCTTCTTTCTCTTGTGGGAAGTAACCAAATCAGAAACCTATCGAATCCATTTCAAATGCTTACGAGTCCATCTTTGTTCTCTTTTAAGAGACTAAATTGGAAGGAACACCTCCATCTGGGCTGCTGTCAGTCTCCTTTATACGCGCCCAATCACGTTCTAAACCCATACTCACTTTTTTCTTTCCTATCAAATAAAACCTCAATTAAAAGGGAACTTTTGAGATTGTATTGGGATGTTAAAGAATGCTTAAGCAATCTATTTCTTCTCTTTCTTCTTCTTCCAACTGGCTTCACTTAACGTGAATTCATGAACTATACAAACCAAAAGGTGGGGAAAATAATCGAAGAGGAGTTTTATAATGGAAGAACTCGCCAGCAATAAATCATGCGATCTCTTGTACTGTACATTCAAGAAGCTGTCTGGGTGGAACGGAACAAGGAGAAGCAGGTGTTAAGTGTATCAGTAAGCTAAACTGCATACTTTTCTAGACGTATCACTGCTATTAAATATCCAACACATATAACACACTTTATAATTTGATATCACCAACACATAAAACTCTTTAAATTTTAAAGCAAAATCCCGCAAAAGAAACATGTTTAAAAAAGAAGTATTTCTGGGACATATCTCACTTTTGGGTTTAGTCGTTTAGACTAGGAAATATCGCACATTATTCTAAAAACAAAAATGATTACGCAGTAGTAACATACTGAGTTCCAGCGCAGAGTGTAACAAGAACATTAAAAAAAAAAGCCAGGTTTAATAAACAAATTTGAAAGGTTACACACAAAAGTCCTAATATATTCGCTAGCGGTGTTGAGCGGGGCTGAGGTTATTAGACAAATACAAGAAGTAAACATTTCAAATTCTCTGCAGTGAACAAAATAATTTTTGTGATACAAAGTGCAGCTGTATTTTAACATGTGAGGTTTCGCGAATGGGATTGATGTTACCGTTTTGTGCGATGTGACGCCGTGTGAACTGGTACTTTTCGGAAGACATCGCAACTCCATTTTTTGATCACAGAGGCAATATGTTCCTCAGAAGATCGGTAGGTGTCTAGCAAGGCACACAACCTCACATTCCAAAAGACCGCATTCAAAACCAGCCTGATCTGTTCGAAGGATGTGGAAGGGGAACAGGACAGATATTGGAGAAGACCTGTAGAGAATCAGAAACATTTGTAGCAAGGACACAAGTAACACGTGACGCAGAAAAACACACACAACACTTTGAGAGCTTTCAGCACGTAACATGAAGCTTCGGAACTTTTGGACTTTGAAATGCTTTCCTTATAATTTTCTATCTATGCTACTTGAATATTTAGCCGATCCCAGTGGCCGTGCGGTCTAAGGCGTGGCTCTGTGGCCGATCGCTTGTTGGGATTGCGGGTTCGAATCCCTCCAGGTGCATGGATGTCTGTCTCTTGTGAGTGTTGTGTATTGGCAGAGATCTCTGCGTTGGGCCGATCACTCATCTAGAGAGTCCTACCGAGTGTGTGTATTGTATAAGTGTAATCTCGAAACTTAACGAATAGGCCTAGGTCCACTGGGAATGTAAAGCCATTGGGGGGGGGGGGGGAAAAATTTTTCTTCGTTTTTTTCCGGGAAAAAGTTACCTCCCCTTCCATTATCCAAATAAACCCTTGCCGATTTGAAAGCCTTTGTTAAAAAGCCCCCCCCCCTTTTAACCTCTGAAAACAAAAGGGGCCC
>Ga0123355_10010065_pt1 | contig 14449 bp, 10 predicted proteins | sample TergutEmb28metaG_3_FD_89872 | JGI IMG/M metagenome (GOLD analysis project Ga0123355, IMG submission 89872) | Embiratermes neotenicus P1 segment gut microbial communities from Petit-Saut dam, French Guiana - Emb289 P1 | ecosystem: Host-associated > Arthropoda: Insects > Digestive system > Gut ...
TGCTCGCGAAATTGTTCGGCGGGCAGGGGACGATCAATGTGCCATCTTGGTCTCCCGACAGCAAGTCGGTCGCGTTTGTAAGTTATCAGCTGGTGGCCGACGATCGCGCGGAATAAATCCGGGTGGACGTCGCCGTCATCTTGTCATCCCTCTGGCACGTCCTGCCGGCCCTCAGCCGTCCCGTCAGAGTACTGGTGCTTACGGACAAGGCTGGCAATGCGCGCAGCACTTCCGCAGCCCATCCCGACCGTTCGAATCGCGACTGGAGCTAGGCAGAGCGAGCGGCAAGCGGGTCGCCCGGGTTCATGAAATTCAAGCCAGGCCGTATTTTCCCTGCTCAATCACTCTTTCTGCGATCTGTTGTCGCAGTGCGATGGTGTCGTAAGGATCGCGCTTGGCGAGGCGGCGCAGGATAGCCAGTTGCGTTCGCAGCATGTCGCCTTCGGAGACGGCCACAATGATTTTGCGGGCCGCCGCTTCGATCTTGTCCATCGCCTGAGAGAGATACACCCGCGTCATGGCGACCGGCAGCGCCGCCCGAGACTCGCCCCTGGCTGCCGCGATTTTCAGGGTGCGCAGCAGAGCGGATTCCATGACGTAGATCTCGATGACCAGATCGGCGATTGCGCCCACGATTTCCTGCTGCTGCTCAATCTGCATCATGTACCGCTGCGTGGCCGCTCCGGCGGCGAATAAGCTGAGCTTCCTGGCGGAAGAGACGAGCTTTTGCTCTTCGACGAGCAGTCCTTCCCCCTCCTCGCCCGCAGAGGGGCCCGCGAGGACCTCGTCCATTACCTGCTTAATCGCGGGCAAGAGGGGAAGCTGCCCGCCCAGTGCGCGCTTCAGCAGGAATCCGGTAATGATGAGGCGATTGATTTCGTTGGTGCCTTCGAAGATGCGATTGATGCGCGCGTCGCGGTAGGCGCGCTCGGCGGGATATTCTTCGACGAAGCCATAGCCGGCGTAAATCTGCACGCTTTCGTCAACTACGTAGTCGAGCATCTCCGAGGCCCAGACTTTAATGATGGAGCATTCGACGGCGTACTCCTCGATGGCTTTGAGCGTCTTCTTTCGGGCATCGGCGGCAGATTTGTCGACTGCGGCGAGTGCGGCATCCATCATTCCCACGGTGCGAAAAACCACCGATTCACCGGCATAGGCGAGAGTGGCCATATTCGCCAGCTTCTCCCGCACCAGACCGAAGTCGGCGATCACCTGGCCGAAGGCCTTGCGCTGCCTGGCATAGGCAATCGAGTCGTTCATGGATTCGCGCGCGCCGCCTACGCACATGGCGCCGAGTTTGAAGCGCCCGATATTGAGGATGTTGAAGGCGATGACGTGGCCGCGGCCGATTTCGCCGAGAACGTTGGCCACGGGAACTTGGCAGTCATTCAGAATGATGGGGCAAGTGGACGACCCGCGAATGCCCATTTTGTGCTCCTCGGCGCCGACGGAGAACCCGGGGAAGGTGCGTTCGACCAGAAATGCTGTGAACTTTTCGCCGTCCACTTTGGCGAAGACGGTGAAGAGGTCGGCGAAACCGGCGTTGGTGATCCACATCTTTTCCCCGTTCAGGATGTAGTGGTTGCCGTCGGCGGAAAACGTCGCGCGGGCGCGGCAATTCAGCGCGTCGGAGCCCGAGGAAGCTTCGGAAAGCGCATAGGCGCCGAGAATCTCGCCGGTGGCCAGGCGCGGCAGGTATTTTTTCTTCTGCTCCTCGGTTCCGAAGTAAACCAGAGGCAGAGTGCCGATTCCGGTGTGTCCGCCCCAGCTCGTGGCGAAGCTCGCATACTTGGCGATCTGGCCGGCGATGACGGCCGCGGAAACCTTATCGAGCTCCATGCCTCCGTAGGCTTCGGGAATTTCGGCGCTGGCGAGCCCGAGTTCGCCAGCCTTTTTCAGCAATTCGCGGGTAACAGAGAAATCCTTGTGCTCGATCTTTTCAATGTTGGGGATAATTTCGTTCTGCGCGAACTCCTCGGCCGTCCGCGCGATCATCTGGTGCTGTTCGCTGAAGTCCTCCGGCGTAAAAATGTCCTCCGGCCGGCGTGACTCGACGAGGAAACTTCCGCCGCGGACGGCAGTGACTGGAGCTGATGTTGTGGTGGCCATGGCGATTCCTTTCCTGATCCAAGAAGAATTATTGCTTTTCCTGGAAAGTTTTCCAACCTGGCTAGGAGCTGGGGGTGAACTGCCGGGCCGATTTACGGCATTTCGATCAGGCCGGTTGCCGGGCCGCAAAAATTGCCCGATCCGCCGACGGCGGCGAACATTCTCACCCGGCTGCTCGAATCTGAGCGCTGCGCCGTAGGGAGCTGGATCGAGATCTGCGACCTGATCTTCGGCAAAGATCCTCGCACCTGCGACCTGGCCTCGCGCATTTTAAATGAGGAAATTGAGCGTGAGGCCCGGTTCATGGAACTGCTCGCCAAGGAAAGCGACGGCCAGACCATTCCTTCCGGCCACTTCTATCGCCGGTGAGCCGGGCGAAGTACAGCTTAGAATCGCGGGTTTCTACAATCCCTAGTTCGGGAGGCGGCGCGTTTTCTTCGTTTTCGTGCCCTTTGTGGTTCAAAACCCAACGCTCGGAGGTTCACCGGCCAGGAGACAATGCAAAGCCCTCAGGCTGGACGACGAACCACGCATTATTTGTGCTCGGGCCTTGCTTGTTTTTCACTCCGGTTGGCTTTGTTTTCTGTCGTAGAGTGAGTCTCTTTTCGCGTGTTATAGTGACTAGTCAGACTAGTCAGGAGCAATTGGTTTATGGCAAAGAGGAAGGCGACAAGCCGCAATGTTGCGAAATCCGAGCGGTTATCAAGAAAGCCATGGCAGCTCCAGGCTGCTAAGGCGCAATTTAGTGAAGTCTTCCGCCGGGCCAGATCCGAAGGACCTCAATGGGTCACAAAACGGGACCGGGAGGCGGTCGTTATCGTGCGGGCGGAAGAATTTGAGAGGATGAGTCGCCCTCGTTCGCCGGAGAGTCTGGTTGAGTTCTTTCGAAAATCGCCGTTGGCTGAGGTAGATGTCCGGTTTGATCGCCGATCTGACTACGGAAGGGATATTGAACTGTGAGCGGATTTCTCCTCGACACCAACGTAATATCCGAACTCGTGCGCAAGAAGCCCGAGCCGAAGGTGGTGCGGTGGATCCAAGACACCGATGAGGTTCTCCTATATCTGAGTGTTCTGACCATAGGCGAAATTCGCAAGGGAATCACCTCCCACCCCGATCCTGCTCGACGAGTAAAGCTGGAAGCGTGGCTGAGTCGTGATCTCAAGCAACGCTTTGTCGGACGAATTCTTTCGCTGGACGAGAATGTGGCTGACCGCTGGGGACTCATGGTTGGACTATCCGCCACCCCAATCCCGGTTATCCCGGTTATCGATGGCTTGCTGGCCGCTACAGCCTTCGAACACAATCTCACTTTCGTCACTCGTAATACCAGCCATGTGTCGGCAACCGGGGTGCCCGTGTTTAATCCCTGGACTTGTTGATGACCAGTAGTCCTCTGAGTTGGCTCGTCGGGATCCTGCTCCGCAAAATGGTCGGGGGTCGCCGAGCGGTGCATTTCCTCTGCTGGTGGCGAGGCTTTTCCTGAACTCACGGCGTCGGCGACCGACCGGGAGCAGCCTGATCTTGGTTTTCGTCCGCCGGGCCAGGTCGATTCTCTTTCCTGACGGTTAAAAGACGCTGCACCATTTGCTCGCTCTTGTCCTTCTCTCCTAGTTGTGCATACGCTCTGGCGAGAAGGAAGTAAGCCTTTTCGAGGCGTGGGTTGTATTGAATCGCCGAAAGCAAATGACTCACCGCATCCGCCGGGCGATGATCTTCCTCAAACACTATCCTCCCCATTTCGCAATGTGCAGGCGCGTAGTGGTCGTCGGCTGCGAGCGCCTGCTCGAGTGCCTGCCTCTCCCCGGCATGGTCCTCTCTTGACCGCAGCACGAGGGCAAGTTGATAGTAAGTTCGAGGCTGTCCGGGGGCGAGATCGATCGCCTGTCGATACTCGGCAACAGCGCCATCCGTATCGTTCGTCTTGGATAAGACGTTGCCGAGCAGGTAGTGCGCCTGATACAGACCAGGATTCAGAGAAATCGCACGCTCTAGGTCTTGGCGCGCCGCGGGGTAGATTGAGGCTTCAAATTCGCTTTCAGCCAGCGTCACGAAAAACTCGGGCGAGCCGGCGTACATTCCTCGTTTGACTGCTAGCAGGCGGTTGACATCCGGGTAGCGTCCCTCGAGCTGCAAGGTGTTCGCCACCAGCAACAGCGAATGGACTGATGGATGGTACTTGTAATCCGCCTCAGCGATGGTCTGCGCGTGTAGAAGCTGGTGCGCCGCCAGGTAAACTACCACCGCCATTTCCATTTCCTGCTCAGGGGTTTCAGGAGTGCCATGAAAATGAGCCAGCGCTTTCACCGCCTGGTCCTTACCCCCGCCGGCGAGATAGGCGCGCGCCAACGAAGCGGCAACGCTGTTGTTCGACGGCCATGCAGAGTGAGCACGCTCTAAGACCGCTTTCGCCTTGGGCCCATCACCCAGCCCATCGAAGGCCGCTGCGAGCAGAAGACTCGCTCTCGCGTCACAATCCATGGCGGCAAGCGGCTCGACGAGCGCCGCCGCTTCTTGATAGCGCGATTGCCTCATCCAATCGCTGGCTTTGCCCAGTTCCGCATCCAAGTCGCTACGCGGCGGGCACTTATGGTTGACTTCTGGATGAGCCTGCGGCGCTGCTGCGGCATCCGCCCCCCCTGCCGCCCAACTCAGCGGGCTGCTTGCCGGGCAGCCCGCCGCGAGGACGGCAATGAGGGTGAAGTTTCGCGCAAATCGCACCTGCAGCTTCGAGCCGAGATTAGAAACTGAACCGCAGGCCGAGTTGAATTTCACGCGCCGGATACGCACTCGAGACATCGCCGAAATTGGAGGCAAGGTCGTAGGTGCTGACGGTTCCGAAGTTGACTCGATTGAAAGCATTGAAGAAGTCTGCACGGAAGCTCAAGTTTCGCTCTTCGCCGAGCTTCCAGCTCTTGTAAGCCGAAATGTCATAATCCTGGTAGCCCGGGTTCTCAACATTGTGCGTTCCGGAATCTCCCTGCACTCCCACGTCGCTAATGTTGACAACATTCTGGATGTTGAAATAGGGGCCGAGCCTGCCGTGCCTTCCTAAACCCCCGTGGAGCGATGGATTGTTGATGGGACCGGTGACATTGGGTAATCCGCCATCAAAGAAGCCGATGTTTTGTTGGCTCCCTAAGGTCGTCCAGGGCCCGGTACGCAGCGTCACGATACCAGCGACTTTCCAGCCTCCTACGAACGCGTCTGCAAGAGTACCTCTATTCAGGAACATTTTGCCACGCCCAAACGGAAGTTCATAGATTCCGTTTGCGGTGAAGATGTGGTTGATATCTTCGGTGCAGTGGCTGTAGTCAAGATGCATGTTGACGTGCCAGGCAAACTCATCCTGATAGGGAGTACCGAGGCATTTGGAAAATGTGTAGTTGACCGCCGCGGAAAACCCAGAACTGAACCGCTTCTCCACGCGTCCAATCAGGGCGTGGTAGTTCGACGTTCCGGTGGCCTGGTTTTCCTGGACACCGCTGTAGCAGCCCACGAAATTCGGCGGTGTTCCGCAAGTGGCATAGAGAGATGCAACCCCGTTCGTATTGAGCGGGTCGATCTCGTTGCGCTCCTCGTAATGGCGCTCTGAGGTTCCAATGTAGCCAACTTCAAAGAGCCAGTCCCGGACTGTGTGATCGATGGTCAGATTCCACTCGTAGGAATAAGGGGTCGGTGCGTTCGGCTGGATGAATGAAACCGTCGGACCGCCCCCCGAGAAGTTCCCGTTGGTCATGGCGCCTGAATACATTCCCGGCAGCCCGTTGGTGCCGTCCAGGTTGAAAGCAAGAGACCTGCCGACAGCGGGATTATTGAAGCTGTCAACCTCGTAAAGCTGGGTGGTATCCACTTCCACCTCATACTGGTTGATGTTCGGCTGCAGGTAGTACATGCCGAACCCGCCTTTGATATCGGTATGGAGTCTTTCGGAGGGCACATAGTTGAAGCCGAACCGGGGCGCCCAGTTCGTCCACACCGACTTGACCATGTTCCTCCCCAAGCCCAAGGCGCTGGTGGCGGGATAGGTCAGGTCCTGACCGGTGGCCACGTTAAAGCTGCCGACGCGATTATTGGCCTCGACCGGGGGCGAACGATGCTCCCAGCGCAATCCGTAGTTGAGTGTCAGCTTGCGATTGACTTTGTAGTTGTCCTGGACGTAGTAGGCCTGATACCACATGCTCAGGTTCATGGTGGGCCCGCCGAACGAAGTCCTGGTGTTGGCCGGGACGCCCATAAGCAGGTCAGCGACCGGATCTCCGGTGTAGGCTCCATTGAAGCCTATCGAGGTGGCCGACCAGTCTTCATAGAGATGCATGGGCTCGTAGCGGATGTCCACGCCGGCGGTGAGTTGATGCTTTCCCTTCTGGAACATCAGGTAGTCCGACCACATGTTCAGGCCTTCCCGGACCAGATCGGTACCATTCGTCGACCCTGGGTTGCCGTATCCGTTGACGCCAATCTGGGGAGGACCGTCGGAGCCAGCCTGGTCTTCCTCGTTGGCCAGACCCAAGGGGTTGGCAAGACTGCTGTTGTAACCATCTCCACGCTGGAGGCCGACGGCAGTGTGAGTCCAGCCGTAGCGAAAATTGTTGACCACGCGAGGAGAAAAGGTGTGCGTCCATCCTACGGCTACATCCTTCGGGTTCGAAGGATAGATCTGCTCGTTGAACGAGGTCATACCCGGGGTAATCACGGTTTGATCGTTTTGGGTGTACCGGCCAAAAACGGTGTCTTTGGCCGAGATCGTGTAGTCAATCCGGCCGCTGAACTGATTCCAGTTATTGGTTGCCGTTGCCACGTTGAAGTAGTTGGCCGTGCCATTGAGGTAGGAGCCGTTGGGTTTGGGGTAGAGCGCCAGGATCTTCTGCCCGATTGCGCTGAAATAGGAGCTTGGTACCTGGTTATTTACGAGCGGCGCATAGCCGGTCGGCGACCCCGGATCGAGTACATAAGGATTGTAAAGTTGCTGCTGGTCGGAGCTGAAGTTACCCGATTCCTGGGTGGCAGTGGGAACCAGATTGTAATTGTCGTTGGGCACAAGCTGGCGGAACCCCTCATAGTTGGCGAAGAAGAAGATCTTATTCTGCTTGATGGGTCCCCCCACGCTTACCCCAAACTGGTTTTGATGGAAAGGCGGAGTACTCTTGGTCACATCAAAATAGTTCCTGGCGTCGAAGTCATTGTTCCGCAGGTACTCGTAGGCGGTTCCGTGGAACTGATTCGTGCCCGACCGGGTGACAACGTTGACAAATGCACCTCCGACTCCGTACTGAGCGGGGGCGGTGGAATTCATCACCACGAACTCCTGAACCATGTCCGGATCCGGGAGCAGACCTGCGGCGCCGTACCAGGCATTGCGGGTCTCGATTCCGTCGTACAAGTAGCTGTTATCGTCTTCTCGCAAGCCACTCACGTCCACCGCAACTATGCCGGAGGCCGTGCCCCAGGAGGAAGCCGGGGAGGAGATACCGTCGATCCCGGAGACGGGCACGACACCGGCGTCGAGCTGCGCCAGTTGCAGGTAGTCGCGGCCATTCAAGGGCATATCGTCGATCTGCGGACCCTCAATAAGCTGCTCATCGTGGGAAGACTCCGTGTTGAGCAGCAGAGCGGACGCGCTGACGGAGACGGTTTGCTGAGTCTGGCCGACCCCCAAGGTAATGTTCTGTTGGAATAATTGGCCGACGATAAGCCTGACGCCCTGGATGTGTTGCGGGGCAAAGCCGGTTTTGTCCACATCCATGGTGTAGGTTCCAGGGAGCAGGTCGGTAGCGTGATAAGCGCCCACGTCGTTCGTCACCACGTGATTCACGATGCCGGTGGCGGAGTTAGTTATGGTGATACTTGCACCGGTCACAATGGCACCGCTGGTGTCGGTCACCGTCCCATTGATCTGACCAGTAGTTATGGCTTGCGCGCGGCCACAAATTGGAGTGGAAACGACGATGGCGAGCGCTGCCCAACCGGCCATCGTTCTCAGGTGTCGCGCAGCAAAATCCTGCCCAGCCTTCAGCCGCCAGATTTGTTGCATCATTGCTCTCCCTCCTGGTGAATTCGCGCCAACGCGCGCCCCCCAGAGCCTTAAAATGTAAACGGTTACATAAACTGCAGGCAACGTTATTCCTGGAGCAACGGACTTGTCAAGAAAAATCTAGTAGATAAGTACTACTCGTCTTGCCTCACGGGCGAGCAGCTTGATAAAACCTTCCTGCGAATGAGCGAGCCTAAAAATATGGTGATGCTCTCAGAGACACGCCGTGGAGATTTCGAGCTGGCGACCTTGCAGGCAGGCGCTGAGAGCGAGTCAAAATCGACTTGATGATTCGACGTGGACGTCCAGAGCAACTTCGTTGTCGAGCCGGATGCTCCTCAGCTCGGCTGCCAGGGTTCTTTTGACTGCCCAGTCCACGTGAGGCAGGTCACCGGGTGCGACATCCGTCCAGAAGCGAAAGGCAACACCGAAGCGATCCAACGTCAACCGGATGCCCCCCTCACCTCGAAGTCATAAAGTGTTGGGGTGGGCAGGCTACTCGACGGCAAAATTCCTATCCAATGGCGCATGAGGTCATCATTAGAGATGATCGACATCGACCCTACGCTCGAAATATGGACGATTGGCCACTGGCGGGTCGCCGCCCCGCGAAAATATGTTGTTACCCCAAACAATTATGCTTTACAATCCCGAGCCTTTGGTGTAAACGATTACATCGGTTTTGAATTCCATTATTTGAGCCTTCTGTGCAGCATGCTTCGGCCAGCGTGTGTTTCTGGCTGAGGCGACTAGGGTGATCGGTGCCGAAATCGATAATTGCCGAGAGTGAAAGCGAATCTTGTGCGGGCCGTTTGCAGAGCGAATTCATGCAGCTCTACGGGACTGTCCCTCGGCTGTTTCGAGCGCCCGGTAGAGTCAACCTCATAGGAGAACATACCGACTACAACAGTGGCTTTGCCATGCCGGTGGCCATTCAGTTCTATGCCTATGCCGCCATCGCGCCCAGGCTGGATCGGCGGATCCGGGTATATTCGCGGAATTTCGAGGAGTCGGTGGAGTTCGGTGTGGACGAAAATGGCGCAGGTCCCAGGCATCACTGGAGCGACTACCTCCGAGGGGTGGCGGGTGTAATGGGCGCCCAAGGCGTCCCCATCCACGGGGCAGACATGATGATCGCCAGCCAGGTGCCGGTTGGTGCGGGCCTCGCATCCTCGGCGGCGATTGAAGTTTCATCCGCTTTGGCCCTGCTGAGCATGTCGGGTCGGGAGCTGGCACTCATCGACATCGCGAGAAATTGTCAGAAGGCAGAACACGAGTATGCCGGCAGTATGTGCGGCATCATGGACCAGTATATTGCCTGTTTCGGGCGGAGTGATCATGCGATCATGCTGGACTGCCGGGATCTTGTTCACGAATTCGTTCCCACGAGTTTGGATGTTCGGATTGTGATCTGCAACACTGGTGTCAAACACGAGCATGCGTCCAGCGCATACAATCGCCGGCGATCGGATTGTTATGCCGGCGTCAGCGCAATCCAGTCCTGCTATTTGCCAGAAATCAACGCGCTCCGGGACCTTAGTTCTTCGGTCCTCGAGAATTGCAAGGATTGTCTGCCCGAAGTAGTGTATCGTCGCTGCCGCCACGTGGTTACCGAAAATGACCGGGTTATCGCGGCTGCGAGACAACTCAAAGCGGGTGACATGAAGAGTTTCGGGGAGCTGATGTATCAATCGCATTCCAGCTTGCGCAATGACTACGAGGTGAGTTGCGGGGAACTTGACCTTCTGGTTGAAATTGCGCAGAAGATTGACGGAGTTTACGGCGCGCGCATGACTGGCGGCGGGTTCGGCGGCTGTACGGTGAACCTTGTCGAAGCGGATGCGGTGGATGAATTTACAGCCATTACCCGGCGGGAATTTGCAAGGGTGACGGCAAATACCCCTGATATCTACGTATGCACTGCTGCACAAGGGGCCGGAGGGCATGTTGTCATGGAACGGCAGTGCCAATAACCCCTTCTTGCGGCCATCCCGGATATCGTTTTCGAAAGGCTGCCGGGCGCGTTACGCCGGTGGCCGGGATTCATTGCGATATTGGCCCGCTCGACAGACCCGTTTCCATGCTGAATGTCGCACGGGAACTCATTTCCTGAAGGCGGCAGTGTGTTAGGGTGTGGCTCTTCGGGTTTCGTGCACTGGTTTCCATCTATTGCGGCGAAGGCGGTTGAATTCGTCGATTGAGGGGAGAAGTGGCTGCTAAATCTCTGAAATACCAATCTTCGCTGACCTTGTTTGCCTTGCTGCTGCTGACGTTTTCCCTTCCTCTCTCCGCTCAAAATGCGCGCTGGAGCGAGGACAAGGCAAAGGCATGGTATGAACAGCATTCCTGGCTGGTGGGCAGCAATTACATTCCCGAGAATGCGATCAATCAGCTCGAGATGTGGCAGGCACAGACTTTCGATGCCTCGGAGATCGATAAGGAGCTGGGTTGGGCCGAAAACATGGGCATGAACACGATGCGCGTCTTTCTGCACGACCTGGTTTGGCAGGAGAACCCGTCGGGATTCAAACAGCGTATCGATCAGTTCCTCGAAATCAGTTCCCGGCATCACATCCAACCTCTTTTTGTTCTTTTTGATTCCTGTTGGGATCCGAACCCAAAACTCGGCCTGCAGCACCCGCCCATCCCCGGCGTCCACAATTCGGGTTGGGTGCAGTCTCCCGGGGCCGCGGCGCTCGAAGATCCTGGGCAAGAGCCGAGGCTCAAAGCTTACGTCGAAGGCGTGATTCGAGCCTTCGCAGATGACTCGCGTATTTTGGGCTGGGACTTGTGGAATGAGCCTGACAACATCAACCGAGGCAGTTACAACCAGGAGGAGCCGAAGAACAAGGTGGCATTGGTCGAGCGGCTCTTGCCCAAGGTTTACGCCTGGGCAAGAGAGGCGCACCCCTCACAACCCCTCACCAGCGGCGTCTGGAAAATTGACTTCGAGAAGGGCACTGCGCTCACGAAAACCGAAGAAGTTCAAGTCGAGAACTCGGATGTGATCACGTTCCACAATTACAGCTGGCCGGAGGTCTTCGAAAAGGAAGTTCTTTTCCTCGAGAAATTCGGTCGTCCTCTGATTTGCAGCGAATATATGGCGCGGGGTGCGGGCAGCATATTCGATACCGTCTTGCCTTTGGCCAAGAAATATAAGGTCGGAGCCATTAACTGGGGCTTCGTGGCAGGCAAGACCCAAACCTACTATCCGTGGGATTCCTGGCAGCACCCTTACATTCTGACCCAACCAACCCTCTGGTTTCACGAGGTCCTGCATTCGGATGGCAGGCCTTACCGCGAAGCAGAGGTAAAACTCATCCGACAGTTGACCGGAAGAGGCAACTAGTCGTTTGTAGCCGTCGAGCGTTCGTAGCCGGCAGTCATGCGGAGATTGACAAATGGGAGCCTCCAAAGTGCCCCGGGCGAACAGGAGATCGCCAAACCAGCGGGGGAGTTTATCGCCACCATCTCTCGCGTGGTTAAGGACACAGGCAGCGGGAGCGATGAGACCCGCGAGGGCCATGGGAGTAAAGCTATGTCGTGCATGTGGTGAACATGGATGCGTGTAATGAAAATCAAGAGAGTTTGCACAAACGGAGAAGCAGAGTCAGGACACCCCTCATGAATCGGTCTCAATTCTCGCCAACATATTGTCATACGTTTAGGAACCCTCAGCCGAAACCGGTCCATTGGCTCAACTCATGCGTTTGTCTGCTGGTCTTTTTCTTCTTCTTTTTCTTTTTCTTTGCATCTGCTGCCGTGGCTCAGTCTATTCGGCCACCAGCCGTTCCGCTCGTAACTCATGATCCCTACTTCAGCATTTGGTCGATGGACGACCGTTTGACCGACGGCCCGACGCGGCACTGGACCGGAACGCCCCAGCCTCTCACTGGGCTGATAAGAATCGATGGCAAGACTTTCCGGTGGATGGGGGCCGCGCCCCGGTCCATTCCCGCGATCCAACAGACCCGCCTTGAAGTTACCCCGACGCATACGATCTACCATTTCAGTCAGGCAAGTATCAATTTTACGGTTAGCTTCCTCTCTCCTCTTCTTCCCTCCGATCTTGACGTGTTATCGCGTCCCATCAGCTACGTGACCATGACCGCCTCCTCCGCGGACCCAGTGAAACATGAGGTGCAGTTGTTGTTTGAAGTTTCGGGTGAGCTGGCGGTGAATACGCGCACGGACAATCTGGTTTGGTCGCGCTCAAATTTGGACGGAATGATGGTCTTGCGTGCGTCTCATTTCGAGCAGCCGGTGCTCGAGAAATCCGGCGACGACCTCCGTATCGATTGGGGTCAGGTCCTTCTCGGGGTGCCGGACCAGCCCGGATCTTCGACATCCACTCAGCCGGCGGATGTTCTGCTCACTGCTTTCAAAGCCGGCAAGTCTTTTCCGTCTGACGACATTGATATGCCGCGTCGCGCGGACCGGGCGGCCGCGCTGGGGGTTGCGTTCGATTTGCATCAGGTGAGCGACGAGCCGGTGGCCCGCCATGTTTTGCTCGGTTATGACGACTTCTATTCCATTGAGTATCTCAACCGGCGGCTGCGCCCGTATTGGCGCAGGCAGGGGATGAACATTGGAGAGCTGCTAGAGAAATCGGAGCGCGATTACCCTGATCTGGAACGGCGGGCGAACCAGTTCGATCATGAACTCGTTAAAGACTTGAGAGAAGTTGGCGGCCCTGGGTACGAGGAGCTCGCAACCCTTGCTTACCGCCAGGCGATTGCCGCCCACACGCTGGCGGTTGACGTAGATGGCACGCCAATGTTGTTTCCCAAGGAAAATTTCAGCAATGGTTGCATTTCAACGGTGGATGTCATTTATCCTTCGGCGCCTTTATTTCTCCTATTCAATCCGGCGCTGGCGAGAGCGCAATTGACTCCGCTGATGGAGTATGTAAGAACTGGCCGCTGGCGTTTTCCGTTCGCGCCTCACGACCTGGGTACATATCCAAGAGCAAACGGGCAAGTTTACGGGGGAGGTGAGCGCACCGAGGAGAACCAGATGCCGGTTGAAGAGAGCGGCAACATGCTACTGCTGTTTGCCGCTCTGTCACAAGCTGAGGGCAAAGCTGACTTTGCCGAGCAATATTGGCCCGAGTTGACGAAATGGGCAGAGTATCTCGAACATGAGGGGATGGATCCTGCGAATCAGCTGTCGACGGATGATTTCGCGGGTCACCTGGCGCACAACGCAAACCTGTCGATCAAAGCGATCCTGGCCCTCGATGCCTATGCGGCATTGGCGGACAAGACTGGGCACAATCCCGAAGGCAAGAAATACCATGTTCTCGCCCGTGACATGGCGCAACGTTGGGTGGAGCTTGCCGCTGACGGTGACCATTTCCGGCTGGCATTCGATAAGCCGGGCACCTGGAGCCAGAAATACAACCTGGCCTGGGACCGAATCCTCAAGCTGAATGTCTTTCCTCGAACCGTTGCGAAAACGGAGTTTAGCTTTTACAAGGCTCACCTGAACTCGTTTGGCCTGCCCCTCGACAACCGAAGCGCTTACACGAAATTGGACTGGGAGGTTTGGACGGCTACATTGGCAGATAGTCCTGAGGACTTCGCCCGCATCATCAACCCGACCCAGAAGTTTCTCAATCAATCTCCGAGCCGTGTCCCCCTCACGGACTGGTATTGGACAACCGATGGAAAACAAGCGGGGTTTCAGGCGCGGTCCGTGGTTGGTGGCGTGTATATCCCCTTACTTGCCAATGACCGTATGTGGAGGAAATGGCTGCAAAGCCCGGAGTGACCGTCCGCGGATAAGCTCATGCTAGCATGGTAAATAAGCGTTTTTTCCCGGTTGATCGGGCGACTTTTGCCGTTAACTCCAGGGCGTGGGGCCGATGCTCAGCGAGTCAAGATTTTTCAAAGGCGGTAAATCGAAACCGGGGCCCGATTTTGATCGTACGCTTCTGGCCTTGGGCCTTCTCGGACCCGTCTTTGCCTGGTTTGCGCCCGCGGGGATTCTCCAACCATACGTGGCGGTTGCGCAAGCCCGGGCTAGCGGCTCGCCTTCGATCGCTAGTCTCACTGATGATCTCAAAGCCGGGGATCTCGATTTCCAGCAAGACCACGGCCTCAGACCGGAAGTATCATCGGGAAACCATGGGGCCGGTTGCTTGGAGAATCTCTAAAGCAGGGAACAAGGGCATTCCTAAAAAGGCGGCGACCGCGCCGCTTGGGAGCTCTAGCTTGTTAAGTTGGTCTCCGAGATAAGGGGTTTTCGAAGTAGTCGGGTAAGCATGACTGGATACAAATCTTTTAGTTTCTATGAATATAA